>SDBU01001197.1_pt1 | contig 37798 bp, 31 predicted proteins | sample 2277071 | NCBI WGS metagenome assembly SDBU01 (sample SAMN10397929, study PRJNA504765) | marine sediment metagenome | isolation source: marine sediment core GS08_GC12, 126 cmbsf | place: Arctic Ocean: Gakkel Ridge, Loki's castle | collected 2008 | reverse complement strand
TGTGCCGGCAGGCGTTGACCGTCGTAGTGGAGCCTGATGACATTGGTCATGATCTCGTCAGCGCGCATCTGGCCAAAGGAATCGCGCAATCCCTGGTATTGACCACCGATGCCGTCGGGTGCCCCGGGAAAGTCCAGACCGGCGATGGGGATACCAAACGGCTGCAATCGGGAACCGAGTTGCATCGTTTTGCCGGCGCCGACTATCCCGTTAGCCCCGGAAATAACCATAGCGCCGCGATTGCCCGGTTCACCAAAGACCTGGTCAACCAGTGTTCCGGCAGTGATCGGCAACTGTCCGTGCTGAAAGATCTCAAGAACCGAACCCAGCCCCAGCGTTTCAAGTGTTGGCTGCCTTAATGATTTCATTTCCGGTTACCTCCGTCCGTTACCCTGAGGATGGCGGCAATGCCGACGTCACCGGCGGCGCAGCCGAAGATCAGCACATAGCCACCGCCCAGAGAGACTGCCTCCTCCAACGCCTCAATCATAACTCTCATCAGAGTCGGTCCCTGAGGATGACCCCAGACGAGCGGGCAGCCGGTGGTGTTCATTTTCCGCCAGTCATAATCGAGCACCTTGGCGAAAATGACGTCGTTGACCGCAAACGGGTTATGATTCTTGACTACGACCATATCCGCCATAGTCAGGCCGGTTCTGCCAAGCAACTTCCGGACGGCCAGGGTTGGAGCCTCGGGCATAAGACTGGGGAGCGTTCTCACTTCGGTCTTGGCTACCAGTTGAATGTCGATTTCGGGTCGCGGGCTGAGTTCGCGAGCGTGGGCTTCATCGGTGACCAGCAAGGTGGCCATACCGTCGGAGGCATGAGTCTGAGTGCCGGCGGTAACACAGGTATCCAGTTCGGGCATGGCCGTGAGTCCTTCCAGCGTCAATTGTCGCACCCCGGCATCGGAGTCGATTCGCCCCAGGAATCGTCCCTGGACGTTCAGCACCTCCAGCGGTACCAGCACCCGGTCCAGGAACCCGGAGTCTTTGGCCTTGAAATACTGCTCGTAGCGATAGAAGGCCAGTTCGTCCACCTCCCGGCGATCACTCTTGTGTTTGCGTGCGGCGACACCGGCACAGGCTATCATGGCGCCGCCGGTAGCAGGATCAAACCCGAAATTATCCCAGACATCACTCAGGGCAAACGTTCTCTGGTAGGTCCGTCGCTCAGGGAATACACCCACCGGCGAATCACTCGTCCGGTCGAACGTCAGCACACCGACGACGTCGTTGGCTCCGGTTTGTACCTCGGCGGCGGCCGAAATTACCGCCTGCAGCCCGGTGGCGCAGGCCTGCTCCATGTGATAACCGGGAATCCGGCGGTCCATGTAACTGGAAACCAGCGGGGCCGTCCAGAATTTCCAATGCCAGGGAATGGTCGATCCGATTATCAGATATTGAATCGCGCTGATGGGCACTTTTCGCAGCCCCATAATCCGGGCCATCGCTTCACCCGCGAACTGGCCGATATTCACTTCCGCCAGAGACGACATTTGCCAGGCCGGGAAATAACTGCTACCCCAAGTACCGTACGGGATTCTGGCTCTGGCAAACATCGGAGCCGCCTCTTTCATGCCGTTTCCTCTGTGAGTATCTCATTTCATCTGTCAATTGACAGGTAATGAAATGAAAATGTGAGTTAGTGGCAAGCTGTTTCGGGTGGGCACTTAGATGAGGGGAATGATAGACCGGAATTCGAACTCCGGTGTTACTTCTTCCGTGTGAAAATCACCATCGTATCGTCAGCATCGTCGTCAAAACAGACGGCGCAGTCATCCGGATCGAGTTCCCTGACGGGGACCGTCTTGACCTCAAACCCCAGTTCGTGGTAATTCTCAATCGCTTCCTGCAGTCGGGAGCCGGAGGCGGTGAATCGCTGGACCCAGCCATCGGACTTTAGTTTGTCAAGAGAGTCCGCTGTCATTAGAACTCGTGGGCAGCAGATGTCCACATCTGCCCCTTCATTAACCGAGATGCTCTAGAACAAATCATCCAGATCGTCATCGCCACCACCACCACCGGGGAGTTCGCCGTGCTCCTGAAGATATTGCTGGATCAGTTCGCTTTCGCGTTTGGTAAACATGGGGTCTTCTTCCCAGACAAACCGGCAGGCGTTGCCGGGACTTTCCAGACACTCCTTCAGGCTTTGGCGTAGATTGGCCGTTCCCGCGATGCGAATAACCTTGTTGTCTTCATTGAGAAGTTGAAAAACACCCTCTGTTTCCGGGACAGTATCCACAGCCTCATCATTCAACGGCTGTCGGTGTTCCGGTGGCAAAACCACCGGTGTGATCCTTTGCCGTAGATAGCATTGCAGACAGCGTTGGGCTTCCAACTTTGCCTCTTGTCCCGAGAGAGTCCGTTGGATGAGACCGAATCCTGATTTGCGCTGATCGGGATCGGCAAAGGCGCCGCTCTGTCTGGGCTGATGAAACATATTGTCTGAGATGTCCAGCGCGGGGATGTCGTGTGCTGTAGCGCAATCAGCATCAGCCAGCCCGTTCCCGCCGAGGTACTTGTCGATTACGTTGGCCACCTGACGTCCGTCGGCTATGGCGTCAACGACGGACGATGGCCCGCGCGTCACGTCACCGGCGGCAAAAACGCCCTCTATGCCAAAAGTAAAATCACCATCAACTTTCAGGGTATTCCCCGGACCTTTCGACGCACCCTCAACGTAGCGCAACGGCTCCGGTGCCACTTGCTGCCCGATGGCCACGATGACTGAATCGGCCGGGATATGCTTGATCGTGCTTTCATCGTACTGCGGGTCGAAGCGACCCCGGGCGTCAAATACGCTGGTGCACTTCTTGAATTCGATGCCCGACAGGCGACCCCGTTGTGACGTAAATCGTTTTGGTCCCCAGCCGGGATGAATCTTGACACCCTCCTGTTCCGCTTGACTGATTTCCCAGTCATGGGCCGGCATTTCATCCCGTGATTCCAGGCAGAGCAGGTGGACTGAATCGGCACCCAGGCGTACTGCCGTCATGGCCGCGTCGATAGCTACATTGCCGCCGCCTATCACCACCGCCTGGGCGTCTAGTTCAGGCTTGCGGGACAATTTGGCCGACTTCAGGAACTCGAGTCCCGGGTATATTCCCTCCAGGTCCGAATTCTCAATAGACAGTGCTTTACTTACCGACGCCCCGATGGCCACCAGGATGGCATCGAAACCCCTCGACGTGAGTTCCTCATGCCACTGCTCGCTATCGAATTGGTGACTCACCTGAATATCAACCCCCAGAGTTTCCAGGACGGCCATATCCCGCTTCAGGACCTCGACGGGAAGCCGGTAGTCGGGGATACCATGACGCAGCATGCCACCCGGCTGGTCTTCCTGATCGAACATGCTGACCTGATGACCCAGCACGCCAAGATAGTATGCTGCGGTAGCACCGGCCGGACCGGAGCCGATAATAGCCACCTTTTTGCCGGTTTCAGGACGTTTTTGAACCGGCAGGGACTCGGCGTCGGTGACGCTGTCGGCCACGAATCGTTTCAAGTCACAAATAGCGACAGGTTGGTCAATCTCTCCGCGCCGACAGGCATCTTCGCAGGGATGAAAACAGGTGTATCCGAGGATACCGGGGAAAGGTACACTGGATCGAATAACGTCCAGCGCTTCCTTATAATGCCCAGCAGCGATGGCGTGCACATAACGCGGGATATCTATACCGGCCGGACAGTTGCCAACACAGGGGAGAGGCGAGTCACGACGGACAACCGGTGCTCCCTCTTTGTCGAGCAAGGCACCGGTGGGGCAAACCTCCACGCAGGCGCCGCAGAACCGACACGAAGTGTCTCTCAGTGCCGCGCCGGACAGAGTCCCCACCCAGGCTCGGCCATCTTTCCACACCGCCCCCAGCACATCGGTGTCGTGGAGCTTTCGGCAAATCCGAACGCAACGCAGACACCCGATGCAAAGTTCATAATCACGCTCAAAGAGGGGGTCTTCCCGGGAATGCGCGCGCCGTGCGGGAACATACTTGGGCGTGTCACCGGGAATGCCGATGTAGGCGCTTACTTTTTCCAGTTCGCATCGGCCGAGCAGGATACAACACCGTTCCTCAACGGGGACGTTCGATGAGCAATCGGTGCGGCTGCATCCCTCTTTTTGAGCACAGGTGAGGCAGGCATGGGGGTGACCGGCAAGTATCTCGCACAACGCCCGTTGGCGTTGCCGAATCACTTCCTCGGTGTCGGTGCGTACGACCAAGCCGTCCGTTACCGGGGTGATGCAGGAGTTGACAGGTTCGGACTGTCCTGCGACTTCGACCAGGCAAAGATTGCAGTGCGCCTCTTCTCCGGCAGGTTGGCCCGGCTTTTCTCCGGTAATCGTGGTCTCTACCTGGTAGATGGTGTCCGCCCAGGTTATTTCACTTACCGGGGGCAGGTCAGGGTGATGACACAACCTTGGGATGTAAATGCCGGCTGCGTCGGCGGCCGCGAGGATAGTGCTGCCGGCCGGGCACTCGACCGACTGTCCGTCAATTGTCAACGTCAGCGTTTCCATGAGCCTCTACGATGCCGAGCGTGATTGCTCTCTCAGGTTATTTCCCTCTCAGGCAGAGCCATTTCTTGCGCCGTCACGAATCCTTTCGTGACGGCTACATTTGGTGCGATCAGGAAAGGATTCCTGACCGCGCGTAAACAGCTAATGTCGTCATGCTGAGCGGAGTCGAAGGGTGACGACGATTTATTAAGGACTTGGCCATGCTTCGACTCCGCTCAGCATGACTATGTTCCGCTCAGCATGACGACACCTTGCTCAATATACTACTATGGTGTCTCGAACACCAGTTATGGACCTTTTGGACAGCCTCGCTGCGCCGGTCGGTAACCAGGCTACCAGGAGTGCGTAACCGCACCGGGAGCACAGCCAACCACACATGGCAACGGTGGCTGGTCGGTGGTCGGTTTACACGGGGCGCAGTCATACTTGAGTTTCTTGCGATGTTCCTCTTTGATCGCCGCAACTTCATCGTCATAGTCATCAATGATAATCTCAAACATGCCCAGCGGACAGGCGTTAACACAACCGTGGTCGGCGCACTTGATGCAGTGGTCGGTATCGATGGTTATGTAAAACTCCCCGCTGCCGTCCATGTATCCATAATTGGCTTTCACGAGGCGACCTTCTTTCGCTTCTTTTCTACCAGCGCTTTGGCAAACAGCGCCGCGCCGAGGGCTCCGGCGATCTGGGTGTCGTATTTGGACTTGAGTGACGTAAGATGCAATTCCCTTTCCAGTCGGACCACAACGCCGCTGTTCTTGGCTATGCCGCCGGTGATGGCGAAGTCTTTTTCAACTCCGATCCGTTCCAGGAGAGAGACGACGCGGTGTGCCATAGCGGAGCAGTATGCGGCCAGCACCCGTTTTTTCGACCAACCATCCCGCAGCAGGGAAGAGGCCTCGGACTTGGCGAACACCACACAGGTCGAGGAAACCGGCGGCGGTTCCTCATCGACGTCCAGCGACAAGTCACCCACCTCCTCAATAGACACGGCCAGCAGGTCGGCGAAGACTTCCATCCCGCGACCGGTACCGGCGGCACACTTGTCGTTCATCAGGAAGTTGGTCACTTTACCTTTTTCATCGCAAAGGATCGCCTTGCAGTCCTGTCCTCCCATATCCAGAATGGTTCGGACAGTCGGTCCATACATGAGATTACCGCCTCGGGCATGGCAGGCGATTTCGGTAATGGCGCGATCAGCAAAAGGAACGTTGACACGGCCATAGCCGGTTCCCACCGTGTAATGCAGATCATCCAGCGTCAGGTTGGTGTCCTTCAGAGCCCAGTTCATGGCATTGCGCGCGCTGTCGGGGCTGTCGGAACCGGTGCGCATACTGGCATAGGCATAAAGCTTACCATCGATCAGGATTACCGCCTGTGAGCTGACCGACCCGACGTCCACTCCGGCAGATACTGTCTCGGCGTTTTTAGGATCAATAGTCTCGTCATGCCAGTTGTATTCTTTCCAGCGCCAGAATTCTTTACTGTTTTCAGACATTATTGATTCCTTTCACCAGCAACGATTGCGGCTCCCATGGCTCCAATGTATTCCGGGTTGTCGGGGACAGTCACCTCGGTTTCGAGTCCACGCGTGAGGGAATCCACAAAGCCGGGGTTGTAGGCCAGCCCGCCGATCAGTACCACGTCCTTATTGATTCCCACCCGTCGAACCATCGAGACAATGCGGCTGGCGATGGCGTCGTGGACCGCCCGGGAAATATCCTGTTTGGGAGTCTTGGCATGCACCAGTGATACGACCTCGCTTTCAGCAAATACGGCGCACTGGGAGTTCATCGGGATGCTCTTGTCCGACTTCAACGACAGTTGACCGAATTCCTCAAGAGATACCTCCAAAGCGCGGGACATAGCCTCAGCGAAGGCGCCCGCCCCGGCGGCACACTTCTCATTGACGGCAAAATCAATCACTTTGCCGTTGGCTTCTATCTTAATACCCCGGCCTTCCTCGGCACCGACGTCGATCACCGTGCGTGCCTGAGGTATCAAGTGGACAACACCCTTGGCGGCAGCGCCGACATCGGTTATGTCGGAGTTGGTATGGGGGGCCGTCTTTCGTCCAGCGCCGGTAGAGGTAATGTGCTCAATTGATGATATGTCAAGGCCTGATTCTTTGGCGGCCAGTTCCAGACATTTTGAAGCTGAGACGGCAGGTTCAAAACCGGTAGTCTCGATAGCCTTGCCCTGGATTGTCCCATCTTTCAGAATGACCACCTTTACAAACTTGGAGCCCATGTCTATTCCAGCGGTAACCATCATTCCTCCTGTAATCAGAACGTGCTCTATTGGCGTAGTGGCGGGGTTTGTCTCCGCCGTTGTCTATCCTGTTTAAGTTCGCAGGTCAACCACTTACTTCGATGATGCCGTACTGGCCGATCTGTCCAGCATCTCCATATCCAGGGTTTCCATGAACGAGTCGATCCTGGTCATCACCCGTTTTTCATCGAACTCCCGCTCGTCGCCCATGTTGCCTTCAAAAGTCATCACCGGGATCCCGGCTTCAGCGATCCCCAGACGGTTCTCCATGATGCCACAGGAAAGCCCCTCGCAGCCGCGATTCAGGTGCAGCATCACTCCGTCCAGTTGCCACTGCTTTACGATTTGAAGCATCATCTTGGTCTTGAGGTTGGGATCGTAGAAATGCTGCCATTCGGGCTTGGAAAGGTTCCAGTCGGCCAGAATCCTCAGGGCGTCATCACGGCTGGAAATGGTTTCGCCCTTTTGCATCGGTGTCGTTCTCGGTCCCCAACTGCCGTCAGGTTTGGTTTCCCAGATGCCTATCAATCCAAACGTGTACAGCGACCCGATGGAGATCGCACCGAAATTCTCAAGATAACGGAATACCTTCAGGAATCCCCACGGTGGCTGGGTGTCCGACATAAGCCGGCATTTTTCATTCGGTAAAGCGGCAATGTGATTATCCACGCGATACTCGATTTCGTCTCGCAGTTCATCGTAGAAGTCGGCTATTTCCCCGGAGTGTTTGGCCAGGGTGCCATGGACGTAGAGTGAGTACATCGTCTTTTCATCCAAGGGAGCCGGTTTGGCCATATTAAGGCAGCAGATTTCAGCCCAGGTAGACGTGGATCGCAATTCATTCTGCACCGCCTCGATCAGAAGTTCGTCCCGGTACTTGCGTCCGGTGATTTTCTCAAGCCACTCAATCGACTCATGCATCTGGTTGACGACGAACATCAACCGATTTTCGTCCAGGTCCTCGTACGGACCAACGGAGACATCAATGCAGAAATAGGGGACTTTCTTGTATTCGGCCACGTGCTGATACCACTTGCCGTGGCTGCAACAAATGTGGTCCTGGAAACAGAAATCAGGCTCCGGGTACTCACCTCCAAAAGCATACTTGCCCAGGTACATCGAGCCCCAGTAGTTGCGCATGTATGCGCATAGATCGCGTGCCCATCCTTTGGCCTCGGCCGCTTCCAGGCATTTCATGGACAGCTTCTTGTCAAAAGCCAGCGAAGCTCCATACGGTTCGCCGGTGATATTGTATACGTCGCGACCCAGTCCGGCCGGTATGGCATCAAACGCCCAGGCGCCCCCGGTCCAACGGATACCGCCCTTGCTGTGCGCCTCCTGGTAATCTTTATAGTACTTGAGTCGCAACTCTTTGGCTTTTTGCCAGCATTTCAAAGGCTCGGTTTTATACTCAGCCATGTATTCTCCTCGTCGTTAACAGGCTCAAAACAGTTCCTCGACACCCAGCATCTCCAGGAACGCCTCCACTCTGATTCTCATTTGACCCAGAGGCACGGTCACATCGAATTCAAGAAATAAGGTCGGACAGTCATGACCGTTAAGGTACTCTTTCAACGGGACCATGTCGCATTCGTGGGGATCACAGAACTTCTGTTGAATAAGAATAGCTCCATCCACGTTGAATTCCTTGACAAGATTCAGAACATGGGGGAAACGACGTCGTTCTTCCCAGTCCTTGGTAGGGCATGGCGGTCGATCGAGGTATCGGTTGGCGACGTCCTGCAGCAGGTTGCCGGTTGATTGTGTCAGATTCCAGAAATAGCGGGAGCCGGTACAGTGGTCATCGATCACCACCGTGGCTCCGACCGATTCCACCATCCTGATGAACTCCGTGTCGTCATTTTCCGACCCGACGATCATCAAACGCCCCCCGGTCTCGCGATCAAGCTTCCGTGACTTGAGTTGAGGCAGGATACGCCGTAACTCAGCATTATGCTCCTTCTTATCGACGAAGAATGATGCTGCCACCATGACCATCGCCTCCAGGCCGGTTACCGGCGGATCGGGTGCCTGGCGGAGGTCGTAGACCTCGTGCATCAGGCGGCGGTTCTCGTTGCAGAGATCGATAGCTTCCTGAAGCTTTTCGTCGGTAATGGTTCGTCCGGTCCACTTCTCCAGTGATCCTTTGAACTTGGCCAACTCTCCGGAGTAATAGGAGCGCGCATGTTCCGTCTGAACCTTGTTAGGCATGTAGAGGTAAAAAGCATAATCGACCGGGACATGATTGTGCCATGAGGTATAAGCCTGTCTCAGGTGAATACAGGATTGGGTCAGCAGAATACCCTTCATGTAGTCGTAGCGACCCTTCAATCCCTGCGCCAGTACATCACGGCAAAAGGGGCAGAACATGCCAAAAATGTACGGTTCCGTGACATCCTGCGGCTCATGGGAGCCGAGCACCCTGACCGGCAAGAGCCCGGCGGCATAGACCAGTTCCTCCGGAGCATAGCTGCAGAAACAGCCCACGATCTCTCCGTCGTTCTTCGCCAGCCAGTCCCTGGCGTAATCGTGACGATGTTCATACCATTCGAAGAATTTTGTGAACATAGGCCTCCTGTATCGCTTAGGACTTGTCTATTCCGTTCAGAAAGATTCTCTTAAACTGTGAGGTTATTCTATTTATGTCAGGGTTCTTCCGGGGATCATACCACATGTATGCCCAATTCAGAGAACCGAACAGACAGAGAGTGGACAGGTCGACTTCGTACCGTGATCCGCGGGAAATCTCGCCCACAATCGTTCGGACCAGCCGAAAGTACTCCTGCCTGATCTTGAGAATGTTCCTGTAATATTTTCCCGATAACGATTCTATTTCATGAACACAGACCTTCAGGTCATCCACGTTATCAACGAAGAACCGGAAGTGATTATCAATGATTGCCTTCAGCCTGTCTTCCGGCGAGGCGGCCACCTCCAGTCTGTCTTTGAGCGAGTTGAACAGGGTCGAAAAGGTTCGGTGCTGTATGGCGTACAGCAATTCATCTTTGCTCTTGAAGTAGTAGTAAAGACCGGACAGACCAATCCTTGCTTTGGCGGCTACATCACGAACCGAGGCTCCCTCAAAGCCGTCCCGGGCAATGACTTTTGAAGCTGCTTTAAGTATCGATGACAACCGCTTTTCATATTTGTCGTTTCGCCGCGATACGACCCGTCTCAACTCTGTTTTTGCAGGACCGATAGTCTTCTCCTGACTATGAAAAGAATCGAACGTTCGTTCTAATAATACCGCTTGCTGATTGGCCTGTCAAGCGAAAAAAAAGCTGCATTTATTCCGGTGTGACAGGGTTTGCCGAAGTGATCAAGCGTATTGTGTGAGGTGGTGCTGACTACTGTACCCCACCCAGAGCCAAAGGCGTCGGGTGGGATTCAGTTCCTGTAGGTCGGTATTCCCGCAAGAGTGGCGATGCCACTGATTTGCCGTTGCTATGCTGACTGAGCCTGTCTATATTCTTTACGTTCGCTAGTTAAAGTAACCTACGGAAATGCGAGGAGCAGTCCGGTGACGGTAGCAATCACAGCCGGTCGGATCGGAGCAGCAGAGTGATTCTGCCCCGTTTTGATGTATTAGTACCGGAGACGGTCGACGAAGCCTGCGCCATGCTGGCCGATCACGCCGACGAAGGTGTGCGGCTTCTGGCCGGTGGTACCGACCTGCTGGTCGATTTGCGACATCCTATTATTCCCCAGCACGTTCCCCGCTGTGATGGCTGTTCCACCCATCCCGAGGGACAGATTCTGTCTACTATTGAGCATACCGGAGACGATTCTAATGGGCTTATGGCATCCGGCGGGTCGATCCGGTCCGCACTGGAAGATTCCCGTCAGGCGTCACCGGCATTTCTTGTGTCTTTGCACAAGCTGGATCAATTGAAGGGCATTGAGCGGCTCAAAGACGGTGGTCTCAGAATTGGTGCTCTGACGACAATCGCCGAGATTGAGCGTTCGCAGGAGATTCGCAACGGCTGGACGGCTCTGTCCGAAGGCGCCGACAGCCTGGGCAGCCCGCTGGTTCGCAATCGCGGTACATTGGGTGGCAATATCGCCAATGCTCGCCCTGCCGCCGATTGTGTTGTACCGACTATTGCTCTCAACGGTACACTGACATTGACCGGACCGACCGGCCAACGCACGGTCGCGGCCGGAGATTTTCCTCGCGGACCGGGTATATCGGTCATCGAACCGAATGAGATTCTGACAGATATTTGTTTTCCACCTCCAGCGCCTCATTCCTCCAGTGCCTACTACAAACTGGCCAACCGAAGAGTGCTGGAAATTTCTACTGTCGGGGTGGCGGTCTGGCTGGCACTGACGGAACCGGGTGGTCCGGTCGCCGATGTGCGAGTTGCTCTCGGTGCCGTGGGGCCGACGCCGATTATGGCGGAGTCGGTCAGAGAAGTCCTCATCGGCAAGGTTCCCGACACACAGGCCATTTCAGAAGCTGCCCGGGCTGCCGCCGAGGACGCCCGCCCCATCGATGACCATCGCGGCTCGGCCTGGTACCGTGTTCAGATGATCGAATTGCTGACCCGACGCCTGTTGAAAACCGTCATCAAGCGGGCTCGGGGGAACCAATGAAAAAGATCGTCTCACTTACGGTCAACGGTGTCCTTCACGAAGTCGCGGTTGAACCCCGTCGCACGCTGGCCGATCTGTTGCGTTACGATCTTGGTCTCACCGGGACTAAAAAGGGATGTGGCATAGGTGACTGTGGCGCCTGCACGGTGCTGTTGGACGGTGTGGCCACGTTCAGTTGTTTGACGCTGGCTGTGCAGGCCGATGGTTGTTCGGTGGCAACGGTTGAAGGGTTGGCGAAAGACGGCCAACTGGACCGGTTGCAACGGGCGTTCGTCGACCAGGGTGGTATCCAGTGCGGTTTCTGTACACCGGGTATGTTGATGGTGGCCACCGAACTGTTGCGGCGTAATCCTCGGCCCGGAGAACAGGACATCCGCCGGGCGATCTCCGGAAATCTCTGCCGCTGCACCGGCTACCAGAAGATTGTCGAGGCCATACAGGCGGCTTCAAAGGAAGCAAAATGAGTAAGTATCGCATTCTCAATACACGCGCTCCACGGGTCGATGCCGCCGACAAGGCTACCGGAAAAGCACAATACACGGACGACCTCAAGAAACCGGGTATGCTGACCGCAGCTATCCTGCATAGCCCGTTGGCTCATGCCCGTATTGTGAATATAGATACGTCACGTGCCCAGCGCCTGCCCGGCGTCAAAGCAGTTGTGACCTATCGTGAAGCCGGTACGATGCCATACGGAGTCAGCCCGGCCCGCTATGATGAAACGATATTCTGCCACGACAAAGTGCGCTATGTCGGTGACGAAATCGCCGCCGTGGCGGCAGTTGATCTGGATACGGCCCTGGAGGCGGTCAGTCTCATCCGGGTGGATTTCGAGGAACTTCCTCTGGTGCTTGATGGTCGCACCGCTACGGACGAAGGTCAGCCGCAGCTTCACGACATGTACAAGAACAATGTCTGTGCGCAGGTGCACTGGCATTTCGGAGATATCGAACGGGGGCGACAGGATTCCCACCTGGTGCGCACTGACCGGTTGACGAGCAAGATGCAGGACGCTGCCTTCCTGGAGCCGCAAAGCGTACTGGCCGAGACGGATTCTCATGGTAACCTGACCATGTTCAGTTCCACCCAGGCTCCGCATTATGTCCAGCGCACGTTGGCGATGGCGCTGGGTTTTCCCTTACACAAAGTCCGGGTGATTAAGCCCGCGGTCGGAGGCGGTTTTGGTCCCAAGGCATCCTGTTCGACTGCCGAGTTGGCAACGTGCTTGTTGGCTATGAAAACCGGCCGACCGGTGAAACTTACGTTCGATCGCGAGCAGGTCTTTCTGCACTCGAGGGCGCGACACCAGTTTTTCCATACCATGACCACCGGCGTCAAAAAGGACGGCAGCCTGGCATTTCTTGAGCATCACTGCATCCTGGATGGTGGAGTTTACGCCAGTTTTGGCATTGCTACGGTTTATTATTCCGGCTCTCTTCTGGGGGGGCCGTATCGACTGAAGAATATGAAATACGACGGCTATCGTGTCGTCACCAACAAGCCGGCCTGCGGTGCCCAACGGGGGCATGGTGCCGTTATCGCCCGGGCACTGTTCGAGGTGCAACTGGATCGCATCGCTGAGGAGTTGGGTATGGATCCCATCGAGCTGCGTCTAAAAAACGTAATGGAAGCGGGCGAGACGACCTGCAACGAGTTGTTTGTGAGCAGCTTTGGTATGCGCGAAGCCCTGGAAGCGGTCCGCGATTCGGCTGCCTGGGAAAAGAAGCGTTCCTCGGCGGGCCGGACCCGGCGGGACGGGAAGGGGATAGGCGCCGCCTGCGGTTTCTTCGTGTCCGGCGCGGGTTATTCGATCTACCGTTCCCGCACCTACCACTGTACTGTCGTTACCAAGGTCGACGAAGTCGGCGGCGGCGTCACCGTGTTATCCGGTGCGGCCGACATCGGTCAGGGTTCCGACACGGTGCTAGCGATGATTACCGCCGAGGAGTTGGGTTTGACCCTCGATGATGTACGAGTGCTTTCGGGTGATTCCAGTCTCAGTGTCGATCTGGGCGCCTACTCCAGCCGCACCACCCTCATGACCGGGCATGCCTGCCGTGAGGCTGCCCTGGACGCCAAGCGACAGATTCTGGAGGCGGTGTCTGGTCTGCTGCAAGTACCGCCGGAGACGCTTGACCTCAGGGACGGTATGCTGGTGAGTACGACCGGCGAGATAGATTTTTCCGCACTCAGGAAAGAATACCTCCGGGAACACAAAGGCTTTGTGGACCTGCCCGATGGACCTCAACTCACTTTTGCCGAAGCCAGCCGGATTGCCTTTCTCGAACGCGGCACTATCATCGGCACCGGCAAGTACCGTCCGCCACCGCTGGGCGGCTCGTTTAAGGGCGCGGCTGTCGGCACCTCACCTGCTTTTGGTTGTTCGGCGCAGATTGCCGAGGTCTCGGTCGATCTGGAGACCGGCGTGATCAAAGTCGAGAATATCACCGGCGCGCACGATTGCGGCTTTGCCATCAACGTTACGCAGGTTGAAGGTCAGATGCAAGGGTCGATGATGATGGGCATGGGCGAGGCGCTGATGGAACAGATCATCTACGATAAAAAGGGACGTATCGTCAACGCCAATCTCGCCGAATATAAAATACCAACAGCGCTGGACATGCCGCACCTGGATGCGATCATCGTCGAATCGAATGAACCGCACGGTCCCTACGGCGCCAAAGAGGTCGGCGAAGGCGCAATTATGCCGGTCATCCCCTCGATCTTGAATGCCATCTACGACGCCACTGGCGTGCGTATCGACGAACTCCCCGTTACACCCGAACGTCTGGTGGCGGCGATGCGGGTGAAGAAGTCGTAGACCAGCGTCAGACGGTAGGTCAAGCCCACTTGGGGCTTGACGTTTTCACTGTCATTCCTGCGCACGCAGGAATCCAGGTTCGTTAACAAGTGCCTGGATACCCGCTTTCGCGGGTATGACGAACACGCTGCTGTCTGTATACGATAGAACGCTCCTTCCTCAAACCTCAAAAGATGGGCCACGCCAGCAAAAGCCTTCTGGTTTGTATGGAAAGTGCCGTTCGAGAAAATGGGTTTGTTTCGTAATTTTAACTTTTTCGGCAGCAAATGTGGCCCCTTTTGTTAAAACAAGAAGCAGGGATAAAGTTGTACCCGGTTACTATGTGAATTTGTAAAGACCTCATGGTTGGTAGGGAATGTGTGAGGATGTGATGTTGGGGGAGAAAAGAGAACGCAGTGGGATTTGCCACCAGAGCGGGGGATTAGCGATTGACTCCTTAATCGACATTGCTATATTGTGTTATGTTAACCGGCACACGAGATTGGAGAGAAATCAAGAAGGCTTTGATATGAAAGAGCTTTGAATGCAAGACAAGGAGTAACGACAAATTATTGTGCAGAAAGAAACAGCCTGTATTTGCTGTTTCACAAAAGATGTATAATTATTGTTAGATGGCTTACTAAACCTGGGGAGTCTGCAATTGAAGTGGAGAGAATTTATACTTGGAGCTGTTGTTACACTTTTTGTAACTGTGGCAGGCGGAGTATTTGTCTATTACCTGACGCGCGACCAACAACCTCCATTGCCCAAAGAGAAGTTGGTTTACAACATTGAGAAATCGACAGTATTCAAAACGGAAAGTACTGAACTTTCGTTTGTGACCGTCAGGGCTGCTAACCTTGGGGACAAAACAGCACACAACGTTTGCTTGGTGATCGAATATCCAGAGCACATCTCTATATCAGACAAGGTAATCTCTCTCTCCACTGAGCCAGCTGGAAGTTATGAGGATGACAGTAAAGCTGACAACCGAATTGACCTTCGCTTCCCCACCTTGATTCCAAATGAAAATGTCACAATTACTACAATGTTGAATGGTGTTCTTATAGGTAAACCACGAGTAGTGGTTAGAAGCGAGAACTCTGAGGGTGTAGAAGGGCAATTTATTCGTGTAATTCCAGCCGCATCTTATAAAGATAGAGGGACGCAAAATGTCATTTCGACCCTGATTCCTGTTGCTGTCATCATACAGATGTTTTTGGTCATACTATTGTCGCCCTATTTCCGCTCACGATTAATGAGATTTCTCCCAACTTCTAGTTCAGTAAACAATACAGGATTCTTGTTTATTCATAAGGGTCTAATCGAGGAGGCAGAGGCTTTGTTCTCGAGAGAAGTTGAAACACGAGGAGCGAACGCACTAGTATTAGCCAACTATGCGTTAGCACTTGGTCTAAATGGTAAGATAGAACGAGCGGACAAAATGCTAACTGCCGCCGAATGGTGGGCGCGAAATAAGCGTGAACGAGCGGTTGTAGCTTTCAACAGTGCTATCCTTACATTTTCAAAGGAAAAAGTAGATGAAGGGAGAGAACAACTGCAAAGGGCTTTTAGTATCGACAGAGAAGCAATTACGCGTTATTGTGAATTGAGTATATTCATAAAGGAAGCTGAGAAAAACCATAGGGAGATAAGGTCTCTAATCCAAAACAAGGGACGTGTATAAAGGGGTTTTGGATAAGATTATAGTTTAGTGGTTACCAAAACGGGTAACCCACCACGCCTCAAGCGTGGCTGTGGGGTCTTTTATTACAATGATGAACGCGAAGATTAGCCGCCACTTGCTGTTATGATGTACTGTTCGTATATTCTCTCTATGACAAGTAGGTGACGCCGACTTGGGGCTTGACGTCTTCATAGTGAAGAGAAACCCACCTAAAAGGTGGGCCACCGAACGAATCTTTGCTGATTAATGGGGCAGACGGGGACGTCTGCCGCCCACAGAGTGGGGCCTACTGTTTGGCCAGGGCCATGCCCTCGTGCAACGCCTTCAGGTTCAGTTCGTCGGTGCCTTTGGGAACGCTTTGGGAGATAGCCTGCTCCAGTGCCTCCACAGACACTATGTTCAGAAGCGTGTTCAGGTAGCCAAGAATTACCATGTTGGCGATAATCTTGCGGCCGAATTTCTTGTGGGCCGTGTCGGTAGCGGCGATGCCGTGTTTTGTTATATCCGGAGGATCAAGACTGTCGTCGATAGCCACCAGGTCGGTGTCATAGATCAATGTTCCGCCCGGTTTCAGCGAACCGATGAACTTCTCGTAGCCGGGTTGAGTCATCGCTACCAGCACGTCATGCCGGTGGGGTTCCAGTTCGAATATCTCGTCCTCGGAGATAATCACATCCCCCAGACATTCGCCGCCGCGAGACTCACTGCCGTAAGACTGGTTCTGAATCGCTTTCTTGCCGTCAAGAACCGCGGACTGCCCCATGATGTAGCTGGACAGGATGATTCCCTGACCGCCAAAGCCGACAAAGCGAATGATCACTTTGCTATCTCCCTGCTCAGGAGAGTGACCTGTTCCCGGGTGAGTTCGTGCAGTTGCTTGGTGTACTCGGGCCGGTTCACGTCGCACAACGTGCCGACCACGATCTTATCCCGAAGCTCCTGCTCGGACATCGTCTGAGCTTTCTTGATACGGACAGAATCTTTTTTGAATCTCTTAAGAAAATCCACTCCGGTTCTCAAACCGATGCGGCGGCCGTAATTCTCCGGGCATTGCGAGACGATCTCAATAAAACTGAATCCCTTCTTTGTAATGGCCTGCTGCATGGATTTCTGCAGCTGGAACACATGGTAAGTGGTCCATCGGGCAACGTAAGAGGCCCCGGCGGCGAGTACCAGGTCGGCGATTTTGAAAGGCGGTTCAATGTTTCTATACGGTGTGGTGGAGGTCACAACGCCCACCGGTGTGGTGGGTGCCACCTGACCGCCGGTCATGCCGTAAATCATGTTGTTCACCATAAAGACGGTGAGATCGATATTGCGCCGGGCGGCGTGGATAAGATGATTGCCGCCGATACCGGCAATATCGCCATCGCCCGCTATCACCACCACTTTCAGGTCGGGACGCATGACCTTCACGCCGGTGGCGAACGCTATCGGACGGCCATGGGTGGTGTGCAGGGTGTCGGCTTTGAAGTAAGGGCTGGGTATCCAGGCGGAACAGCCGATGCCGGAAACGCAGACCATGCGGGCCGTGTCCAGGTCCAGGTCGGCGACCGCGTTGGTGAAGACGTTCAGCACCGTACCGCAGCCGCAACCGACACAGAAACGATGGGGCATGATCTCTTCCCGCACGTAGTCCATCAGGGGGTGTCGGGGTTCAGCCATCAGATCGCCTCCTTGATTGCCTGGTGTATCTCGTCGACCGAGTGGGCGACACCGCCGATTTTCGATACCGGGACGACGGGGCAGGAGACGAATCTCTCGATCTCTCGCGACATCTGGCCCAGGTTCATCTCCGGCACCAGGATGACATCCAGGTTCTCGGCGAACTGTTTCACCTGTTTCCGGGCGAAAGGCCATATCGTAATCAGTCTCAGGAAATCCACATTGGCACCTGCCGCTCGCGACTGCCTGACGGCTCCACGAGCCGGTCGGGCGGTAGCCCCGTACGATATGACACCCACCCGGGCTTTTCCGTTGTCGTTGATATCAGTCTCGACGCGTACGATTTTCTCCCGGTTCTCATCGATCTTTCGGCAGAGACGTCGGATGAGTGTATCATGCACCTGCGCCGTCGATACATCCCGCATACCGTTAGGCAGATGTGTCGAACCGGTTACGTGGATATTGTGCCCCTCGCCATAATGAATCATGCCCGGTACCAACTCCGGCCCGCCGAATATGTCTTCTCCGGGGCCAGCAATCTTTCTGGAGGCGTGCTTGATCGACGACAGTTCCGGCATGACCACGCTTTCTCTTATGTGGCCGATCTCACCATCCATCAGCAGAATCACCGGTGTTCGATAGATGTCGGACAGGTCGAAACAATCCCGCATCAGGTCAAAACATTCCTGGGCGGAATGAGGAGAAAGCGCTATGATGTCATGGTCGCCATGGGTGCCCCAGCGCGCCTGGAGTACGTCTCCCTGGGCCGGTTTGGTGGCTTGACCGGTGGAGGGACCGGATCGCTGGACGTTGACTATCACACAGGGTGTTTCGGTCATTATGGCATAGCCGATGTTTTCCTGCATGAGCGAAAACCCGGGACCGCTGGTAGCCGTCATGGTGCGGGCGCCGGTCCAGGAGGCGCCGACTATGGCCGCTATGCTGGCCAGTTCATCCTCCATCTGGATACAGATACCGCCCGCCCGTGGTAGCTGGGCCGCCATCAACTCAGCCACTTCGCTGGCCGGTGTTATGGGATAGCCTGCAAAAAAGTCGCAGCCGGCATAAATCGCACCATAGGCGCAGGCCTCGTCTCCAAGTATGAAGAAGGTCCTGCCGCCCAGACGATTTAGGTACTGAGCACGGTTTTCGTTAATCGCCATGACTGGTATCTGCCTTTGTTTTACGGCGCTGCCGGCTACTCTTGATGACAATTGCCAACTCCGGGCATAACAGGTCGCAAATGCGACAATCGGTGCATTCTTCCACCCGGGCGACTATCGGAACGTAATACCCCCGCCGGTTGAGATTGTCCGACTTCTCGAAGACGTCCGTGGGGCAGAACTCGATACATATATCACATCCTTTACAGAGATTGCCGTTGATCTCGACAGACTCGACGATTTTTTTTTGTCGTTTAACCGGACTCAAACAGGCTCCATCAATGTAATCAAGTTCTTCATTTGCACTAAGTTGCAGGATCAACCAGTGACCTCCACAACCAACCGCGTTGCACCCCCCACTGAACACGTCACTCAGCGCGGCGCATACGGGATGCAGTATAAGCGACCGCCGTTGATTATTCAACCTGCTTTTTTGTAAAAGTCTGTCGGGGTTGAAGTCCACTTTGGGAAATGAGCAGATTGCAATTGATTTTGCGGAAGTGAGTCGTTAGTTTCCGTTCCTGGAACCAGGTAGAGAATCCGCTGGTCACTTTCACGGACCCGGGTGACCCGAGTGAAATCCGGCAGGATAAGTATCATTCACTGTTCTCAGGAGGAGCAATGGTTTATAATATTGACGAAAGACAGCAGCCGATTCGTGCTCAGGTAAAGGAATTTGCAGAAAAGGAAGTTCTGCCGGTATGCCGGGAACTGGATCGCAGAAAGGAATCGTTCCCGTTTGACTACTATCAGAAGCTGGCCAAAGCCGGGTATCTTGGTTTTGCCATGCCCAAAGAATATGGTGGTGGCGGGTACTCCAACATTGAGTTTATCACTCTGATTGAAGAACTGACCTACTACGACGCTCCCACTGGTCTGATGGCGGCCATACCGCAACTGGCTACCTACCCCATTTTTACCTTCGGCAATGAAGAGCAGAAGAAAAAATATGTATCCGGATGCGCTTCCGGCGCGATCATCCCATCATTCGTGCTGACCGAGCGTGACGCCGGCTCCGATGCCTCCAATCAGAAAACGCTGGCCGTAATAGAAGGCGATCACTTTGTTATCAACGGCGAGAAGATATTTATCATGCACGGCGATGTCTGCAACCTGGCCACGTTGTTTTGTCGCATCGGTGAAAAGGACGAAAGTCGCACCAGGCTCTCCTGTATTCTGGTTGAGACCGATACCCCCGGCTGGACGGCACGAACGCTCCAGCATAAGATGGGAATGCGAGCCGCCACCACCGGTCTTATTACGATCAAGAACGTCAGGGCGCCGATCGAAAACCAGTTGGGCGAGGTCGGCAAAGGCTTCAGAATCGCCATGAGTACTCTCGACGGCGCTCGTATCGGTGTCGCCGCCCAGGCGGTCGGTATTTCCCAGCGAGCTCTGGATGAGTCAACCGCCTACGCCAAGAAAAGAATCGCCTTTGGGGCTCCCATCGCTAAACTCCAGGCCATCCAGTGGATGATTGCCGATATGGCTACCCGCACCGAGGCTGCCCGCCTTATGACCTACAAGGCCGCCCAGTTGCAGGACGCAGGTGAGCGCTGTGCGGTAGAAGCGGCGCAGGCCAAGATGTATGCCACCGAAGTCGCCAACTTTTGCGTTGACCGGGCGATGCAGATTCATTCCGGGTATGGCTATATCGGGGAGTTTTCGATTATTGAGAAGCTGTACCGTGATCAGCGTGTCACCGAGATCTATGAGGGTACCAACGAGGTTCAGCGGCTGGTTATCGCCAACAGTCTGTTGCGGTAGATGTGTGAGGGACGAGGCCTGTCGTCGTGAGGGAAGAGGTCTGTCATCGTGAGGAAGAGGTTTCTCTCGTCATGAAGGGCTTGTTGAAAAAGCCCCATTCTCGTTATTGCGAGCGAAAGCGTGGCAATCTCGGATATTGAATGTCAACGAGATAGCCACGTCGCTTCGCTCCTCGCTATGACGTTTGTTATGTTTTTCAGCAGGCCTTGAAGGAAGAGGCCTGCCGTCATCCTGAGCGGAGTCGAAGGATGAACTAAGTGGAAAGGTGATGGTGACATGAAGGCTATATATAACGGTCAATATCTTTTACCAATGGTAACTACAGGAGGTTGCGATGCGTGTAGGGTACCCTAACGGATTGTTGTTCGTGTTGGCGCTTCTTATATGGCAGCCGGTTGCGGCTGTTCCCGGCGACACCGTAAAATCGTTCGCTACGCCCTTCGATTGCCCCCAGGGACTTGCCTTTGACGGCGAATACCTCTGGAATGTCGACAGGAAGAGCGACATGGTATACAAGATTAAACCCGGGAATGGATCGGTGGTCGATTCCATTCCGACACCCGGCTATATACCTCGTGGACTGGCCTGGGACGGCCGATGGTTATGGTGCGTCGATGGTGGTGATGAGGGATTGATCTTTGCCATTGACCCCAAAACGGAAATCGTGGAAAGGACGATTTACTGCCCCGTCTCGCGTCCCACCGGTCTGGCCTGGGATGGTAAGTACTTGTGGATTGCCGCTGACCGAGACGATGAGATTCATCAGATAAGCAGCGAGGATGGTACCACCATTGTCTCAGTGCCGGCTCCGACGTCGCACGCCTGTGGGCTAACGTTTGACGGCACCTACCTGTGGGTTTCTGACCGGTACCAGGACATGATTTACATGATCACGCCTGACAACGGAGATGTTATTGTATGTTTTGACGCTCCCGGACCACACGCCTGGGGGTTGGCCTGGGACGGATCGCACTTGTGGAATGTTGATTATCAAACTGACCTAGTCTACATGTTGGTAATTGACGACGAAACGGCGTTCACCCGTCTGGAAGAGAAAACAGAGCAGGTCGAGTTCATCCATCAAGTCAGAAACTACGGCCCGGGTACGCTTCAGACACTTAGCGTGTATCTCGCCATTCCGCGTGATATGGACAACCAGGAATTGATAGGCACGATTACATTCGATCCGGAGCCGAAAGAAGTGTTAACCGATAAGTGGGGACAAAAAGTCGCCCATTTTCAGTTTGTGGATATTGGTCCGACTCAATTTACGACCGTGACGATGCTCGCTTCAGTAAAACTATATGAGACCCGCTATTTCGTATTCCCCGATAAAGTCGGCAAGCTGACCGACATACCCGAATCAATCCTCGGCGCCTACCTGGTTGATGACAGTAAGTTCTCCCTGGAGGATCAGATTATTCAGGAGGCGGTGAAAAAAGCGGTTGGTGATGAAACCAATCCTTACTGGATAGGACGAAAGATATTCAACTATGTCATCGAACACGTTGATTACGAGCTGGCCGGCGGCTGGAATATCGCCCCGGCGGTTCTCGATCGAGGTAACGGTTCCTGCTCCGAGTACAGCTTTGTGTATATTGCTATGTGCCGTGCCGCCGGTTTGCCGGCCCGGTATGCCGGTTCGATCGCGATTCGAGGCGATGACGCATCGTATGACGACGTCTTCCACCGCTGGGTTGAGATCTATCTGCCCAACTACGGCTGGCTGCCGGTCGATCCCTCCCGGGGTGACTCCAAGTGGCCCTCAAAAAGAGCCGACTCGTTTGGCTATCTCAGCAACAAACTATTGATCACAACCGTTGGCGGGGGTGGTTCGGAATACCTGGCATGGGGTTACAATGCCAATGAACGATGGACGTCGAAAGGCAAGTGCAAAGTAGCGGTGGAGAACATTGCTGAGTGGACACCGATTGAGTTGCCGTCTGAGTGATTCGCCGGAGTTGTGAGAGTCATTCATCGGTATCCTGCGATTATGGCGTAGGAGGGTTAACTGCAAATCCTCCTGCGCCGTCTGTTTCTTGCTCCACCTTACCCAAACGTTACCAGCAGGGCTCCGGCCACCGCCAGCACAATCGCTGCCAGGCGCAGTAGCGTTACTTTTTCCTTTAGCAGCAGGGCGGCAAAAATGAAGATGAAAATGTTGGTGGTCTGGTTTAGCGCCGCGGCGGTTGATAACTGGGTGTATTTCATACCGGCCAGCCAGACGATCATGGCCACGTAAGCTCCCAAAAACGAGCCGCCCAGCGTGTATGCCCAACGTTGCGGTGTGCGAATGGACCATAGGATAGCCCGCCGCGACGGGTGCAGCAACAGCACTACGGCCAGGACGAGCAGGCCTCCGATGAGGCGTATTTCGGTAGCCCAGATGAGTGGCGAGTGATCCAGTATCGGTTTGATCATAACAATGCCGACAGCCATGGCGAGAATTGCCAGCACGCCCCAGAGGATACCCAGCAGGAGTTTTCTTCGACCGGCCGGATGATTCCGCCCCTCTCTTGTCACCGACAGGACCGCCGATAGGATTATTGCCACTCCCAACAGTTGCCACAGGGTAAGCTGGTCTCCCAACCAGAGCATCGACAGACCGATTATTGCCGGGCTGTACAGGCAATCAACAACCGCCACCAGCCCGGCGCCGAGAGCGTTAAGGCTTTTGAAAAATAATGTGTCGGCAATGCCGATGCCCAGCGCCCCGCTAAGTATCAGCAGCAGGTAATCCTGCCACGGAGCCGGTCGTAGTAGGCTCTCGCCGAACAGCCAGGCGGTCGGAATCAGAAGAACTGCCGCCAGGATGTTTTTGAAGGCGTTGAGGCCGATGGGGTGCACCACCTCGCCGCTCTTCTTGAACAGAATGACTGCCAGCGCCCAGACGATGGCTGACAGTAGCGCCATCGATTCACCAAGATATGTTATTGTACCTGACATAGTTTTGGAGATGGAAGGTACGATGTTTCTGCGGTCAGCTCAAGTAGAGATTGCAGGTTAGTAGTGAGATTCAAGCCGTTCTCTGCGGAAACGAGGGCTTGACGAAAGCTGAAACAGCACTATATTACCGGTACACGAGCTTATGTGGAGCATCGCCCGGCAGGTGCCCTGCGCGAGGTTGGAGTGTGTCGATGATATCGCCCGGCCCGCATCTTGTGACCGTCTTTCAGCAAGCAGTGGTTGAACGAGGAACATCTGAGGTAGGACGGGGTGTCAGGAATGATGCGCACACTTCTTGTCTCTATCACCAGCATCAGCGTCTGGCCGGCTGTCGCGCAGCCGCCGCCGGGTTAGTGGAATACGGTGATGAAGTAGTAAAGGGAGGACCAAGATGAAGTTTGCGACAGTATTCCTGGTGGTTACGGGATTAATCCTTTGCCTCTCTGTCACCAGGAACGACACAGTTATCCAGGCTGCCGATGACCGGCACCTGAGCAACCGAGGTGATACAGACGGTGATGGTATCGACGATTCTCTCGACAACTGCCCCAATGATTACAATCCCGGCCAAATTGACACTGATCTGGACAGCGTTGGTGACTCATGCGATAACTGTATTCAGGTATACAATCCCGGTCAGAGCGACAGCGATGGCGACGGCATCGGAGATTCATGCGATTTCTGCGGACAGATTGATGGCATAGGCATTCTCGATGTAGGAGACTATACATACCTGATAGAGTATATGTGGCTGAACGGTCCTGCCCCGGAACCCGTTGAAGCGGCTGATCTCGATTCCTGTTCGGGGGTTGACATTGCAGACCTGATGGCAATGCACGCGTTCTTCTTCTGGAACGGTCCCGAAGTTTGCCCACCCGGCCCCCAACAGAATTGTGTATATCCTGCCGGGGGCAGTATCACTCTTGATGATGTGGATGGTCCTCCGGAATGGGCCGACGACACTATCTGGGGTGGCTTTCCGGTGACAATAGATATCAGGGTGACCAACGATCTGGGAGACAGGGTATCCGGTTTTACCAACGGTTTCCGAATCTACTCTCCTACCGGAGCCCGGTGGACAAAGACAGTAGTGGATACTGTTGGCACTTTGGGTGGTGATAACTTTAGCGGCGGTATTTTCATGAATGAAATTAGATCCGATGGTCAAGGAGCAGATACAGTCGGTTTTGGTGGTTTCAGTTATTTAAAATCCGGAATGGTTGATGGTTTCGACGAAGTAGCGTATGAGATTACAATTGGTCCCATTAGCACAATCTACGCCGGTGGCCAGATATGTATTGATTCGGCCTGGTATCCGCCGGCCGGGAATTGGCTCTGGTGCACCGATAGCAGTGGACCTGCTTACCGACCCAACTGGGACGGACCACACTGTTTCACGATTCACGACACGAACCTGGATTTTATGGACTGGGATTATGATGGCATAGCTGACCCCTGGGACAACTGTGACGGAACATGGAACCCTGATCAAGAGGACGCTGACCGCGATGATGTTGGTGACAGTTGCGACAACTGCATTTCGGCGTACAATCCCGACCAGGAGGACACAGATGGCGACTCAGTCGGGGATAGTTGTGACAATTGTATCTACGCATATAATCCCGAGCAGGAAGATGCTGATAGCAACGGCGTCGGTGATGACTGTGATGTCGGCTGCTGCAATCATGACGGCATCCGCGGCGACGCCGATAACTCCACTACTCTCGATGTCGGGGACCTGACTTATCTGGTGGCGTATCTTTTCCAATCCGGCCTGCCCCCGCCGTGCCCCGAAGAGGGAGATGTTGACGCCAGCGGCTTCACCGATGTCGGCGACTTGACCAGGCTGGTATGGTACTTGTTCCAGGGCGGCCCAGGCCCGGCAGGGTGCCCGTAGGTCGGGCGGTTTCAGTCGGCAGGCTGGTAACTCAGCAATTCCCAGGTCTCGGTTTTGCTGGGACCCAGATTGTATTCCCTTTCAATACGGGATACCACTCCTATGTCGGGCACTAACCAGTTGTCCATAAACCAGAAGTAGTTTAATCCCTGGCGTGAGTGGCGGTAACGGAAGCCGATATTAAATGTTCCGGCTGGTACGCTTACGGGTCCTTTTTCTTCCAAATCCTGGAGGGGATCAGAGGTATTCATTCCCCAGGAACGCCCAACGGCCAGGGGAAACTCATAATCGAGTGGGTAGAAATAGGCAGCATCTGTATCGGGATATGGGATCACCATATCTCCAGTCACGACAACATACTCTGTGTCAATCCAATTAGTAGTTGCGTACTCCCAGATCGTTGCATGGAGGTTTCCGTGAATAGTTGTGGTGTCAACGATGGTCACTGTCAGCGTGTCATATTCGCCACTGAAGGACCATCGGTTTATTTCATAAGTCCACTGCCAGCCGACTTCGTTGGGGAACTGGCTGATGTCGAAGGTGCTCAGGTCATAGCTCAGCAGCGTCCTGACCTCGTTGACTGTCTGATGTATGGTAGTGCCGTCGGACCATTGCTTCAGTACATGACGAAGCACGATGCCAACGTGCGGTTCCAGCCAGGTGGTGCTGAAATTGCCGCCCCCTTCGAAATCGATCATCCAGGAACGGTCGATACGCGTAGCGTTAGCAAAGGCGCCGGCCGGGGTTGAGATCGTCCCATAACCGATCACCCGACTGGTATCGCTCACTCCTTCCAGCGGACCGATCCAGTATCTGCCCAAGAGGAACGGGAACACGTACTTTTCCGCGGGGGTCGTTGACGTTGAGTCATCATAGATGTACAGGGTGTCCCCGATGGCAGTAACATATTGGATAACGACTGAATCACCATGATTATACTTCCATACCGTCACCGGTCCGATCGAATCGGTAGTAACGGTGTCAACAATCGACACCTGCACCGTGTCAGTAGTGCCGGTCAGGCTGTCATAGACTTCGTATGTCCACAACACGCCCACGGCGGTGGGGATGGTGATCCCCGACGACCTACCACCGCCACCGGTGAGAGGAGTGTCGTCATCGCAGGCAGCCACCAGCAGTAACGTCAGGCACATAGCGCCAATCAGTTTTGCAGTCGTGTTCATGCTAAGTATCCTCCTGAAATTGCCGGCCTTTCCGGTCATCTGTCTCTTGCAACTATACGCCTATAGACGCTCTCTGTCAAGATTTGTGCAATTACATCACGCGTCGAGGTAAACGATGTGGTTTCAACGAGCAGGCTGATAGCTCAACAGCTTCCAGGTGACGGTTGTCAGTAGCCCGAGATCGTACACCACCGACCTGCGGGAGACCAGACCGACATCCGGAACAAGCCAGCTGCCAGTATACCAATATTCACCCAGCTCTCCGGCGCCGCTCATATGGCGGAATCCGGCGGCAAAGGTCCCGGCCGGAACGGCTACCGGTCCCTTCTCGATAACATCGGGGACGGGCCCAATGATTCTGCAGTCCCAGTACCGCCCGATTACCAGCGGGAAGTCATAGTAGTTGACACCATAGGGGTAGAGAACGGCGTCGATAGAACCGCTATCAGAGTAGACCGCAATCCTGCTGCCATAGAACTTGATGACATACTCAGTTGCGACGTGACCACCAGCCGCGTATTCCCAGACGGTGGTTGGCATGTCACCCCCAAGTATAATCGCATCGATAATCGTCACCACCAGCGTATCATAAACATCGATGGTGCTGTCCCAGGTTTCGTAAGTCCACCGACAGCCCACCGTATTCGGAAACTGCCTGATCTCAAACGTGCTCAGGTCGTAGCTCAGCAGTGTCCAGACCTGGTTGACTGTTTCATATGTGTTCTGACCGTCGGAGTATTGGCTCAACATGTGACGCAGCACGATGCCAACGTGCGGTTCCAGCCAGGTGGTGCTGAAATTGCCGCCGTCTTCGAAATCGACCATCCAGGAACGGTCAATGCGCGTGGCGTTGGTGAAAGTACCGGCCGGGGTTGAGATCGTCCCATAACCGATCACCCGACTGGTATCGCCCACTCCTTCCAGCGGACCGGCCCAGTATCTGCCCAAGAGGAACGGGAACACGAAAATCTCGACTGCCATTGGGTTCCTGCTGTTCTCATATACGATCAGGGAGTCGCCGCTTAGTGCAACAAACCGGGTGCCAACGGAGTCGATGTAGTTATATTTCCACACTGTAACGGGCGTCGGACCTTCTATCGTAGTCGTGTCAACGATGGAAACCTGTACCGTATCAGCCGTGCCGGTGAGGCTGTCATAGACCTCGTATGTCCACAGCATACCCACTGCATTGGGGAAAGAGATCGCCGATGACCGGCATGTTCCTCCGGTGAGAGGAGTGTCGTCATCGCAGGCAGCCACCAGCAGTAACGTCAGGCACATAGCGCCCATCAGTTTTGCAATTGTATTCATGGTAAGTAACCTCCCGAAATTGCCAAATTTCTCCTTAAACTATACCTCTACAGACGGCTTCTGTCAAGATTTGTGCAATTATTCGTGCTGCTTGTGCTGTTGCGTCGCTGCCGCTATATTGGGCCTTATGAAAGTGATTGATCTGCGATCTGATACGGTAACCAGACCGTCGCCGGAAATGCGGCAGGCGATGTTCACTGCCGAAGTTGGCGATGACGTCTTTGGTGATGATCCGACCGTCAAGGAACTGGAGAACTACGTTGCCGGGCTGTTTGCGCGGGAGGCCGCCCTGTTTGTGCCGTCCGGGACGATGGGTAACCAGGTTTGTCTAAAAGCCCATTCTCAACCCGGATGGGAATTGCTGTGCGATCGTGAGAGCCATATCATCCATTACGAGGTCGGCGGGCCGGTGGTCCACTCGGGACTGCTGGTCAATCTGCTGACCACCGACAAGGGAATGATAAGTGCCGACATGGTCCGGGAGAACGTCCGACCGGTCAACATTCACTGCCCGGTGACGAAACTGGTCTCTCTGGAAAACAGTCACAACCGGCACGGGGGTACCATCCTTGACCAGCAGGAGATTGTCCGCGTCAGGGAAGTGTGTGATGAATTCGATCTCATATTGCACCTGGATGGCGCCCGTATCTGGAACGTACACGTGGCCACCGGCTTGCCGTTGTCCGAATTGGTGCAGCCGTTTGACTCGATTTCAGTTTGCCTGTCGAAGGGACTGGGAGCACCGATCGGCTCGCTGATACTTGGCTCGGCTGACTTCATCGAACGCTGCCGCAGAATCCGCAAATTGTTCGGTGGTGGTATGCGCCAGGTGGGTATTATTGCTGCCGCCGGTCTTTATGCTGTCAGGTACAACCTGGAGCGTCTGGCCGATGACCATGCCAACGCTCGCCTGCTGGCTGAGGGGTTAGACCGTATCGACCTGTTCGAGGTCGATCTCTCTCACGTGCAGACGAACATCGTGGTAGCTAAAATTACTGGCGACCGGACGGCCGAGGCCGTGCTGCAAAGGTTGCGGCAGGTTGATGTCTGGGCGGTTCCCTTTGGTCCCCGGCAGATTCGGCTGGTAACACACCTCGATGTTACCCGTGCAGATTGCGAGGAAGCCCTGGCCAGAATACGGACGATCTGCGCTTAATAACTCTCCCGGCACATCGTCCCGGTTGTCCTGCAGGGATTCGTCGAAAACACCCAAAGTTCTTGACAAAAGCCGCTTAACAGACTATCTTTCAATCGGTTTAGTATAACCGATCACAGGTACCAATCCGTAGTGAGCGTGGGCTGTCCCGCTTCACCGTGGGATCGCCGGCTGCCCTGCAGGTTGCATAACAACATACCGCGGGAGACGTCATTATGAAACGTATGTTCAATCACCAGTCAATAATCAGGTCTTTCCTGTTTACCGTCTGCCTGATGCTGCTGTCCGTAGGTGGTCAACCGGCGGTGGCCGACAGCCTGGGCGCCGAGCCGATCTGGATCTATGACTCCGATCTGTATGTCAAACACGTCGCCTCGGCGGACCTCAATGGTGACAGTATCCCGGACATCATCGCCGGGGAATACAACACCACGTACTATGGCGAGCCCTCCCGCGTCATTGCCATCAACGGTTATACAGGTGACACCCTGTGGACTTACCTGCTTGATGATGGTGTGCGATCGATGGCTGTCGGTGACATCAATGACGATGGGGTCGCCGACGTGGTGGCCGGAGCTTCATATCATTCGACAAGTACTCCCGACGGTCGCATACACGCTATCGACGGCACCGATGGCAGCCAGTTGTGGACGTTCTATACCGGCGCTACCAATCAGGACGTCACTATCGGTGATCTCAACGGGGATGTCTATATGGACGTGGCGGTGGGCTGTTTTGACGACTATGTCTACGCCATCAACGGCCAGACCGGTATTCAGCTCTGGCGGGATTCGATCGGCAGCATGTGGATCAACGCCGTGGCAACCGGTGACGTCAACGCCGACGACACCGGCGATGTGGCCTACGCCCATGAATACCTGGCCGGTTGGGACAACCATTTCGGGGTCCTTGACGGCACTGACGGCACGGTTCTCTGGGACTCGATTGTTGACTATGTGGTACTATCGGTGCTGATGGATGATATCGATGACGACGGCCAACTTGAGGCTGTGTTTGGTGGTGTCAGTTCGGCCGATCAGGGAACGATTTATGTGCGCAACGCAAGCACCGGTGTTCTCGAGTGGCAGTATGCCATCGGACCGGTGAATCACACCAACGGTGACATTTGCCTCCGTGCGTTTGATATAGATGGTGACAATGACCTGGACCTGGTTGTCGGCAACAATGTCGGGTCATACTTTGTGTACGCCTTTGATGGCGATGTTGCCACTCCTATGTGGATTTCAGACACCCTCAACAGTTATCCCAAAAACCTGGCTTTTGGTGACGTGACCGGTGATGGCCACCTGAACGTGGTGGCCGCCACTTTCGACCGGGTGCAGGTTCTTAGTGCTGTTGACGGCAGCAAGGTCTGGTACTACTCCGTCGGGGGAACGATTGCCAGCGTGACCACCGGCGATTATGACGACGATGGCGTGATGGATGTTGGAGCCGGGGGTGGCGCCGACAACAGTGGCATACCGCCCAATCCCGGCAAGTCGGTGTGGGCACTGCGGACTGCCGCCTCGCCGTTGTTGTGGGAGTTTGATTTTGGTGAGTACGGCAACGCCCTGGCTATCGGTGATCTCACCGGTGATCCGCAACTGGATGTCGTGGTCGTCTCGTCTTCCGATGATACCGTGATAGCTATTGACGGCGGAACCGGTCTCGAACTGTGGAGTTGGGACGGTACCGACAACCTGTTTGCCGTGGTCACCGGCGACTTTGACAAGAACGGTCAGGTCGACGTGGCCGTCGGCGGCTGGGACAACACGGTTACGGCCCTGAAGGGCAATATCGGCGGTGTGATGTGGCAGTTTACTACGCCCACCGATGATATCTACCGCAAGTGCCTGGCCGTTACGGATGTCAATGGCGACAGTAATATGGACATCATCGCAGGCTCCGAGGACAATCACGTCTACGCCATCAACGGCGAAACGGGCCTCGAAATCTGGTCCACCATCGGTTTTCCCAGCGACATCAACGAAGTCGAACTGGCGCAAATGAACGCCAGTGGGCCGCTGGATGTGGTGGTCGCTATTGGCGGTACTTCCGGAAAGATGGTCGTTATCGATGGTTCCAGCGGGGACGTGTTGTGGGAGTATGGCACCAACACGGCTTATGCCGAACATGTTGAAGTCCTCGACGCTAACAACGATGGTACTCCCGACGTTGCCATCGGCATACAGAAGATGGGCGCCACTGCCGGACGGCTGATTGTCGTCAACGGCGCCACCCACACACAAATGTGGACCGTTGACCCCTTCTACCCCACGGTAAATACGGGACTGGCGCATGGTGACCTGAATCTGGACGGTGCTGACGACCTGGTAGCCTGCGGTAACACCGATGACCGGACTGTTTATGCCTTCCACGGTATCACCGGGGCGCAATTGTGGAGTTTCCCGACCGGGGGAGAGGTCAACGTGGTGCGCGTGGCCGAGATTACCGGCGATACGGTTCCCGATGTCATTGTCGGTTCCGACGATCAGTATGTCTACGTTCTGGACGGCATCAGCGGTCTGAGCTCCTTCAGCTACAGCACCGCCGGTGACGTTATGGACATCCAAATCGGCGATATCAGCGGTAACGGTGCCGCCAACATTGCCTGCGTCACATTCGGCTCCAACGGCATTGCCTATGCCTTCCGCGCTCTCTACTCGCCCGGCTGCTGTCAAATCCGAGGTGATGTTGATGGCAGCGGTGCCATCGACGTGGGTGACCTTACTTACTTGGTGGCCTATCTCTTCCAGGGCGGACCGGAACCGCCATGTCTGGAGGAAGGCGACGTCGACGCCAGCGGCAGTATCGATGTCGGCGACCTGACTTACCTGGTGGCCTATCTGTTTCAGGGTGGCCCGGCTCCACCGCCATGCTGAGAGCAAGTTTCTGCTACGCGCCCGCTTACATGCGGCACAAATCCTGTTGACTTCCATATTGTAACCACCTACTTTCTTTAACTGAACAGGAGATGCATTATGGAAAAAGTACTCGTCGGCGATATTATGATCCCCCTTGAGGATTATCCTCACATGCAGGATTCATGTACTCTGCGCCAGGCAATTGAGATTATAGAAAAATCACAACTGGAGCGACACGGGCGCAAATCGCTCCCCCGGGTGCTGCTGGTGTTTAATGAAAAATCGGAGTTGCTGGGAACGGTTCGGCGACGGGATATTCTGCGCGGCCTGGAACCCGAGTTCCTCCTGCAGGAACCGATCTCTTATCGCCGCAAGCTTTTTGATGTCAAGATCGACCCCGACCTCTCCGAATTGTCTTTCGATAAAGTGATCTCCGGTGTTCGTGAGCGGGCTAACCGGCCGGTGAGCGAAGTGATGCTGCCCATTCTGGCGACTGTTGATTATCAGGATCACATCATTAAGGTCATATACGAGATGAACATGCACAACGTCAGCATTCTGCCGGTGCTCAAGGACAGCAGGGTCGTTGGTGTCGTTCGCACTGTCGAAATCGTTCATGTGATTGCCGAGAGTATACTGTAACAGGTCGATATCTCGTAGCCCATAATCAAAGATCAATCTTCGATGACAGGTGAGGACAAAAGAACTGACGGCAGACGGACCCCGGAGTCGACTGATGTATATCTTGCCGGAGTAGCCCGGCGCATCGACTGGAAACGTATTTTCTATGTAATGCTCGGTATCGCCCTGTTTTGCATTGTCTACTTCGCACCGCAGATGCCCGACGCTGTCGATCCGCAGGGGAAACATTTTGCGCTGACATCGCAGGGTAAAGCGGCCCTGGCTCTATTTTTCCTGACTGTGGTCTGGTGGGTTTTTGAGGTGATACCGATCGGGGTTACCAGCATCGCTGTTGGTGTTATCCAGGTGTTGTTTCTGATCCGACCGGCAAAAGTGGCTTTCGGCGATTTCATGGACCCCTCGGTCTGGTTTATTATCGGCTCGGTGGTGATCGGTATGGCTTTCAGTCGCACCGGACTGACCAAGCGGTTGGCCTATAGAATGCTTACCCTGGTGGGAGAACGCACCAGTGTCATCTACCTGGGTGTCTTTGTCATGACGGCCGGTATGACGTTGATTATGGCACATACCGCCGTGGCGGCCGCGATTTTCCCGTTGTTGCTGGCCATCTATCCTTTGTACCAGGAGGATCAGAAACCGACCCGCTTCGGCAAAGGGCTGTTTATTGGTATGGCCTTCACGGCCGGTGCCGGAAGCATTATTACCTTGCTGGGGGCTGCTCGGGGCGCAGTCGCTATCGGATTCTATAAGGACATCGTCGGTCGCGAAATATCATTCTTCGGTCTGACCTACTATATGCTGCCGATCGGAGTGCTGATGGTGTTTCTTCTGTGGGGCTTTTTCATGGTCTTTTTCCGGCCCGAAAAGAGTCGCATCCCGGGTTTGCGGGAACGCGCCAAGGCGCTCCATTCCCGGTTGGGACCCCTGAGCCGACACGAGATGATGACGCTCGCCATCGTCTTTGGCACCATCGCCGTTTTGGGTCTGCGATCCTTTATCCCGGAGATTGCCGTGCTCCACAAGAGTGCCATCCTGCTGGTGACTACAGTCCTGTTTTTCTTGTTCCGGATTCTGACGATTGATGATCTGGAAGAAATACCCTGGAACATCATCCTGTTGTTCGGGGGCGCCATGAGCATCGGCTTCTGTCTCTGGCAGACAGGCGCCGCCGAGTGGCTGGCTATCAACTGGCTGGCAATGTTCGAGCAATCACACTGGTTCATCTTCGTAATGGGCATCGCCTTTTTCGTTCTGGTGATGACCAACGTTATTATGAACGTAGCGGCGATTGCCATCTGTCTGCCGGTAGCTCTCGTGATTGCACCCTATCTCGGGGTGGCGCCGGAGGTTATCCTGTTTGCCTCTTTGGTCACGGCCGGTATGCCGTTCCTGCTGCTGGTAGGTGCCGCGCCGAATGCCATCGCGTACGAAAGTAAGCAGTTCACGTCAGGCGAGTTCTTCAGGGCTGGCATTCCGGCCAGCATCCTCCTGATGGTGGTTCTGGGCGGATTCGTGCTGCTGGTCTGGCCGTTGATGGGAATGCGAATTCTGACCGGATAGACTGGTATTCAGACGTAGGATAAAACGCCGGTGCCGTTTTGGTATTCAGTCAGATGTATGATAACGTGGGAAGACAGATAACCCAGTGAGTGAGAATAGCAACCAGATTGACTGGTCGGATCGCTGCTGGAAGGAGATGTTGATCTACCAGCGTCGTCGCGAAATCCTTCCGGACACGTTGGACAAGCTGGCTCGTTGGATTGATCTGAAACCCGGCCTGACGGTTGTGGACATTGGTTGTGGATTAGGCTATCTGGGTTATACCTACGGGCCGTACTTTGGACAAGGCGGCAGCTATCTGGGGGTTGATCTATCCCGGGAGCTTCTGTACGAAGCGGCACGGAGTGCAAAAAAGTGGGCTGTCGGCGGCCATGCCGACTTTCTGGCAGGTGACGTTTACCGGCTGCCGCTGACCGATTCCTGTGCCGATGTCGTTATCTGTCAGACCCTCCTGATGCATCTTGAGCATCCTCAGCAAGCTCTGGCTGAAATGACTCGCCTTGCTCGGCCCGGCGGATTGGTCGTCTGCATGGAGCCCGACAACGTGGCCACCCTGATGACGCTCGCTTACCCGTCCGTACCCCGGTTTGACATCGAGGCGCGGTTGCTGTTTGCCAAAGTGGCGCTGGTATGCAACAAGGGGCGCATCATCCGCGGACAGGGTGATAACGGCATCGGAGCCAAGATACCATCCATGATGAAGCAACTCGGTTTGACCGATATAGGTGTCCGCATAAATGACCGGGTATACTATACGGAACCGCCCTACGAAGGAGATTTGCAGCAGTTTCATCTCGAGTGGGCCAGGAAGAGATGGCTCGACGATGAATTACACCGGGTCCGTATCGATCGGGATGAAAAAGACTTCGCGGCCGGTGGTGGTGATCCCGGTGAATTCGAGCGTTACCGGAAGTTGTACGACAGTATCAGAATCACCATACAGCAGCAACTGAATGACGGGACCTTTTCTGAGTGCGGCTCCGGTGACTTCTATATCTGTAAAGGGCGCAAGCCCGACCGGTATGACCATCGGCAGACACAATCGGTCGATCAGGTCTGATTTCAATTGTGAAAAAGGCCGGGACTTTCTGCCTTGAGAGTATTATAATGAGGGAGCGGAGCTAAGGATTATGAGATTTGGCCTGATAGCAAATGTACATCGCGAAGGCGCCAGTCGGGCAATCACCACCTTTATCGGTTGGGCTCAAGAGACCGGCCACGATGTCGTCCTGGCGGAAGAACTAAAGCAGACCGTTACTGAGGATGTTGAATTCCATCCCCGGCCATCGCTACCCGCTGAGGTTGATATTTTGGTATCGATGGGTGGTGACGGAACCCTGCTGGCTTCGGCCCGGGCCGTCGGTGAGCAGGGCACCCCGCTGCTGGGAATCAACCTCGGTTCGCTGGGTTTTCTGACACAGTTCCCCGAAGAACATCTCAGGCAGGCGCTTGACGCGATTGTCGCCGGTGACTACCAACTCGAAGAACGGATGATGCTGCGGGTCCACGTGGAAGGTAAGCGGCAATTGGACAACCCTTTTGCTCTCAACGATGTAGTGGTGGACAACGGTCCCATCAGCCGCCTGATCGACATCAACCTCCGCGTCAACGGTGAGGATATCGTCACTTACAAGGCCGACGGGCTGGTTATCGCCACCCCGACCGGCTCGACCGCTTATTCGCTGGCGGTCGGCGGGCCGATAATGCACCCCAAGATGGAGGCTATAATCGCCGCTCCCGTATCTTCGTTTTCATTGAATACCAGACCGATGGTCTTTTCCGGCAGCGATGTGCTGGAACTCAACATCCACTCGGAGCACGGAGTGGCGGGGTTGACACTTGACGGCCAGGTAACGGCGCCGTTGATCGACACCGACAAGGTGGTTATCAGGCGCGCTGATTTCCATCTGAAGCTGGTTACTTTTCCGCAATACTCTTTCTATAAGTTGTTGCGCAACAAGCTGCACTGGGGGGTCGCACCGAAGGCGAAGTGAGGCAGCAAGCTGCTTTTAGGGATATAATCAAAAGGTAAGCTCGTCCGAAGGAACACATGGTAAGCTGTAGGGCACCTGGCAGATAAAATTAGAAAGGGTTCAACGTGACAACGGAATTCAAAAGGCCAGATTTTCGAGAGAGGGATATCGAACTTCGTTTTGAAGGCGATGTGGTGTGCATTTACGGAACTGGGGAAGGGTTAAAGAAACTAGCAGAGCTTTGCTTGGAGCTCGTTCAGAATCCAGGGCAGGGTCACATTCATCTGGAAAGCGAGAGTTACCGGATATTGACTAAAGAATCAAAGAAAGCTGCGATCGCAATCTTCCCTAAGGTGGAGTAGTGTGAGGACATGGTTTGCTCAATATTATTGGTGGGATCCCAATCTGGAGACGGTTGTACACCACCCAACGGGTGGGTTCATCACGATGGGGAACCGCCACCCCGAATCAAGACCTACCTGATAGGTGGGGTACAAGTTTTTCGATACGCCTTTCTCGAAGGCTTCCCCCGAAAACCACTTGCCATTTCCGGCCAACTCCAATAGAATAAGAACAAACCAGCGGGAGTAACTCAGCTGGTAGAGTCACAGCCTTCCAAGCTGTTGGTCGCGAGTTCGAACCTCGTCTCCCGCTTATTTCACTGTTGACCAGGTGGTGGTATATTGATGCGATACTTCATTTTGACACTGGTTGGATGTCTGCTTGTGACAGGCGCTTGCGTCCAGAAAAGAGCCGACCGGTCGCCCGCCAGGGAATCGGTGGTGACAGTTGCCCTTAAGGAAATGGTGGCCGAGGACCAGCACCTGCGGACAGACACTACCCTGGATTACAGCATCATCCGGGCTGTCGATCAAAAGCATCGCGAGAAGATTTTCGAACTGCTGGCTCAGGGCCGGATTACCCAGGCCGCCGATCTCTATCGAGCGGCTCTGCTTCTGCAACACGCCGACCCGTCATCCTGCCGGGAATGCTACCTGCTGGCCCACTACCTGGCCTTGCGTTCAGTCGAGTTGGGATATGACGAAGCGCGTTACCTGGCCGCGGCCAACCTGGATCGCTATCTCGTTTTCAGTGACCAAACCCAAAAGTATGGCACTCAATATAATGTGGACAGCAGCGGCAGATGGTTTTTGTTCCCGATCGACTCACTCACGACCGATTCGGATCGAGCCCGGTGGGATGTTCCGCCGCTTGAGGACCTCATTAGAGACATCGACGAGATGAACTCGGCGCCGGGAAAGTGATTTTTTAGTCCTAAAATGGCTCACCACCATGCCCTCGACGCTGCCGGCATATATTAAGTGATTGTCGCGCAATGAGTTAAGTCGCGAGCGACAAGTTCCAGCAAAAACCAGCCCGGCTCAGTGTCCAAAAATCGCACAAAATCGCTAAATACAGCGCCGATTAGTCCGAAACAGTTGTCAGAAGCCGGGATCGGTCCCAGTGGAACCCAAAGTTTTTTTTAATTTTTTTTTGACTCGACAACGTTTTGGCTTGACACCGGTCTCATGTGAAGTGTATTATTGAGGTTCACTTTGAGGCCCGGCCAGCCTATTTTTTTTGGCTGAAAAGCAGGCTGGAGATAAAGGCCCAGATAGCTCAGTTGGTAGAGCACATCCTTGGTAAGGATGAGGTCACCAGTTCAATCCTGGTTCTGGGCTTGTGAGAAATATTAATAGGTAGGGAGTTCATCGTTATGGCGAAGGAGAAGTTCGAACGCACCAAGCCGCACGTGAATGTGGGCACGATCGGTCACGTTGATCATGGTAAGACG
>SDBU01001196.1_pt1 | contig 37826 bp, 40 predicted proteins | sample 2277071 | NCBI WGS metagenome assembly SDBU01 (sample SAMN10397929, study PRJNA504765) | marine sediment metagenome | isolation source: marine sediment core GS08_GC12, 126 cmbsf | place: Arctic Ocean: Gakkel Ridge, Loki's castle | collected 2008 | reverse complement strand
TGGACAGAATGGTTTGTATATATGAAGATATGAAGCACATACCAGAATATGGAAAGTGGGAGTGTAAAAAAACTTAACAGCATAAGCTACGAAATATAACAATATGGTTTATTGACTTGGATATTTCCATTGACATATATTAAACAGCGAAAGGAGGCAGGCGGCCTCCGCCTTTTAACAAGAGCCCACCATTGACATTCAGCCACTGCTATTGATAGAATAAAGCCAATTGAATAGCTACTAGGGGAGCTGTAAAGCTGAGAGTCCCGCAAGAGACAACCCTTGGAACCTGACCTCGGTAATACGAGCGGAGGGAAGTAACGAGCCGGAACCGGAAGCTAATGCGCCTCCGGTTTTTTTAATCCAATACTGCCAGGGTTGCCGGCATCAGGTATTCCAGCAGCCTTTTACGGCCGTACCCCGCGAGCTTATTAAGGAAAGGAGTAGAAACAAAAAATGGAATCTGAACTGCCGGAGATCGGGAAAATTTCGCCCCAGATTTTTGACGAACTAATACTCCCCAGACTCGGGGCCAAGAGCGACCATATTCTCGTCAGCCCACAACATGGCGTTGATGTGGGTATAGTGGAAATTGGAGGCAAAGCGCTTTCCTTCACCTGCGACCCCGTGTTCATTGTCCCGCAGTATGGCTGGGAGAGGGCTGCCTGGTTCGCCATCCACATAATTGCCTCCGACTCGGTAACGAGCGGATTAAAGCCAAAATACCTGTCGATAGACCTTAACCTGCCCATGGAAATGACCAGGGAACAGCTTGTGGTAATGTGGACTATCATACACCAGCAATGCGAGCAGATGGGCATCAGCGTCATCACCGGACATACCGCCCGCTATGATAATTGCCACTACCCGATGGTCGGCGGGGCTACTATTATTGGCACGGGTGAACTGGATGAGTACGTCACCCCCAGATTCGCCAGGGCCGGCGACAAGATAATCATCACCAAAGGGCCAGCCATCGAAGCCAGTGGCATATTCGCCGCCATGTTCCCGGGACTTCTCGAGGAAAAATTCGGCGCTGATTTCGCCAAAAAGGCCGAAAGTATTTTCTTCAAGATGTCAGTGGTGGAAGATGCCATGACCGCTATCACCGTCGGCGTAAGGGACGACGGCGTAAGTGCCATGCACGATGCCACCGAATGCGGCATATGGGGGGGCTTATATGAAGTGGCCCAGGCGGCGGGGCTGGGGGTAAGGATTGAAAAAGATGCGATAGTTGTCGAGGACCGCGTGCTGGAAATCTGTCAGCTCTTCGATATAGACCCGTACGCTTCCATCAGCGAGGGCACGCTCATAATTTCCTGCCGTGAACATAAGGCGGAGAAAGTCGTCGATGCCCTGACCAAAAAGGGCATCCGCGCTTCGGTTGTTGGCGAGCTCACTGATACGAACAAGGGCATGGTCCTTGTCGAAGGCGGCAAGGAGAAGAAACTCCGGCACCCAGTGGTTGACCCGTTCTGGAGAGCCTTCTACGACGCCTTGCAAAAGTACAGTACATAGTGATGATTGTTCAATTAAATGCGGGGGCCAGCCACAGGCTGGTTACGAATTTCAGAAATTACATGATTTCAATGGAACGAGGTTTTAAATGACAGAACGGCGCCGGTTTCCTCAAACCGACCTTTATGGTGTTACGGCCAGCGAGTTTTCGCTGGGCCGGTCAAACCTGGAGGTGGTGAAACAGATGCTGGAAGCCGGGATAATACTGGTCCAGTACCGTGAGAAAGAATTCACCATGCGGCAGAAGTATCAAGAGTGTCTGGCGATTCAGAAGCTCTGCCGCGAATACGATGCCTGCTTCATAGTTAATGACGATGTGCACCTCGCCCTGGCGGTTGAGGCAGACGGCATTCATGTCGGTCAGGACGACCTGCCGGTGGTGAAAGTCCGGGAACTGGTCGGGGAAAAAATGTTAGTCGGTCTTTCCATTGCCACCCCGCAGCAGGCTGACCAGGCAGTCGAATCCGGCGCCGTTGACTATCTCGGTGCTGGCCCGATCTATGATACGGCCACCAAAAAAGACGTCGGTGTGCCGGTCGGACTGGAATACCTGGACTATCTGGTCCAACACCATCGAATACCTCTGGTAGCCATAGGTGGCATAAAACAGAGCAATGTCGCGGACGTAATAAGGCACGGGGTAACGTGTGTGGTGATGATTACGGATATTGTTGGCGCCGATAATATTGGCCAGAGGATTAAAGCCATTCGAGAAACGATATCTATGGCCAGGGCAAGCCCGGAAAAGCCGAAATAAGTTTATAAGTGTGACTTCTCACGCAGATTGGTCGGGGTTGAACTCAGCAACTTCCTTGTCCCTGCGTATTAAGGCCAAGACACGCCTTCTATCTTCTTTCGACTGACCAGTTATTTTTAACAACCTCTTGATAAACCTGAAACTGGCCTCATACTCGGGGCTGACCAATTCGGTAATCCCCATCCCCTTAAGTATATTTGCCTCTTTGGCGCGGTGAACCCGTGCCAAAACCTTGAGCTCGGGGTTTATACTTAACGCGACCTTGGCCGTCGTTACCACCGCCATTGGGTCCGGATAGGTTATGACTAATGCTCTCGCTTTATCCAGACCTGCCTTGTTCAGGAGACGGAAGTTGGTGGCATCGCCATAAATTCGCGGTCGGCCACTGCTCCGTGCCTCAGAAACACGCTCGGGGTCAATGTCAATAACCAGGTATGGGATGCCAGCGTCCTGCAGCCCCTGGGCAATATTCTGACCAACCCGACCATAACCAGCCACCACTACGCGGTTGATAGTCTCCCGTGATACTGAAACCGGCAAGGCCTCTCGAGCCACCATTCGTTTACCATCCGCTGTCCGGGCTATTTTGGAGAATAGCCGAGAGGCCAAGTTTATAGAAACCGGGGTCAGCAGCATGGTAATGATGGCACTGGCCAGAATTACGGAATAGAAATGGCCTGAGATGATACCGTTATTTATGCCTCCCTGAGCCAAGATGAAGCTAAACTCACCGATCTGAAAGAGACCGGCACCGGTCAGAAAGGCTATCCTCGTGCTACGACCAAAAAGTCGTACCAGGCTAAAAATGACGAGCAGCTTCAGGATGATAATCACCCCTACTATTATGGCCACCCAGGCCCAGTTTTCGACCAGGAAAAAGGGGTCCAGAAGCATACCCAGAGACACAAAGAACAGGGTAGCAAAAATATCCCTTAGAGGGGTAATCTCGGCAAGAGCCTGGTGGACAAACCTTGTCTCACGCAGCACCAGGCCGACCAAAAAGGCACCAAATACTATGGAAAGCCCGAAGATTTGTGTGCCTATCGCCGCGCCCAGACAAAGGACCAAAACAGTGAGCAGGAATAATTCCCGGGCACGCACCCCGCCGACGCTGCCCATCAGCCAGGGGAGAACCCACCGTCCCGCCACGATGGTCATGCCAATAAAAAGGACTACTTTCCCAACCGCCAGAGCTAAAGCAAGCGGCACATTTCCCGCCACACCACCCAGAAGAGGCATGATCAAAACCATGGCAACCACACTTATGTCCTGAAAAATCAGCAGGGCCATCATAATTCTTCCCTGGACTGAAGTCAGCTCGCCTCGTTCCATTAATATTTTCAGGCATACCGCGGTGCTGCTGAGCGAGATAATCAGGCCAAACAGAGCTGCCTGAGAAAAAGGCCACTGGAACAGGATAACTCCAACCAGTAGCCCGAGGCCAAAGGTAGCTGTAACCTGGATGAAGCCGCCCCATAACCCCAGTTTACCCACTTCGCGTAATTGAGCTAATGAAATCTCCAGCCCCAAGGTGAACATAAGCAGGGCGACACCTATGGTAGCCGCCGCCTCAATCATCTTCAAATCACCAACCCAACCGAGGGCGTGAGGTCCAACAGCCACCCCGATTACCAAATAGCCCAATATGACCGGTTGCCTCAAGCGATGGGCCACCATCCCGCCAACCAGGCCAGCTGCCAGAAAAACAGCAATGCTAACCACCGGGTCAAATTGTTGCATCTTTCCTCCTCACGCCGTCGGTCTTATTTTAACAAAATACCGGTGAACGGTGTTAACCTTTGGGTTTCAGATAGAAAAAAATTGTGCAACACTGGAATGGCGGCTCACGGACATAGCCTGGGATGTGGAAGGGGCCCATTTGTAAGCCCCTTCCGCATATTCGCCGCGTGTCTGCCGGCTAACGCCAGCATCTACTTGTTATGAATTATAATGTTTCCACCGCCAAGCTGGGCATGGATTGCCTGGTAAACGGGGTCGGCTTCGGTGTCTGTGCCCTCCCATATCCTGATGTTGAACTCATCCGGCTCACCATCCTTGGCCTGCACTCTGAAGGTATAGAGACTAGTTTTCGGGGGGCAGGTCAAGAGCTATGTTAAAATAAAAAATCAAAATTATATATTATCCTATTGACAATTATAGAATCAAACATTATTTTATAAGTAACTCATTTGCTAAAATCTTTAATCAAAGCGGTCATCTGACAAATATTACTCTATCTCATACGCTTAAACGTGGGTGTATTGGTAATCACAGGCAAATATATCAAAAGGGGGTGATTGAATTCAGTTATAACCATAATACCGGTTAGCACTGTATTTTCATCAATTAGGAGGTAAAACTTAGTGAGAAAAGCGATAGTATTAGGGTTATTGTCCCTACTGTTAATTGTCAGCCTTGTCGCTGGCGCTTGCGCCAAACCAGCACCAGCTCCAGCACCGGCTCCAGCACCGGCTCCAGCACCGGCTCCAGCACCGGCTCCAGCACCGGCTCCAGCACCGACTCCAGCACCATCGCCAGCTCCAGCACCTGCAGCGCCTGAGAAAGTTATTACCTGGATTAACACCTCTCACGCTGGCCCTGGCTCCAACACGGCCAAGTGGTGGGGCCAGATGCTCGAAAGCATCGAAGTGTCTACTGGCGGCAGGCTGAAAGTCACTCCTTTGCATGCAGCGGGGGAGGTTGTCCCCGGGCTGAAGGAGCTTGATGGCATCAACGAAGGTGTGCTCGACATAGCCAGCACCTGCACCATGTACTGGGGGGACCGCTTCGGCCTGGCAACCAACCTGTTCACCTATCAGATCGGCGGCCTTTCCCCCACCGAGCAATGGATGTGGTCGCAGGCCGAGGGCATGGCCTTTCTTAAAGAGATGACCGCGGACTACAACGTCCAGTTCATCGAGGAGGCCGCCTTTCTCTGCCCGCCCGAGGCCTTCCTCGGCAGCAAGCCAGAGCTCAAGGTGCCGGGAGATCTCAAGGGGCTGAAGCTCAGGACTGCCGGCGATGATGGCGTGGTTTTCACGGAGATGGGCGCTTCGGTGTCCCTACTGAGCCCCGCAGAGGTCTATGAGTCGATAATGCGAGGCGTGCTTGACGGCTACCAGTTAAGCTCTCCGGGATATGATTACTCGGTAGCGATGTACGAGGTTATCGACTATCTGTATCTCGGACCGTCCCGCCAGCCCTGCGAGTGGTACCCCGTCATGGTCAACCCAGATTCCTGGGCTGAAATTGGGGATGACATAAAGCGGATAATCATAGCGGAGGTCCACCGTTGGGGCTATGAGCACTATGGCATGAGGATGCAGGAAGACCTTGTAGCTATCCCGGCATTCCGCGAGAAAGGCGTTACTGTAGCCTTCATCCCCAAAGCGATTGAGGATGAGGTAGTCGAACGGGGAGCGAGGATTTACGCGGAGCGCGCCGCCGCTGACCCCTTCTACAAGAAGGTCTACGATTCAATTCAGGCTTTCAAGACGGCCTACCGCGACGGCTGGCAGCGCCTGTAGTTGCCTAGAGTTCCCTGCTTCGGGTTTTCCCGAAGCAGGGAACTCTTACATCAACGAAAGTGAAAAACGATGAGAAAAGTTCTTAAGATTGTTGATGCCATCAGCGAACAGGGAGGAAGTTATGCCCGGTGGTTTATCCTTTTTATGATACTGGTCATACTCTTCGAAGTTGTCATGCGCGACTTCTTCAGTGCGCCGACCTTTTGGGGCTACGAGGTTACTCTTGCCCTGGGGGCATCTCTGTATGCCATCGGCTATGCCTATGCCGAGAGCAAGCACGCCCATGTCCGGGTTGATGTGTTCTATACCCACATGTCGCCGCGTGGCAGAGCCATCACGGATAGTATCTGCGGCTTCGTTTTCTTTCTCCCCGCAGTTGGACTTCTCGCCTTTTTCGCCTTCGATAAGATGATGTGGGCGTGGGATGTCATGGAAAAGAGTATTGAGGGCTACTGGTACCCGCCTTGGTACCCCCTCCGCACCATCATTTCCATCGGCTGGGCAATGCTGCTCCTGCAGGGCTTAGCCCATCTCTACCGCAACATATACCACGCCATAAAGGGGAGGGCCTATGGAACTTAGTCCTGAACTGGTTACCATCCTCATGCTCGGCGGCGTCCTCGTCTTCGTGATGACCGGCTTTCCCCTGGCCTATGTCATCGGCGCCATCGGTGTTATAATGGGCCTCTTTCTCTGGGGGCTAGGCGGCGTAGGCGAAATTTATGTCTTGCGCACCTACAGGCTGATGGTTAACTACGTGCTGTTCGCGGTGCCCCTCTTCGTCTTCATGGGGTCGATGCTGGAACGCTCGGGGATAATAGAGAAGCTCTATTCTACCCTTTACCTCTGGCTGGGAGGACTTCGCGGCGGGCTGGCGGTGGTCACCGTCCTGGTAGGTACAGTTATGGCGGCTACCGTGGGCGTCATCACCGCCTCGGTAACCCTGCTCACGCTGGTTGCCCTGCCTTCTATGATAAAGCGGGGTTACAGCAAGAGCTTTGCTGCTGCTGCCTGCACTGCCGGGGGTATCCTGGGCATCCTCATCCCGCCCAGCATCATGATAGTCGTTTACGGGCCGATGGCGGAGATATCGGTAGGCAAGATGTTCTTCGGCGCCTTCGTCCCTGGCTTCACCCTTGCCGTCGGTTATACCGCCTACATTGTCATCCGTGCCCGCGCGCAGCCAGACATCGGGCCGTCAGTGCCTAAGGAAGAAAGGGCGATTCCCTTTATGAAGAAGACGAGGATGCTGGCTGTATCAATGGTGCCGCCGGCTATCCTTATCATGTCCGTGCTGGGCGTTATCTTCTTCGGCATTGCGTCGCCCACCGAGGCCGCTGCTGCCGGTGCCCTCATGGCTACCATTCTAACCATTGTCTACCGTCGTTTCACCTTTAACGTCCTGAAAGATGTGATGACGACTACGCTGAGGCTCTCCGGGTTCATCTTACTCGTCGGCTGCATGTCCTTTGCCTTCGTCGGTGTCTTTCTTGGCTACGGGTGCGGAGAGGTGGTGACGGATTTCATCCTGGGCATGCCCGGTGGCAAATGGGGCGCCTTTGCCATCATCATGTTCATGGTCTTCCTCCTCGGCTTCTTCATCGACTGGATAGGCATCCTCTTCATCATGGTGCCCATCATCACCCCCATCTTCGAAACGCTGGGCTTTGACCCGATCTGGGCAGCCGTCATGGTCTGCGTCAACCTCCAGACCTCCTTCATGACGCCGCCCTTCGCCATGGGGATTTACATCTGCCGCGGTGCGGCCGACCCATCTCTGGGCATAACGGTGATGGACATAATACGGGGTATCATCCCCTACGTTCTCATAGTCCTGGTGGTTATGGTGTTGCTGGTCATTTTCCCGCAGCTAATCACCTGGCTCCCCGGGCTGATGATAGATTAAACGTATAGAAGAGATAAATAAAGAAGGCGGGACAGTCCTGTACTGAGCCCGCCTTCTACGTATTGGCCACCATATTCTCTAAGGCATCTAATCATTAATCATCCAGAGTTATTTATGCCTCCATTGCGCTATATGCTATACTGTTACCGGTTCAATCCAATTTACCGCAATTGCTGACCCAGCCCATGAAAATAGACGTTGTCCTGACGCCCCGTTTGCTGCCACCTCGTTTTGAAGACGCGATATGTGTGGTTATTGATGTCCTCCGTGCTACCACCACCATAGTTACGGCACTGGCGAATGGTGCCCGCGAGGTTCGCCCCTGTATAACGGCCGCGGAGGCCAGGCGGTGTGCCAAATCAGGAGATAACGTCCCCTTCCTGCTTGGCGGTGAAAGAAGAGGGTTGCGCATTCCCGGTTTTCATCTGGGGAACTCCCCTATCGAATATCTTGACTCAAGTAGAATTTCCGGCAGAGTGATTTATTTTTCAACCACCAATGGCACGCCGGCCCTGCGACAGGCTTTTCGGGGCAGTGCCAGGACCGTGTACCTCGGAGCGCTGGTCAATCTATCCGCGGTGTCCACCGTAACGGTGAGAGCCGCCATGAGCAATGCCATAGAAAGAATTTTCCTCGTTTGTGCGGGGCGCCACGGCAAACCATCGCTGGAGGACACATACTGCGCCGGATTGATGGTGCCTCGCCTGCAGTCCGAATTTGCTGAATCTGGAATATCGCCCGAACTGAGCGATGCCACCTTATCAGCGGCCGAATATTCCAGGACGAACTTGGAAAAGCCGCTGGCTGTGCTCACTGCCGGCAAACACGGCCGCTATTTGGAGAGTATCGGCTTTGCCGCTGACCTGGAGTATGCCAGCCAGATAGACAAACATAACATCGTGCCGTGCTTCGACGGGAATCACATTATTATCCGCCCACCATAGTCTGCCACCTTGAACAAATAGAAAACTGCCTTAACAGCATCGAATAGAACAACCTTAATTTCACCTTTTCTATTTTTCATTCGTTCCCGGTCAGATAATCACCTCTTTTCACTTTAACCACTATCATTAGTAAAATTTCCCCATGCGTCATTATTGATACTTTATCGTTTGCGTACTAAAATGGTTACGGTGTGCCAGTTTAAAATTAAAGGAAGAGAGGTACCGCCGCCATGAACAAAGTGAACACGTTCCTGTCGCCGACCAAAGTCATATTTGGCAATGGTACTGCCACCCTGGTGGGCAAAGAGGCAGCGCAATTCAGCGCTAAAAAGGCGCTCATTGTTACCGATAAAGGAGTGGTGGCCGCCAACCTGCTGGCGGGTGTGCTCGATTCGCTGAAAGCCCAGAAGATAGATTTCGACATTTTCGACAAAGTCGATGCCGAGCCACCGACTCGAAATATTGATGATGGTGCTCGAATGGCAGTCGATAATGGGGCAGATATCATTATCGGCGTTGGCGGGGGCAGTTCGCTGGATGTGGCCAAGGGTGTTGCCATCATGGCTAAAATCAAAGGCAAGATACTGGATTACGCCGGGACGGATCTGGTGCCCCAGAGGGGGCTTCCCCGGATATTGCTCCCGACCACTGCCGGCACCGGCAGTGAAGCCACCCGCACGATTGTGGCCATAGACGAAGCCGTAAATCTGAAAATAGCCGTGCACAGTAACTGTGCTCTGGCGGATGTCGCCATCGTTGACCCCATGCTCACATTATCGATGCCGCCCAAGGTGACTGCCGACACCGGCGTTGATGCCTTAATTCACGCCATAGAGACTTACGTAGCGATGAGTGCCACGCCTTTCTCCGACGTTCTGGCCATCGAGGCCATCCGCCTGATTGCGGAAAACCTGCCCGCGGCCTATGCCAAGGCCGAAAATATCACCGCACGATACAACATGTCGCTCGGGGCCACTATGGCCGGCATGGCTTTTACCGGCGGTGGGTTGGGCGCGGTACATGCTTTATCCAATATACTGGGCGTCAAATATCACCTGTCTCACGGCAGGGCCAATGCGATCATGCTACCATACGTGGTTGATTACAATAAAATCGGCAGCTTAAAGAAGTACGCCGCCATAGCTCAGACTATGGGTGAAGACACGATAGGACTTACGTCTTACCAGGCGGCAGAGAGACTTGTAACCTCTCTATTCAAGTTGCTTGAAATCGTCAACATCCCGGCCCGGTTGAGCGACTATGGCGTTACCAAAGCCGATATCCCATCGCTCGTGGAAGGAGGCATGAAGATGAGCCGACTCTTCGTGCCCAACCCCAGAAATCTGACCGAAGAGGATGTCAAGAACATCTATACTAAAGCGCTGTAAAGCATACCGTTAAGCAAACCTTGACACATCGCCAGTTCAAATTTATTCTACCGGGAATCCATTCTTGGCATAGGCAGCCAGGTTACGGTTCCCGGGTAAGAACCTGGCACTGCCCTGACTCCGCCTGAGCTGGCCGTCTTCGATTATCACCTCGCCGCGCTGCATGGAGAAGACCGGGGCACCCATCACCTCCTTACCCTCAAAGGGGGTAAAGTCGGCGTTACTGTGCATATTCTCTGCACTGAGAGTAGACGGTATCGACGGATCGAACACGACTATATCAGCATCGGAGCCTTCCTGGATGACGCCCTTTTTCGGATAGAGTCCGAATATCTTTGCCGGGTTTTCACACATGGTCTGTACCAGACGCGGCAGGGTGATGCGTCCGCTATTCACACCATCGTGGTACACCACCTGGAGCATCGACTCCACAGATGGCATGCCAAAGCGCGCTTCAAAGATATTGCCCGGCCTTGGCTTGACTCCCGGACCAGCGATTAAATTCTTGGAAGCACCGCCCCATTCTTTTTGCTCCATTTTGATATTGCACGAATCGCTGGCCACTGTGTCAATGGCATGGCTGGCCAGCCCCCGCCAGATTGCCTCGTTGTCCTCTTTTTCCCTCAAAGGAGGCCCTACTTTGCCCAGGGCCCCCCTCTCCAGCACGACCTGGTTGGTCAGGGACAGGTACTGCGGGCAGGTCTCACCGTAAATGCGCCTCCCCTCCTGCTTCATGCCGATGATTATTTCAGGAACCTCCCGTGCACTCAGGTGCACAACGTAGAGAGGACAGTCGGTGAGGGCAGCATAGGTGGCCGCCCGCTGGACCGCGTCCACCTCCAGAATATTGGGCTGCGACAGCATGAAATACTCCCGGGAGACTTTGCCCTCAGCAGTGAACCTGTCCACGAGGTAGTCGATAGCATAGCCATTCTCGGCATGCACCATGGCCAGGCCGCCGTCGGCGGCCGCCACCGCCATAGCTGCCAGCATTTTATCATCGGGCATCATCATGCCCCTTTTGGGATACGTCATGAACATCTTGAAGGAGGGCACTCCCATCTTGAGCAGCTCCGGGACTTCCGCTTTGACGTCATCTTCGGCAAAGAACGCGGCATGTACGGCGAAATCGAGATAGGATATTCGCTCACTTTCTTCAATCATCTTTTTAATTCCCTCAGAGGTTTTCCCAGGTGTGCCCCACGCCGCCAGATTGCCAAAGAACGGGATTATGGTAGTGACTCCGCCATAGGCCGCCGATATGGAAAAGGTGTCCATTTTGTCGGCGTAGACGGGATGGTTGTGGACATCCAGGATGCCGGGAAGCACATACTTGCCGGAAGCATCTATCGCCTTTGGCGCTTTGAGATTTTCCCCCACCTTCTGAATCACCCCGTTGCCCACCAGAATATCCGCTCTGGTTATCCCTTTCCCGCTAACGACCAGGCCTCCCCTGATGACACAATCAGTTTTTGCCATTGGATTTCCTCCTGACTATTTAACACATTGGGTAAGCGCAGTTTATTGAGCCTTGCCGCATTTGTCAAGCACCGACGAACCATATTGTCCGGAAGCGTATTGCAAAAGTCGTCTTTGCTGTGTAGAATTGCTAGCTGTGGGCAGTTTAATGAACCTGGCCGCCTTTCTGGTCAGCAACAAACTTGAATTTGAGTTCATGGAGAAAAGGGCCACTCACCATGCCGCCGAGGCGGCTGAGGCCAGCGGCTTGCCTTTGAGCGGGATTGTCAAGTCCCTCGTTTTCATCAACCAGGATGCCAGGCCGCTGCTGGCGGTGGTGCTTGCGGATACCGATGTGAGCCGTCACAAGCTGGAACGCTGCTCCGGTTCGAAGTCGGTGCGGCTGGCCTCCGATGTTGCTGCCAGGGCTACCACCGGTTACCCCACTGGCGGCGTACCTCCGGTGGGCCATAAAAAGAGAATACCGGTATACATTGACCAAAGGGTCATACAATGTGATTACGTCTGGTGTGGCGGCGGCGCCCGGTCCAAGCTGGTCAAACTGAAGACAGCGGATATTGCCAGATTGACAGCGGCTACGGTGGGCGACCTTGCCACCGATTAGACGGCCCGCCGTTCCAGCTTACCTGTTCACGTTGGCCGGTCAGCCCAAATCCGTTACAAAATTATTACAACCACGTTCGGGATTATGGCGACAGGTTGTAATTGCAGGCTATCTCTTATATTATTATTATTGAGTTTACATATTAACAGACAAAAGGTTATTCTTTAGAGGCGGGGGAATAACAAGTTGCGGTGGAGGAACAGTATCATGCGGTGGATACCAGGCAGGGTAGGCGGCATTAACCCGGGGCAGAAAGGCGTGATGCTCCTTGAAGTCCTCGTCGGGCTGGCTATACTCGGCGCAATTGCCGTCGCCTATATGAACGGCCTGACCAGCACCTTCAAAGCCATAGGTATAAGCCAGGAAAGGGTTGCTGCCGAAAGCCTGGCCAAATCACAGATAGAATACATCAAGGTCCAGGACTATATCCTGGTAGACGATTACAACCCTGATTACCCGGCAACCAGCTACGAGTTCATCACCGTCCCTTCCGACCTGGCCGCCGCCGGCTATTCGGTTAATATCAGCACACCAGAAGAAGTTGTCAGTGAACTTGAAGGCGGATTCGAGCTGCAAAGCATAAATATAACGGTCAGGCGCAATAACGAGCGGAAATTGCAAATATCAATATACCGGCATAGCGGCTAAAGCAATGCGTAAAAGACAAAAAGGGTTCACCCTGCTGGAACTGGTTATCGGCTCGGCCATAATGGCGGTAGTGGTCGGGGCAATTGCCGCCAGCTTAATCACCCTGTTCCTGAACTACGGGCAGGCGGCAGGTCAAAATTCTGCCCTGCCCAACGTGCAGAACGCAGGGTTCTGGATTACGCGCGATGTCCAGACATCAAGAAACGTTACCGCGGGCGATCCCAATGGTTTTCCCATCTCCCTGAAAATCCCGACTGACATCAACGAAGCCAATGATAACCGAATTGAATATGTATTCGATAGCGGTAAGCTCAAACGTCAACTTTATGATTCTTCAGATAATTTGATTGCCGAAACTATGATAGCCGACTATATTGACACGGACTATACCATTTTCAGTTCAGTTAATGCCACTCTGGGGCACTACCGGCTGACAGTACGTGCCTCCCGCGAAGGAGAAGCAGTAACCAGAGTTTACGATATGAACCAGAGGCTATAGTTAGATAAGTAAACTGATGAAGTCTATACACTAAAAGTATAATGCTGGCTCAAGGCCGTTGCTTCATAAATAGTACTTTAGTTTTGGGTAATTTTAACCAGTTGTAACACTACTGTAATATTTCGGGCGCGTTTTCTCTTGACTGGGCGGTGCACAAGAATTAGAATTAAGGTACAAATACATCAATACATCTAATCAGGAGGTGGAAAAAAATGAAAGCGAAATATATTTTGGTTAGTCTATTACTGGTGGCACTGGTGATGGGCGGTACGGGATACAGCGTGAGCGCTGGCTCCGGAGATAAGGTAACCGGTGGTGGTACGTTCACTCAGGAAAGATTTATTTTGCCAGGGGGAGACCCGAACCCCTATGGGGATTTTGGAGACAAAATATCGTTCGGCTTCAATGCTCAGAGCCAGGGAAATGGTGTCAAGGGGCAGTTTCATCTAATCAACCATGACTCCGGCATGAAGGTCTTCGGCACTGTTTCTGAAATCAGCGTTCCAGGTAGCGTTATACTAATATCAGGGCCATGCTCGATAGACGGGGTGCCAACAGACTTTTGGGCTGAACTAATTGACGGGGGCGAGGGCTCAAATGACGATACAGTAGGAATTCGGTTTGTTGACAATGATGGGCCTTATGATATTCTTGGCTATCTTGCCAAGGGTAACGTACAGAAGCATAAATAATAGCCTGGCGTAATTCAAGCGCAAATATTCAGTATTGATAGCCCGGGGGCCGACTCCGGGCTATCTTTTTCTCTCGCTGCCAGTCAAATTCATTGTATTTAACAATCTTAAAATATCGGGCTAATATTCTGAAGCAATTAATATGTACATAATTACTTTGATGGCGTGAATCTTCATTAATCGGGTTGCATGTAGTATCATAGTTTATAGAGTGATAAAAATGTTCAGGAAGGCAGAATCGGGGCAAACCTTAATTTTGGCTCTCGCCTTGCTGGTGGTGGGCGGCCTGCTGGTGCTCCCCGTATTGACCAATACCTTCACCAACCTGAATTATAATCAGACAATCGAGTGCCGGACGTTAAACGATTACTCGGCAGATGCCGGCCTGCAGTATGCCACCTGCCTGATATACAACAACCCCGGAACCTATACCACTACACCGTTGTCGGAGAACTTTACCGTTAACGGCCGAACGGTAAACGTGAACGCCGGATATGGGGGCGGCGGTCTCTTCTCCATAAACTCCACCGCCACTGGTGGCCCCTGCGGCAGCACCACAATAAGGTCATTTGTCAACCTCAGCCATGGTGCCTTTGCCTATGCTCTAGCGGCAAATGGAGATCTTACTATTAGCAATTCAAGTGTGGATACATATCCTGAGTTTGGCCTTGGAGCACCTGTACATTCCAATAGCAATATGGATATTTCCGGTCCCAAGAAAGACGCTGGAAAGATATACGGCGGAGCTTCCGCTGTAGGCACGATTACTGGCCAGGACTACGTTGCTGACGGGTATGAGATTGAGGAATACAGTGATACCCTGACTTTCCCTACCACCAATGCCGAGCTGTATAAGACCATAGCCCAGGAAGGTGGCACCGTTGGTGACCTCACATATAACGACGGGAGTATGCATTACGTGGGGCCTCTGTACATAACCGGTAACCTGATAATAGACGCTTTTACAGCAGTGACACTGGAAGGCCCTCTATACATCGATGGCACCGTTACAGTCAACAACGGTTTTATTTTGGGTAATGAGCATATTCTCAGCGAAGGAGATGTTACTATTAACGGAGGAGTTTATGTTGGTTCCGAATTTGTTCCCGTCATTACCTCCATCTACGGACATATTACGGCAGGAGGAGCAGGCGTTATCGAGGCAGTGCTATATGCTCCCAATGGTAATTTGGTATTAAATCAAACGACTTTATATGGCGCTGCCGGTGGTGCCCAGGTTATCGTGGATAATGCTGCCATTTGGTATTCTGAAAAACTTATGGGCCGTGCCGACCTGCCCGGCAGCGAGCTCTACCCGCTCACCTACAGCTACGATTAAACACCACCCCCACTGTATCCCCCAACACATTCAATCGGCATTTAATAAATCCCTCTATAATTCATTAATCGCCCATTGAATATGATATACTAATATCCGATATAGCCAGCCAGTGCTCATTTTTATTTAAACTTTATTCGGGGAGCAGTCATGAAAGGTGCATTCTACCAGGGAAATAAGAGCCTCCGCGTGGGTGATTCCCCACCTCAGCCACCGGCATCCGGAGAGGTCAGACTGGACATCGCCTACGGCGGCATCTGCGGAACGGACGTCCACATCTATCTGGGGCACATGGACCACCGCGTCAGGATGCCGCAGGTTATCGGCCACGAGATGTCAGGCACCGTTGCAGAAGTCGGTGAAGGCGTCACCGAATTCAAGGCTGGCGACAAAGCGGTGGTCAGGCCGTGGGTCCCCTGCGGCCGCTGCCCGGCCTGCCTGATGGGCCATTACAATGTCTGCCATCAGATAAATGTGCTTGGCGTGGACACGCCGGGGTGCTTTCAGAGCAGCTGGACGGTGCCCGTGCAAACGCTGCACCGCCTGCCGGATGACATCGACCTCAAACTGGCCGCACTGGTGGAACCGGCGGCGGTAGCCGCACACGCGGTGCGCATCGGACAGGTTGTCGAAAAAGAGCAGGTGGTTGTCATTGGCGCCGGACCTATCGGCATACTGGTAGCGCTGGAATCCAGACTCAAGGGAGCCAATGTCCTCATCTCTGAAATCAACCCGTTCCGCATTGACCTGGCCCGGGAATTCGGGCTGGAGGTGGCCAATCCGAAGGAGACCGACCTGCCGGCACATGTAACCGAGAAAACCGGCGGGGCCGGGGCTGACATTGTCTTCGAAGTAACCGGGCTGGCACCCGGGGCGGAAATAATGACCAGGCTGGCCAGAACACGGGGCCGCATTATCATTGTCGGTATTTTTGCCGAGCCGGCACCGGTTGCCCTGGGTCAATTCTTTCTGCGGGAGCTGAGAGCCCGGGGGGTAAGACTGCACGAGCCGGAGGACTTCGAGACGGCGATTCCCCTGGTAGCTTCCAGGGCTGTCCCGTTCGAAAAACTGATTTCCGATGTACGTCCGCTGGAAAGGATACAGGATACCTTTGAGGAGATTGAACGCGGGGCCAATTTTATGAAAGTGCTGTTGAAGTGCCGCGATTAGCCAGGGAGGAAAAGAGAAAGTGATAATAAAAAACACCACCAAGGCGAAACTCAAAGCCGGTAAAGCAGTCATCGGCATCCGCCTGGGCTTTACCTCGCCGACCATTGTGGAGAACCTGACCGGCCTTGGCTTTGATTTCGTCTACTTCGACCTTGAGCACGGCCCCTCCAGCGAGGAGTCCTGCCAGGAAATGTTCCGGGCGGCTGAGCTTGCCGACTTAACTCCCATAGTTCGCGTGCCGACCAGCGAGCCCGGTTTTGCTGCCCGCCTTCTTGATTCGGGGGCCATGGGCATTATCTTTCCCCACTGCAATACGAAACAAGATGCCGAAGCCGCCGTCAAAGCGGTCAAATATCCCCCAGACGGTGAACGCGGTGCTGGCGGCCGCCCTTTGAGTCTGAGCGGCATGCCCATCGCTGACTACATCCGGGAAGCCAACCGGGAAACCATGGTAATCACCATGATTGAGGAAATGGAAGCGCTGAAGAATCTGCCGGAGATTCTCACCGTGGATGGGCTTGACGTGCTCTGGATCGGCCGGGTAGACCTCTCCGTCTCCTCCGGTATCCCCGGCAAACTGGATGACCCGAAGATTCAGGACGCCGTGAAACGGGTCATCGCCGAGGGCAATGCTGCCGGCAAGGTGGTGGGGGTGGGGGCGGTCAACGCGGACCGTCCGGAACAGATAAGGGAATTCATCAATCAGGGTGCCCGGTTTTTCTCCCTGGACACGACCAGCTTACTGCGGAGCGCGTCGCGCAATATACTGAAAAGCATCAGGTCGGAATAGACGGCCTTCAAGGCGTTCCGCGCACGGCGCTCCGGAGCCTGGCAACGAAATGGCGCCGCTTCTGTTCGTCGCTCAGTATCTCCTGTTTCAGCTTTCGCCACGTGGCCGAGCAATTCTTATAGCTGACACCAGCAATATCATGAATTGTCCGGTCAATCTGCTTTTTATTAACTGAGCTGACTTCAATCCCCGCTGCCTCGAAGACCTCCTTTAAATGACGGAAATAGCAGGACATAAGACCTCACCTCCTGTCGCCACCGTTACCTTCTGGATTTAATGGCGGGCTCATAAGATGATTGATGTCAACACATGTATTTGACAAAGTAGCTTCATTTACGTAAAGTGTCTTTGTCCAGAATAAAGTCAATGCGAGTTAATATTTCCTCATCCCATATTAGGGAGACCTGATGAAGAACGGCTTAATGAGGCTGGTTGGCAATACACCGGTTGTGGAACTTAAGAAAGTGAACGATACCACGTCCACAATCCTGGCCAAGCTGGAAACCTTAAATCCAAGCGGCAGCATCAAAGATGTCATGGCCTTTTATATGACCGACGTCGCTGAGAAGAAAGGGCTGCTCAAACCGGGCAGTAAAATAATTGAGGAAACAAGCGGTAATACGGGCATTTCATTTGCCATGATTGCCGCCTTAAAGGGATACCGCTTTGTAGCGGTGATGCCGGAGAACATGAGCCAGGAGAGAAGGCAGCTGATACAGTCCTTCGGTGCCGAGATTGTCCTTACCCCTGAAGAGCAGGGGTTTCCCGGCGCGCTGGAAAAACTGGAGCAGATGGCCAAAGAGAACCAGGACGCCTGGCTCCCCAGGCAGTTTGAGAACCGGGATAACATTGACGCCCATCGTGAAATCACCGGAAAACGGATTCTGCAGGCGGTTGGTAAAGATATTGATGTCTTCGTAGCCGGTGTTGGCACCGGCGGCAGCCTGATGGGCGTCGCCGAGGCATTGAAGCAGGCCAACCCCAATGTCAAAATCGTCGCTGTGGAACCGGCGGAATCGGCAGTCATGAGCGGTGGCGAACCCCACAATCACATTATCCAGGGCATAGGCCCGGGGTTCATTCCCAAACTGGTCAATCTCGACCTCATTGACGAAATCATACCGATAAGAGAGAAAGATGCCGTGGCGATGGCAAGAAAGCTCATCCGCGAGGAAGGCCTGATGGTCGGCATCTCCTCCGGGGCCAACGTCCTGGCCTCGCTGGAGATTGCCCGGAAGTCAGGACAGGGTAAGACTATCGTCACACTCCTCTCCGACAGAGGGGAACGATATCTAAGCATGAATGTCCTCTAGGCGGATTATCCGCATTGAAAAAGACGCGGACGCCATAAAGCTCACAAGTTAGCCAGCAGCTTTTCCGCTTTCCTTGGCGCGGCAATCCAGAATGTTACGCAGGAAAGTGCAAAACACACCATGGCAAAGAGAAAGGCGCTTGTATAGCTGCCGGTAATGTCATAGATGAAGCCACCCAGCCACGGCCCGATTACCCCGCCGATGCCAAAGCCAGTCAACAGCAGCCCGGACAGCACACCAAAGTGCCTGCCATAGAATATGTCTGCCAGTCCAGCATAGATGGCCGGTGCGCACAGCCCGGCACCGTAGCCGAAGCATATCGCGTACAGGTAAAGAAGCCAGGGTTGCGATGTATCACGCACTGAAATCAGAGCGGTGAGCGCCCCCAGGGCCAGAATTACGGCGAGCGTCACCGTTTTCTCCCTCCCTATCCAGTCGGACAGCCCTGCGGACAATTGCCCGACGGCCACGAAAATACCGAAGAGAGCGAAGACCGATGCCGCGACGGTGCTGCTGTAGCCAGCATCCTCGACAAACTTAACCTGGTGGCCCAGCACCATATAGGCACCAACGCCCCAGTAGAGCGATTGAGTTGCCACCAGGAACCACAGATGGTACGATCTCAGCGCTTTCTTAAGTGTCCAGCCACCAGGTACGGACTTCTGATCTTCCGCAGCACCGGCGTCCAGCGCAATGGCCACACGCGGCTCGTCAGCGCCATAGGGTTTAAGGCCTTTACTCTCTGGACGGTAATGGTAGAAAAAGAAGTAAAGGGGAACAAGAACGGCAATGACAATACCGGCGATAACAAAATAGGTATAACGCCAGCCTACCTGAGAGATAACGACCTCAACAAACATGCCGTAGGTGAAACTGAGCCCACCACCCACCTGCGCCAGGCCCATGACCATGCCCCGCCTCTTGGCAAACCAGTGGGCCAGCGTTGGCCCGAGCAGCGGCCAGCCACAAAATGCCGACCCTACGGGCATTAAAAAGCCAAATAAAAGATAAAAATGCCACAGCTCACGGGCAAAAGCGCAGCCAGCCGTGGCCAATCCCAGTACGGTAGCGCCGATTAAAATGAGCCGATGGGGTTTCCAGCGATCGCATAAACTGCCCGCAATCGGTGCCGTGAGACCATATATGAGAAGGTTCAGAGAAAGCATGAGCGCTGTGCTGCCGCGGCTCCAGCCAAACTCGTCGAGGGTCGGCGAGAGAAAGACGGAGAAGGAGTGCCGTGTGCCGTAGACCAGGATCATGCCGATTATGGCAATGCCAACAATTACCCAACCATAAAAAAAGAGCGGTCTCCTATCTGCGCCACCCTTTTCGACAGACACAAATGCGCCTTGTTGTGAATTATCGGCAGAACCCGCTTTTTGGCGACTCAAACCCTTAATATCTCAGCCTTTATCTCTTTCTCTATCGTTAGTATACCAAAGGAATCCCGGGCCCGCCCCGGATTAAACATGAGCGTTCCCCGAATATACTCATTGAATGATAAGTGAGAGTGTCCAAAGATGATAACGTCAATATCGCCAAACAGTGGCCGCACTCTTTCCGCCATCCCCCACGGCCCCCCGGAGCCATGGACCAGCCCGATCTGTCTCCCTTCGACATCAATAATCCGCTTGTCCGGCAGCATCCGCTTCAGTTCGCCCGAGTCCATGTTGCCATAAACCGCCTTTACCTCACCGATCTCCCTGAACCCCTCCAGCACCACTCTTTCCGCAAAATCCCCGGCATGGATAATGAAGTCAACATCCTCCAGCGCCTCCATAATTGCCAACGGTATATCTTCCATAGTCTGGACGTGCGTATCTGAAATCACACCGATTTTCAATCTGTAACTCCTACCGCAGGCTTGCCACCATTTTCCGCCCAAGCATACGGGCTTCTGCCACCAGGGGCAGGTTATCCTTTACCTCCCCGGTCCTGTTAGCATAGCCGCTGGTGATGAAAACCTTGTTCTCCTCAACATTGAAGTCAGCAATGAATTGCCTCAAAGTGTACAGGGTATCCTCAATACCCTCCTGCTCGGCCACTATAATGATACCCACTGCTCTGGCCCCGTATTTCTGGTCATGATTGTAGATGAAGTAGTTGCGGTCGATAAAAGCTTTCATCTGGGCGGACACATTGTAGTAATAAACCGGGCTTGCCAGGATAACCCCGTCTGCCTCGCGGAACCTGTCCAGAATCCAGCCGGCATCATCCTTCTGCGTGCAGGACGCAAAGGAAGGGCAGTCATCGTGGCCGAGACAGGGATTCACCTTGTGCTGGCTGAGAACTATCTTTTCCGTTTCGGCGCCAAGCTTCTTCGCTTCATCAAGCGCCTGGTCAACCAGAAAATTGGTGTTGCCGTCAAGCCTGGGGCTGCCAACTATGGCCAGTATTTTCAACTCGACCTCCCTATAACTGCCGGCGAAATGCCGGTATCCCGGTGATGTCCTGCCCCAGGATCAGGGTGTGCATATCGTCTGTCCCCTCATAGGTATAAACCGATTCCACATTGGCCATATGTCTGATGGGAGAGTAGTCCAGAGATATACCATTGGCGCCAAGGGTCTCCCGCGCCAGTCTGGCGCACATACGGGCAATCGACACATTATTTTTCTTGGCCATAGAAATCTGGGCATAGTTCGCCTTCCCATCATCCATGAGCCTGCCCAGTCGATAAGAAAGCAACTGCGCCTTGGTAATCTCAATCAGCATGGTGACCAGTTTCTCCTGCACCAGTTGATAGGCAGCTATCGGGGCACCAAACTGCTCCCTTTCCTTGGCGTAGTTCAGGGCCGTCTCGTAACAGTCCATAGCCATGCCAATGGCACCCCAGGATATTCCGTAGCGGGCCTGGCTGAGACAACTGAGAGGAGCGCTCAGTCCTTTTACCTCTGGAAGCGCGTTTGCCAGCGGTATGCGGCAATCAGAAAAACCGAGCTCGCCCACATCACTGGCTCGCATCGAGCCCTTACGGTTCTGAGAGGTCGGACTGAAACCTTCGGTGCCCCGTTCCACTATAAAGCCTCTCACCCCTTCATCTGTTTTGGCCCAGACTACGGCAAAATCGGCGACTGATGACTCAGTTATCCATTGCTTGGTGCCGTTAATCACCCAGCCATCAGCGTCCTTTTTGGCCACTGTCTCCATTGCGCCTGCGTCCGAGCCATGGTTCGGCTCGGTCAGACCAAAACAGCCTATTTTCTCCCCGCGGGCAATCGACGGTAACCATTTCTGTTTCTGCTCTTCTGAACCGTAGCGGAATATGGCATAACTTACCAGGCCGAACTGCACCGCAATATAGCTGCGCAGGGCGCTGTCCACTCTTTCCACCTCCTGGCAGATAAGCCCGAAGGTAACATAATTTGCCCCGTTCCCCCCGTATTCTTCGGGGAGGCAAGCCCCAATCATACCCAGTTCTCCCATCTTTGGGGCAAGCGCCCTCATATCCAGTGGCTTCTCCTCGTGGAAGGCATCGACCACCAGTGGCTCCAGTTCTTTCTCGAGAAATTCCCTGACGAGATTCCGGGTCATCTTCTCGTCTTCGGAGAGCAATTCATCAATCTGGTAATAATCAACACCCTGAAATTTCATTTCCGTTCACCTCTTTATGTAGACTGCTTTCCCCATCTCTGCTCGAACTTTTTCTTTACCTCGGTATTGAGCAGCCATTGCGGCCACTGGCCGTTTACCATCCGCTCGATTTCCTCGAAGGGCCGCCGTCTCATCCTGGCGAGCGACTCCTCTGAGTAGTAAGCGGTATGCGGCGTTATGATAACATTATCCAGCTTGAGCAGAGGGTGGTCTGGCAGCATCCTTTCTTCCTGTATCACATCCAGAGCGGCGCCGGCAATCTCTCCCCGGGAGAGCGCCTGGTACAACGCTGTCTCGTCGATAAACTCGCCGCGGGCGCAGTTAATGACGTAAGCGGTCGGCTTCATTCTCTGGAACTGCTCTGCGCCCAGCATATGCCTGGCATCAGAAGTGAACGCAGCGTGTACTGAAATAAAGTCTGAATTCTCGATAAGGTACGGTAAAGCAACCGCCTCTACACCGTATTCGGCAAAGACATCCTGACTGATATACGGGTCCAGGGCAAGCACCCGCATTTCAAACCCCTTTGCTTTGGGGACGAGTTTGCGGGCAATCCGGCCGAGACCGATTAGTCCCAGGGTCTTGCCTCTAATCGGTAACATCGGTGGTAAGATGTTGAATCGTATTTCCCGTTTTTCATACGATTCCCACTTCCCATCTCTCACCGCCCGGTCCAGACGCACCAGCTTGCGGGCGCAGGCGAGGATAAGCGCCATGGCATGCTCGGCAACTTCCTCGCTGCAGTAGGCATCCGGGTAAGAAACGCAGATGCCATGCTCGGTCGCCGCTGCCATATCAATCGTCTCATAGCCGGTACCGATGTTATAGATTAAGCGGCACCGTTCCAGCTGTTCAATTACCTTTCTGGTCACTGGTTTTTTAAAGGTAAGGATGAAATCAGCATCCCTGGCAGCTTTAATAATTTCCTCTTCCGTCTGGCATGGCCTGGGGATGAATTCCACCCCGATTTCTCGGTAGTCCGCCTCATCATGCGGAATCATCGGGTTGGCCACCAGCATGACCACTCTGTAAGACATTTTGCCTCCCGCTATTTTTCCAACTCCATCGTGATTGCCTCTTTGGGGCAAAAAGCCACGCAGATACCGCAACCTTTGCAGAAATCAAGGTCAATTTGAATCTGGCCCTTCTCCTCATTCAGAGTTATGGCCAAATCGGGACAGAGAAGGCGACACATGCGGCACTTATTACATTTTTGCTCATCTACAACTGGTATATAGGTCCTGCCTTCTACTGGCATGCCCGTCTATTACCTTTCATGACATTGCCCTCTAAGCGGATTTACCGTTTCCCAACCTGAAACCGGCCGCCACCGCTTTCAAATCCAGTTCTCTGAGTCTTTCCGCCACTGTTTCGGCGATTGCTGAGCGCAGGGCGTCTTTCGTTACCAGGCCGGTAATCTCCACCGCGGCCCCCAGCATAACCATATTGGCCACGATTTCGTTCTTAAGCTCCTCAATCGCCGTCCTCGTCGCTGAAACTGGCACCTGTTTCAGGCTAGCTACCTTACCGGGAGAGACAAAGTGGTCATCGTAAACAACGATGCCTCCCTCTCTGACCTGCCCGATGTATTTATCGTAGGCCGTCTGGAACATGGCGACCATGATGTCGGCTTCAATGACGTACGGATAGCTTATCGGCTGGTCAGAGATGACCAAATCGGCCCGGCAGGTCCCGCCTCTCGCAGCGGCGCCATAGGAATTGGTGCCACCCACCCACTTCCCGTCGTTGAAGGCAGCCTGCCCCAGAATCGTTCCGGCAAGGACAATCCCCTGACCGCCATAGCCGCAAATCACTACCTGTCTGATATTACCCACCTATAGCTCTCCCGTGATTATCTTGTCTTTCAGCTCTTCAGCAGATAAAGTGGCTGCCTTTTTCTCAGAAACGCATTTTGACATCAGGTCTTTGAGCATTTCTGCCGGCGTGCCCAGTTTGTTCCGTCGGCCGAACTGCACCGGGCAGGGGGTTAACGCCTCAATGAAGGTAAAGCCTTCCGTCTGCAGGGCCTTCTTGATGCCCTTAATCATCGCCATGGGCTGGGTAACCGCGTAACGGGCCACGTAAACCGCACCGGCGGCCTTCACCAGCCGGCAGAGGTCGAAAGGACGGAAGGGATTGCCCTCATGGGTGGTCATGGTGAGGGCTCCCTCTGGCGTGGTGGCGCAGACCTGGCCGCCGGTCATGCCGTAGTTCTGGTTATTGGCACAGATAACGGTCATATCCATGTTCCGGCGGGCACCATGAATGAGGTGGTTCCCACCGATATCGGCAAGGTCGCCATCGCCACTGATGACCATGACCTTCAGCTTCGGGTTGAACATCTTGGCGCCGGTGGCGAAGGCGATGGTCCGACCGTGCAGCGTATGCAGCGTATCGGCATAGAAATAGGGGCTCGGTATCCAGGCGGCACAGCCTATGCCCGAGACAAACAGCATCTCATCCATATTGAGCTTGAGCTCATCAATAGCCCGCAAAATGAGCCCCTGAAGAATTGCTTCACCGCAACCGGGGCAGTAGGTGGTTACCCCGATGCCGGGACGCAGATATTTTTCCAGTTCCCTGACCACTACACGAGCCTCCCCAACTGCTCCATAATCGTGTGCGGGTGGATGATTTCGCCGTTTACCTGGCCATACGAAATAACATCACAGGTCGCGTATTTCATGACCTCGCCGGCCAGTTGCCCCATGTTCATTTCCGGAACAAAGATTTTCCCCACCCTGGAACCGATATCTTTAATTAACTCATCGGCAAAGGGCCAGAGCGTTTTCAGGCGCAGCACGCCGATTTTTTTGCCCTCCCGGCGCAATTGCTCCACGGCAAATAAGGCGCTGCGGGCGGTAAAACCATAACAGACTACCACTACCTGGGCATCGTCCAGATAGTGATCATCATGCTGGATAATTTCCTGACCGCGGTTCAGGATTTTCCGGTGCAGCCTGGTCACCAGTCTCCGGTGAATTTCGGGGTGGGTTATTTTCCTCGCCCCCCACTCGTCATGGGTGGAACCGGTAATCAGTAACTTTTCACCGTCACCGAAGGCAGGCATTGGTGGAACGCCGTCTTCCTCTTCCGTGCCGAACGGAGGCGCACCCGGTTTTTTCTCGCGATTAAACAGCTCCACTTCGGCACCGACCTCTATCCTTTCGTGCAAATGGGCAGTTGCCTCCTCGGCCATTACGAAAACAGGCACCCGAAAGCGCTCGGCGAGGTTGAAAGCGCTGATGGTCTGGTCGTACAGTTCCTGCACCGACCACGGTGAAAGAGCGATGACCTGATAATCCCCGTGCGAGCCCCATTTGGCCTGCATTATATCCCCACTGCCCACCCGGGTTGCCTGACCGGTGCTGGGACCGGACCGCTGCGCGTCAACGATGACCAGCGGTGTTTCCGTAAAAACAGCGTAGCCAATCGCTTCCTGCATGAGGCTGAAACCGGGCCCGGAAGTGATGGTCATCGCCTTTGCCCCCGCCCATGATGCCCCGATGCAGGAACAGATGGAAGCAATCTCATCCTCCATCTGCATGAATGCCGCCCCCATTTCACCGAACCTGACGGATAGTCTCTCCAGTGTCTCGGTAGCCGGAGTAATCGGATAGCCAGCGCAGTAGCCACATCGCGCCGCGATGGCACCCTCGGCTACCGCCTCGTCTCCGGAGAAATAATAGCTTCCGGGAGGAAGCACACTGTTTACTTTCTGGTTTCCCAAATATCTGGCTCCGTCACCCGCTTAAATGGCGCACCAGCCACCATTTTACACCAGAACCACATGATTTGGCTAATCCTGTTTTAAGACTGAGTCAACATCCTCCTGACGGTTAATTTCCCACACCACCCCGTTTTTTACGATGTATTTCCAGGTCAGTTTATCGCTATTGGCCAGGTCAGCCGGGGCCGTTGACAGGAGCACCTCTTCACTGTCGTCCTGCCCGATTTCAGGATTAAAAATAACTTCCTGCCGCTTCTGGTCATCTACATCCCCGGTTTCCCCCAGCACCTTTCTCACTCCCCGATAGTATGCCCACTGGACAAAACCGCTGCAGATATAGGCGTTTACGTCCAACCGCCGGGCAATCCCCGGCATCCGCGCCCTCCTCTGTGAAGGTTCTTTTCGACGTAGCCAGGGGAAAATAGCCGCGAGGATAATCTGACGCAGTATCTTCCGGGCAATATCCACCATGAGCCGGTGGTTGTATTTATCATCAATCTCCTCCAGGGCAAAGCCTCTCACCCGGCGACGGAACTGGAGTCCGCCGTCCTCGCGGTCGTTATTAAACCAGTTCTTTTCCAGTCGTTTAATCCCGACGTCGTACTTCTTCGGGTGCTCAAAATAGTGCCCGATATTATGGATATCAATCCCGGTACCACCGGACTCAATGATAAAGGTGCTGTCATAACCCAGCTCCGGATTCCTGATCACGTAAACCATGGCGGCATGGTTCCAGTAGCTCTTGGTGCCAAAACGGATAAGCCAGCCCAGCAGGCTGCCCTTGGAGCGCGTGACCAGGATATCGACGCGCTTCAATTTTCCATCTTCCACCAACTCTAACATCGCTCTTTCTGGTAATCTCTTGGCTTTCATCCCGGTGCTCTCCCAGCTTCACTTTAATGCGGCACCGAACCAGATTCAACCCTGATTTGACACGTCCTCTGGTGTGGGCTAAATTATGGGCTAGCGCCATCCGGATGGGAGATCAGTATATGCGCATCGTTTTAATCGGCCAGGCTGCCTTCGGGGAAAAAACGCTGGAAGCACTTCTTGAGGTGGGGGAAGAGATGGTCGGGGTTTATATGCCTCCCGATACCCCTGGCCGGGATAATTCTTTCAAGCAGCGAGCGTTCCAACTTGGTGTTCCTGTCTTCCAGCCGGAAAAAATGCGTTCCCCTGAGGTCTACGATAGTTATGTTAAATTGAAACCGGATTTAAACGTGATGGCCTTCGTTACCGATATTGTGCCTGAGTCCATCCTGAACTGCCCCAAACTCGGCACCATACAGTACCACCCGTCTCTCCTGCCCAGGCACCGTGGGGGCAGCGCCATCAACTGGGCAATCATCAACGGTGAGACCAGGACCGGCTTGACCATATTCTGGCCGGACAAGGGGATTGACACCGGCCCGATACTGCTGCAGAAAGAGGTTGATATCTTGCCCGACGATACCATGGGTTCACTCTATTTTAAGAAGCTCTTCCCGCTGGGCATCGAGGCAATAAAAGAGAGCGTTGAGCTCATCAGGCAGGGCAAGGCGCCCCGCACCCCGCAGGATGAATCGCGAGCCACCTATGAAGGCCTGTGTACGCAAGCGACAATTGACTGGAATCAACCAGTGCTTAAAATTTATAACCTCATCCGTGGGACCAATCCCCAGCCCGGAGCTACGACCAGTTATCGCAGCAACAAACTTAAAGTTTTTGATTCAGAACTGCACACTGGAGAGGTTAAGGACTCATCAGGCGAGGTAATCGAGATTACGGAACTGGGGTTTCTGGTGGCGGCACCGGGTGGTGCCATACTCATCAAGCGCGTGCAGCCAGCAGGCTCACCAAAGATAGCCGCCGCCGAATTCATTGTCCAATCAGGTCTCGCGTTAGGTGACTATTTAGGTAAATAGCGCTTGTCAATGCCATATCTCGGGAGTAGTATGTTGACAAATGTACATTAATCATGGTAGACTGAGATATTAGGCACAAACGGAGGGATAAAAGGTGAAAACGCTAGAGGTCTTGGAAAGGGTTCTGAAGGGCAAACGGATGAGCGAAAACACGAAAAACAATTTTCGGTATTCGCTGAAGGCCTTGGCTGGTTATAGTGAAGATTGGCCTGAAAGAAGAACGGTGATAAACGAGTGGTTAGCGGGTATCGAAGGCAAGGCAGATGAGACGGTAAGAACGATGTACAAATTTGGTAGGTCTGCGGGCGAGTATATGCGAATCAACTATGAGCTTAAAAATCCGTTTGAAGGCGTGGAAGTTCCTGCGGTTAAAAAGAAGCGTCGGCGGTATTACAATGGCGAGGAATTTATGCGTCTGGTAGGGATGGCTCGGTCTGATAGAGATAGATGCTTGGTTCTTGGCCTGATGGATAGTGGTGCGAGAATTGGCGAGTTTGAAGGACTTCAAGGGAAGGACGTATTGGACGGTTTTATCTTGGTGGAAGGGAAAACGGGCGAGCGTAAGTATAGGCTTGATAGGAAGCTGTGCGAGATGTTCAAGGCAATGGCTGGAGGCGATAAAGGATATGTGTTTAGTAATCCTGATGGTAGTCCAATGAGGGCGAACACGATGACTACCAGGATAAGGCGAATGGCTATTAAAGCAGGATTAGGACATCTCAAGGCGGGAGCGCATACGCTTAGACATAGTGCTGGAAGTATGGTGGCGAAGTACACGCGGTCTGATATAGCCGTAAAAGCGTTGTTACAGCACGATAATGTGGCGACTTCGATGGGCTATGTCCATGATGTTGACGAAGAGATACAACAAGAAATATCACCTTTGCGGTTGGCTATGGAAGAGTACAAGGGTGGTCAAGAGAGCCAACTAAAGCTATTGACGGATGGTGGTGAAATCGTTGAAGGTGACCTGATGGAAGTGGTTGGTGAGGTCGAAGATGATGGATTAGAGGATCTGCTTAAAGTGGTGGAAGATGATGTGCGTATAAGACCATCGTTGAGTAAGGATGACATTGCCTTGATTCGAAGTGCGTTTATTGTGTCTGCTCGTGATGGTGGCGGATTAAATAGGTCGAGGTGTGTAGACCTGTATAATCGGATGTTAAGAAAAGTGAAGGTAGCTTAGTAAATAGAGCAGTAGTGTTTTTCAACCTCAAGGGGAGAAAAAGCCGAGTAGCACGAATGAAATCACCCGAAGGGTCGGAATGAAATGGAGAAGTCGGAGACTTGATATAGTGAGTGTACGAGGTATCCTTAGTTTGTGATGAAAAACACGATTTAAAATAGGTGAAGGGGTAGTTCAGGAGAGGTGAAAATGAGAGTGTTACGGAATGTATTGGAGGCGGTGTGTCAAGAAATGGTAAATACTTTGAAATCGCCTTTAAGGATTTTGAGTGTTGTAAATTATAAGGTTTTAAAGAGGTTTGTAAATGATTTGAGGATAAGCGTTTCTGAATGGAGTGGTTATAAAATGGATGAGGGTATTAATTTTAGGAAAAGAGATTATCAGGCATATGAGGATTATATTACCCATCAGAAGTCAAAAATGGAAATGACAGATATGACATGTAGTAGCTTGAGGGTTAAAGTAATGTGCAGAGATAAGTATTTTAGAGAAGCATTGAGAGGGCGTTTGAGAAAGTTAAAATTTGTTAATAGAGGAAAAAGCGTTTTATGCTTGGGAGCGAGATTAGGAACAGAAGTAAAGGCGTTTCAAGATTTGGGATGTTTTGCGGTTGGTATAGATTTATACCCTGATGAGAAAAACAGCTACGTGTTATACGGAGATTTTAATAATATTAAGTTCCCGGATGAATCGGTAGATATAGTTTACAATAACTCGTTAGACCACTGTTTTGACATAAAGATATTGATAGAGGAGGTAAAGAGAGTATTAAAAAAAGGTGGAGTTTTTATTGTTGAAGCGGTGAGAGGAAGTGGAGAAGGAGGAAGGGTTGGAAGGTGGGAAAGTTTTTATTGGTCAAGAATAGATGATTTGGTGAGATTAATTTGTAGTTATGGAATAGTGATGATAAGGGAGGATGATATTGAGTATCCATGGAAGGGAAAACAGGTATGTTTTATGAAGGAAAGGAAGTTGAAATGAAGGTGAAAAGTTCGTTAGCAAAAATGTTAGCAAAGTGAATTGACTAAGTAAGTATATAGTAATAACATTTTAATACATAGCTTAATTGCTAGAAGTGGGAGATGTATGATGGTGATTGAACTGAGAACAGACTCAATCGTTGATTCTTTCGAAAATGAAATGAAGTCAGAAGAATCTATATATAGACGAGACTCTGATGAAATAAGTAAAAGATTAAAGGTACTGAGTGACACAAAAGAAGATAGATATAATATTGTAGAAGCTGCAAAGTGGCTGTGGAAAGTATTTTTTAGTATATCCCTTAAGGATATCACCTCTAATCTTCGAGGTTATCGTGAATTGAGCAGATATTTTGATGAATATGTAAATTATGAAAATATATTATTTGCACTTGATGAAAACCACAGGGATCATGTAATACATTCTATTTGGGTGATGTTGATAGGATTTTACTTGAGAAAGAACTATAAGGAGTTTAGTGGTTCGATGATGGGGTCGGGAATTGCTTACAGTATTGTGAAAAATCAAGAATCACAAAAACATGTGGAAGAGGTAATTAGGGGTACGAAAGAGCATGAAGAAGCATTGTGGAGTCTAATTACACTTTCACATGATCTGGGTTATCCAATTGAAAAAACAGCTAAGGCTAATAAGATAATGGCAGAGATGATAAGAAATTTCGGCTTTCTAGAGCAGAGTGATTTTAAGTATAATTTTACGACTGTTCATCAAACATCGATAGATGAGCTGCTTAATACGTTATCGGCTCAAGTAGTATGGGTTTCCGATAGTGGATATAATGTAATAACACGTTCTGGGTATCGGTTAGACTTTGCAAGAAGCTTTGAAAGGCTTGACCACGGGATTATGAGTGCTTATCTATTGCAAAAGTATTTAGACAGAATTTGTGAAGTGATGAATCGTACTATAGGTTTATCGCCGCAATACGTGGAGACTAGTATAGAAAAGGCTATTAATGTAACTATAATTCTTATTTGGTTGCACGCAATCTCCGCGCATACAAATGATAATACATATTGGAGAGAAATACCAGCGTTCTCATCATTTTTACTTTTATGTGACGAACTGGATGAATTCTCAAGATATACTCGTTCAATGAAGAACAAAGAGTGGGTGAGGATGGGTGTTAGAACGGAGTTTGAATATAAGAAAAATTCATTTAATATCAAGTATACTTTTGATAATTCAGATGTAGGTGACGACATTGAAGCTTTTTTTAGAATGAAAATTAGCAAAATACATAATAGGTATGAAGTGACAGAACAAAATATAAGAGAAATAAACATATCATGTAAAGATGTTAGGAAGGCTCAAGCTGTTGAGCTAGTATATAAAAAAACAATTAAAAAATATCCAGAAGGGATAATAGAGACGCCTGATGGTGGTTTTAAAGATGTAGAATCATTCTTGAATGGGAAAGTAAATATTCTAACTCAATAATAAACGTAATTAAAAGATACAAGAGGTTCGTCCCTGAGAGTAGAGAGTAACAAAGAGTAAATACTAATACCTTTAAATATCGGATTTAGATTCATGTGGTACCATATGGTGCCACTTTGTCATTAGATGTGGTAATAAATTCGTTAGCAAAAATGTTAGCAAAGAAAAGAATAAATATGAGGAAATAGAAACTATAAATTACGTAGGAAATCTCGCAAAGTATCAAAGACAGGGTTATTTAGCTGCCAATATCCACTAACAGCAGCTTCTCCTACTCTTAAGTAGGGTTTTTCTCGAGAGGATATGAATGCATATGCCTTAGCTTTGGATAGGTTACTGGGCAAAGTGAAATTGTCTAAACTTTCAAGGCAACCGAAATATGAATTAACACAGGGCATTGCTGGGTCATTTGAGACAGAACTAAGACAGAGGTCTTCTAGGTTTCCTGTTGAGGAACCAGGGGGAATTATTAGGACTTTGACTGACAAATGATTAGAAGAAGAAGTATCTATTGAGGCAGGAGCAGGAAGATTAGCATGTGATAAGGCAGCAGAAACACTTTGAAATGAAGAGGAAAAATTGTTATCTGCATCTCGAACGACAGCTAAGACTCGTACGCTAGTAATGAAATATTCAGTAATGACCAGAGTCTTTAGGTAGTTGGGGAGTTTATCTATGCCCCAATAAGGTTCTATTTGAATATCGGAAAGGGATATTGAATTGAGTAGAGCATCAAGTAATCGTTTATCATCAGGCCCTTCGACGAGAACAAGTTTAGGTTGATTTAATGGTGTATTACCAATCCCGATAGGTTTCATTAACGAACCTCAAGACCGGATTGGTAGGCCGCTTCAAGTGTATCTTTATCATAAGTTAAAACGGATATTTTGTGGTCGGAGCGTTGTAGGCGATAAACACTAATATCATGTTTATTAGGAGAAGACAAAGCTTTATGAGCAGCTTCAAGACACTCAGAACTATGAGTAGTCGATAGTATCTGAACGTTCAATTTTACAGATAGTTGGAATATTGCTTTCCAGAACAAGTGTAATACAGAATAGTGTATGCCTGTACCTATGTCATCAATTAGCACTATGCCTTTAGGTGCTGAAGCAATGTCGACAATAAGTTCAGACATATTTGTCATTCCCTCTCCAGCCAATTGCAAGGGAAGTAGTGTAGGCAATCCTGTATCAGCATGAATAGTAGGTACAGGGCCAATTGGTATTATAGATAGAGACTTTAGATTGGGTTCAATCAATCGCAGAGCATCGATAACAGGCTTATCCCTTCTATTAACCTGTAAGTCACCTAATCTCTGAGCTACGGAACTAGGGTCAAGTTGAGTTCTTGCTGGAATAAAAAAGCCTGGGGAAGGGTTGTTGGTGACTTGTGGATTAATTTCCAAATTTAATAACGGCCCCTTCATTTTTAATGAAGTTAGTCTAGTAGATTCAGGTGAACGGTGTTTATATTTATAAACAAGCATTTGTTCAGAAATTAGTGGAAGCTGTGTACTAGTGGTAACTTTATTTGAAATCTCTATAAGGTCATCAGCTGGAGGTTTAATTTCCACTAATGAGGTGGGGGGTTGTTGTAGCGAGATACTCAGGTTAGACTTGGTATTGTCGGGATAAGTTGCAGAGAGAGTGATTTCACTATCGAGGTTGTATTGATAGAAAAGGGAGCCCCAGAGAGCCTTGGCGGTAGGTTCAGACCCTAGAATACCTCGGAAGCTTAATAATTTGAGAGTCAGTTCAGGATGCATGCATCCTATATGAAGATAAAGAGCCTCAAGAAGAGAAGTTTTACCCGTGTTGTTTTTACCAATAATTATGTTGATGCGTTTGAGGTCTGATATAGATAGAGATTTAAGGTTCCTAAAATTACTGACTGAAAAAGAACGATACATAATTACATCACCTTAATAATTATATGTCATAAGAATTGACAAGCACAAGTATTGGGATGAGTTACAGGTATTATAGTCAAGATTCTACGTTTTGTATAGAGTAACAAATTGTGATTTTTGACTATTGACTGAAAAGAGAATTAATATAAGCTGTCAAGAACGACTGAAAGTCGGGCAAAGCCTTTATTCTTGACGGCTGGTGAAATAGAAAGACAATAACAACAGGGGAGCTGGATAGCTCCCCTTATTAGTAGAAGCATTATGAGAAGGTATGTAGTTAAAATCTGGTCGTTTTAAGTAGATGAGTAAGCAATTGATAACCGGAAGCGGTAGCGTTAAGCAAGGCGGAGGGAGGGCTTTAGCCCGCTCCGCCTGAAAGAAGAGAGAAGGAAGAGGGGGGACTTATAGGGGGGTAAAGGATGAGAGATATTCACTTGACTAACACATTGAATCAAGATTCTATATAGATAGATTATATAAACGTTCTATTATAGATACACATACTATTATATATACAGGACAAACGATGATTTCACTTGATTAATGAAAAGGTGTGATGGTAGGATGGTGTCAAGAAAAAAAAGGTGTTTAAGTGTTTGGCGGGATATAAATTCGATGGTAGCTTTGAAAGATGTACATTTTGTACAATCAGCCAACGTAATCTATCCCGCCAATGGACATTCGTATCATACTACGGGAGTATAATAACACGTAAATGATAAAAGGGTACTTGCTCATAAAACTGATCCCCGGCCTGGAGTCCGATGCCCTATCCCAGATTCGCGCTCTTCCCGGTGTAGCCGAAGTCAACCTTGTTTTCGGACAGTGGGATGCCATTGCCACCACCGAGGCGAAAAGCCTTTTCGAACTTTCCCGCATAATCATCCGTGAAATCCGCGGCATTCAGGGCGTCCAGGACACGGAGACCCTGGTGCAGGGCGAGTTGTAGTTGCTAATTTTTTTAGTATAAATGCTATTAGGGTAGGTGAAAAATGACCAATCGGGAGCGCTTTAAGGCTATCTGTCGCGGGGAGAGGTTGGGCGATTTCATGGTCATGGACTGGTTCCACCGCTGCTGGGCAGACACGCTCGACGAATGGATTAAGCAGGGCGCACCGGAATCAATTAGAACACAGGAAGGTCTTAACGAATACTTCGGATTTGAACACCTCCATGGCCTGCAGGAAATCATTTCGGAACATAACCGCTCTGATTTAAAGGCGATTGCTTCGGCGCAGAGCCTGGGCGCTTACCATGTTACCCCGCCGGTCATGCCCGTCTTTGAAATCAAGGTTATCCGGGAAGACGAGCGCCATCGTGTGGAAACAACCTATGGTGGCTCGTTGGTGGAGGTCTCCAAAGAGCACCCCTGGCGCATGCCCAAATATCTGGACCGCCCCGTCAAGGACAGGACCACCTGGAATGAATACAAAAAACGCCTTGACCCACACACTCCCGAACGCTGGCCCTCACCATGGAACGAGTATGTAAAGCAGAGAAACAGTGAGGACGTCCCCACTATGCTCCTGCTGGAAGGTTTCTTCGGGGTGCTGCGTGAGTGGACCGGACTGGAACAGCTCCTCTTCATGTTTTATGACGACCCCAAGCTGGTTGAGGATATGATGGACCAGGTGCTCCACCTTGACCTGGAAGTGGCCAAGCGGGTACTGAAAGACATGAAAATAGACTGCGTCCGCTTCTGGGAAGACATGGCCTACAAGAGCGGCCCCCTGATTTCGCCGGATATGTTTCGCAAGTTCGAGATGCCGCGCTACCGTCAGATTACCGATCTTCTTCGCAGCCAGGGGGTGGACATCCTCCACGTGGATAGCGACGGCAATATCGACGAACTGATACCTCTCTGGATGGAGGTCGGTGTCAATTTCCCGTGGCCGTTTGAAGTGGCATCCGGTATGGACGGCATCGCACTCAGGAAGAAGTACGGCAAGGACATTATTATCGGCGGCAACATCGATAAGCGGGTATTTACCAAGGGAAAGGATGCCATCCGGGAAGAGGTCATGTCCAAAGTACCTTACCTTGTGGAGACCGGCGGCTACTTCCCCTGCCTTGACCACGTGATTCCGCCGGATGTCCCCCTGGATGGTTTCCGCTACTACATCAATCTACTGCGAGAAATAGCCGGTAAAGATAAATTGCCGGAATAGGCAATGCCGCTGAACCTATAAGGAGTCTGATACAGATATGTCAATACTGATAACCGGCGGTATGGGCTTCATCGGCGTAGGCTTGGCGCATGAGCTTGTCGCCAAAGGGGAGGATGTTATCCTGTTCGATATTGCCGTCAGGCCGGAACGCGTGGCTGATATAAAGGATAATGTCAGAATTATTCACGGAGACCTTAAAGTCTGGCCCGAGGTGATGAATGTGGTTAAAGACAATAAGGTGAAAGACATCTTTCACCTCGGTGCCATGCTGAGTGTTCCCTCAGAGGGAAATCCCTGGGGCTCCTTCCAGACCAACGTTGCCGGCACCATGTACGTGCTGGAGGCAGCCCGGTTTTTTGACGTCAATAAGGTTATCTTCCCCAGCAGCGTCGCCTCCTACGGGCTGGATACGGGTGAGGTCGTCACCGATGTCACTCTGCAGCGGCCGATTACTATGTACGGCGCAAGCAAGGTGTACGGTGAACTTCTGGGAAGGTTTTACCGCCGCAAGTTTGACCTTGACTTCCGTAGCCTCCGCTATGGCGGGGTCATCGGACCGGGGGTAAAGACGCCGGGAATCGCCCAATTTTATGCCTGGATGATTGAAAACGCAGCCCTCGGCAGACCATTCGAATGCTTTGTCACCGAGGATACCGCCAATCCGGTAACCTATTTCAAAGATGCCATCCGCGCCACATTAATGTTATTTGAAGCACCCAGGGAGAATATCAAGACGGTCTGCTACAACATCAACGAGTTTTCACCTTCCCCAACGGCCAGGGAACTGGAACTCACCATCAAGAAATTCGTCCCCGACATCAAAGTCACCTACAAGCCGGACCCGGTGGTCATGGCATTCCATAAGAACCAGACCATGAAGGTAATTGACGACCGCTGTGCGCGTGAAGAATGGGGCTGGCAGCCACTGTTCAGCAATTTGGAAGACATGGTGGCCGACTTCATCAATGAAGTGCGCACCAGGCCCCAGTATTACGGCCTGGCATAAAGAGATTACCTCTACGGTAGCCCGGCGATTATCTTCCGGTATTCAGCCTCAGGGTATGCCCTCATGGTCTCGGTGCGGATGCTACCCCCGCTTCCTATTGCCAGAAGCACTGCCGATGCTACCTCATCACCCGGAGCCTCGATAATAACCACCATGTCGTACCGGCCCATGGTCATATAGAAACCGAGCCACTTCCCGCCGGCGGCCTCGACGGCTTTCCTGGCAGCATCCAGGCGCTGGGACGACTCCTTGACATTCCTGATGCCCTGGTCTGTCCAATTGGCAAGAGTAATATACGTCGGCATAGTATCCCTCCTTTCAAACATATTGTAGTATCGGTGGTTTTTACTTTTTCAATTCCGCCCTAGACTTGTAACTGGCTAACGCAGCCCCTTCTCCGCCTGCTTGACAATCATATTGACCATCATCTTGGGCAGACCGCTGACTACCTGCTGTGCCATGGAAAGCCTATCCCAGGTTGTCCTGGTCTCTTTGATTTTGTCACCTTCAAACTCATAAGCACACATGGCCAGGCCTTCGGCTCTTTTCCCCTGCATCGTACCGGCGATGACATGCTCGAAAAAGGCTTTATTCCCCTGGACAATGATACCGTTACCGCATTCCTTGACTTTCATATCCTTCATCTGGTCATACATACCCGCCAAGTAACGTCGTAACTCATCCTTGCCCCTGGCGGTACCGTTGGGTGTCACCCAAACACCGTCTTCCGTGAAGTAGGCGAGCGTCTTCTCCACATCACCATCTTCCATAGTCTTGACGAACTCGCGCATGATAGCAGGGATTTTTTCTTCAGGCATTTTACTTTCCTCCTTTATTATCAAAATAAAAAGACGCCAGCCACCGCGCTTTCACTGCGCGGCACCAGCACCATACATTCGCACCATTCACCTCAACCAGTTTTTAAGGTGATTTCACAACAGGTGTCGTTAATTATAGTCCTTATACGGCTATTGTCAATACCTTACATTTAATGTAGGGATGTGGCGAAACTAAAAAAAGCCTAGCCATCATCGATTTACGCATGAACTCTTGTATAACGCCAAAATTATGCTTTCGGTTCGTAGACCTCGTATACCTTCCTAACTGGTGGCTCAATAGCAAGTGGGCCAAGCATCTCCTGCAACTTGGGCTGTATCGAACTATATGCAGCATCCAAGTCTTCTTTTGTTTCCCATGTGTAAAGAGCGCCATACACATTGTTATCAGAATCGCCAAAATACACTACGCTCTTGAAGCCCTTCATACCCTTCATAATTGGAAATAATTTATCAGTCAGTCCTTCGCATTCG
>SDBU01001195.1_pt1 | contig 37830 bp, 96 predicted proteins | sample 2277071 | NCBI WGS metagenome assembly SDBU01 (sample SAMN10397929, study PRJNA504765) | marine sediment metagenome | isolation source: marine sediment core GS08_GC12, 126 cmbsf | place: Arctic Ocean: Gakkel Ridge, Loki's castle | collected 2008 | reverse complement strand
ATATTCAGAAAAGCAAAGTAGTTCATCCTTGCGTAGATGCAGAACCATATTTGAATATCAAAAGACAATATGTTAAGAAAGAAAATGTAACTGTCGGAAGAATCCAGAGCAATACTAATAATTTTAAGGGAAAATTCAGTGAGGATACAGGTATGTTAAAACAAATCAAAAATGCAAATTTCTTTTTAGTTGGGGATGTTTATGAAAAAACAGATGATAAAAGATTTACATTTGCTCCAATTAAACAAGGAGCAATGAGAAATTATCTTGAGAAGATAGATATATTTTATGTTTGGGGAGCTAAAGGACATGTTGAAAGCTGGTCAAGAGTAGTTACTGAGGCTTTTTTAAGTGGGATACCAGTTGTAATTAAAGACATGAAAGACGGAATGGCAGAGCAAGTGCGAAAATCTAAAGTAGGATTTTTAGTAAACACTGAAGAAGAATTTATTAATACTATTCAAATGTTAATTGAGAATCCTGATTTAAGAAAGGTACATGGAGAATTAGGTAGAAAATGGGCAAGTGAAAATCTTACAATAAAAAATTTGAGAGCAGGACTGATTGATGATATGCTTAAGTTCGCAACAAATTAAAATGTTTTTTAGATTTGATAAAGGAGCGAGAATTCCTATTGATTTAGATAATTCTTTTTCAGGAAGTTGTTTTATAGCTGGAGGAGCACCAAGTCTTTTAAAAGAAAATCTTGATTTACTCAAAACACCAGGAATCCTGGTAATTTCAATGAATAATACTGCCTCTGTAGTTCCTACAGATATAATGGTATGTGCCGATAAACCGAAATGTTATAGTCCAAGAATATTATTAGATCCAAAAATAATGAAATTTAGTATGATATCAAGAAGAGATTTAATGGTTGGTAATAAAAAAATGAAGGAACTCCCAAACATGTATTTCTTCGGAGCAAATGAAAAATATTTTAATGTGCATAATTTTTTAAATCCCTGCAGAGATTTTGTGTGGTGGAAAAACACAATGTATAATGTGATACAATTAGCATATCGCCTCGGCTTCCGCAAGGTATATCTAATCGGCTGCAGTTTTAAAATAAGCAAGGAAGAACAATATTCTTATAAAACAAATTTAGATGAACATCAGGTAAATTATAATCAGAGAACATATAATAATTTTGTTGAAAAGATGAAATTAATGAAACCACATTTTAAAGAAAAAGGTTTTGAAATAATATCTTCTACACCAGATAGTTCATTAAATGAATTCTTTCCATTTGTGCCTTTTGAAGATGCTGTTAAGGAAATATTAAAAGATTTTCCAAAAGAATATGCTACAGAAAAATGTTTGCATAGTTCTGAGATGGCTAGTAATAAATATAAAGATATTAGTGCTTTAAAAGATATGGTGAAGGGAAAAAGCAAAACTATATAAACCCCACTCCCCTATACCCTTTATGACAAAAGAAATAATTTGTGTGTGTGGTTTAAAAGTCAAAGGAACATCAGAAGACCATCTAAAGTCAAATCTCGAGATTCATAAGAAATCAAAGCTCCACAAACAATTAATTGAAAATAAGATTAAAAGGAAATGAGAACTAAAGAACAAAGTAGAGATTATCAAAGGAAATGGAGAGAGAAGAATAAAGAAAAAGATAAAGAATATAAAAAAAAATATTGGAAAGAATACTCTCAAAGACCAGAAGTTAAGAAAAGAAGAAAAAAATATCTGAAAGAATACTTAAAAGAATATTATCAAAAACATAAAGAAGAAAATAGAGAACAACTAAAACAATATAAAAAAGAATATGATAAAAAAAATAAAGAAAGATTGAATAAATATGCTTTGGAATATTACTATAATCATCTAGAACAAGATTTAAAAAATAAAAAAAATTTTAAAAAAAATAATCCGAATTATTTTAAAGAATATAGTGAAAAAAACAGAGAAGAACTTAATGTAAAGAGAAATAAACGAACAAAAAGTAGAAGAAAGAAAGATAGAGAGTTTTGTATTAAGACTAATTTAAGGACTAGGGTTTGTTATATATTAAAAAATTATACAAAAACAGGCAAAATAAAGTCTTCTAAAAAGTATGGAATAAATTATAGAGCAATAATAGAATATCTTAAACCATTTCCAAAAGATTTATCAAAATACCACATAGACCATATCAAACCATTATGTTCTTTTAATTTAGAAGACCCCGAAGAAATAAAAATTGCCTTTGCTCCTGAAAATCATCAGTGGTTGTTAGCTTCTGAAAATTTATCTAAAGGTGGAAAGATTATTTAAATTTGAAATACTTTTTTAGAATATGTCTCCAAAATTAAGAATAAAGCAAGTGGCTGGAGTAGGAGTTACTGGTCCTACAGGAGAGGCTGGTGGTCCAACTGGCCCAACAGGTCCAACGGGAGATTTGACAGGACCAACAGGTCCTACTGGATTAACAGGTGACACAGGCTTGACAGGTCCAACAGGATTAACAGGAGACACAGGTCCTACAGGAGATTCTGGCTTAACAGGACCAACAGGCGATACTGGACCGACAGGAGATATTGGTGACAGTGGATTAACAGGATTAACTGGCGACGAGGTAACAGGACCGACAGGACCAACAGGAATGGCAACAGGGTGTTATACAGGAGATTTGGTTGCTCCAGTTAATATTAGGGATGCTTGTGGAGGAAATCTTATAGCACAAATAGATATAAATGGAAATATATTAATTTCTGGCAGATATTTATCATTGTAACATTACATATAAGCAGGTTTATAAAATTCATACTCAGACTTAATTCTTTGAGGGCAAGAATGAATATATATAATTGTGCTACTTATATCGCTATGCCCCAATATTTTTTGAATTAAGATTAAACTAGCTCCTCTATTAAGTAAATTAGAAGCTAAAGAATGCCTCAACAAATGAGGATAAGTTCTCTTTTCAATTCCAGCTCTCTTAGACAAAACTCTTATTAATTTCCTTAAATCGCTAGGAGTATATTTATTCTCATTTCTAAGACTTGTAAATAGATAATCATTTTCCTCTTTAGGAAATTTGGAAAGATATTTCATAAGAATCTTTGTACATTCTGCAGACATATATCTTATACTATCTTTGCTGTTTTTCCCATTAATAACTCTCAAATTATTATTCCCAATATCCATATCCTCAACTTTAAGATTACATAATTCAGAGTTTCTTATTCCAGAATAAGCCAAAAGAGAAATTATTGCTAATTCTCTAATATTTTTAGAACTTAATATCATCCTTGATATTTCTGCTTCTGTCAGAAAATCTTTTAGTAATCTTTTCGGTTTTTTAGGACGGGCAAAACGAATTTCTTTACCTTTCAATTTCATATACTTTTCTATAGAAACTAAATTATTTACTGTATGATTATAACTATATCCTTTTTTATATAATTCCAAAACATAATTTTCTACTTCTTCAATCGATGGGTTTATTTGAATCTGTCTTAACATTCTTTTAATATTTTCAAGATGACCTTTTATTGTTATTTTCTTTATACTATTATTCAATATTAAATATCTTTCAAAATCTTTTATCTCTTGGTTAATTGTTGGAATTGTCTCTATTTCATAAATTTCACCTGGAAAGAATATTTGTTTTTGTTCCATAGTATAATATTAATAATATATTACTTCAAATTTTAGGTGTTTTATTATGGGGTATTGTAATATAGAAACATTTATTTGTGTTGAAATTGTAGATAAATTTAAATAATTCTTTTACTTTTGAAATTTATGGAAAAGAAATATATTATATCTATTTTATTGATAATTATAGGGGGTCTTTTAATCACCTTTGCTATTGCAAGTCCTAATGACCCCTCTAGATTTGGTAACCTCACGGTTACTACTTGCTGGGTTGGAGGTTCAGCAGGAATTGTGAATTGTACAGGAAATGCAATATTTGATGGAGATGTAACTGCCTCTAATTTCTATGGAATTTTTCATGGAAATTCTTCAATCTGGTCAAGAGCAGGAACATTTATTTTCCCAACAAATATTGGAGATTATGTCGGCATCGGGACTTTAAGTCCTGATGATGAATTAGATATTGAAGCAGCTCATTCTCAGTTGAGACTTACAGATTCTGATGATTCAAGTTATACACAGTTTTCTTCTTCAGGTAGCATATTTGTTATTCGTACTGACAGCACCTCTGAAATCCCTCCGTTTGTAATTGACGCCAGTGATGAAGTAGGAATTGGGATATTGAATCCTACTGAAAAACTTGAAGTGAACGGAAGCATATTCATGACAAATGATAATGATAAAATGCTGTTCGGAGCTGCAAAAGATGCCTCAATTTATTATAATGGAACACATCTTTTCATAGATACACAGGAAGTTGGAAGCGGTGATTTGATTATACCAAATGGAAACGTAAGAATAGGAGGGGATGCATATATTGCAGGAACAATAATCAACACAGATTTTACAACCCTCTCAGACAACTCAATGGCTGACACTTTACACAGGCATTCTGAATTATCAGCTGCTGACGGAACACCTGATGCTGTAGTTGCAGTTAATAATGATGGATTAATAGGCATGGGAGGAGTGGGTATTGTTGGTTCCAGATTAACATTACATGCTGGAGATTTAAGACTTGATGAAACAGGCACAACCACAAGAGCTGTGAGATGGTCTGAAAGCAGCACAACAAGAGCACTTATAAATTATGACTTTGTAAATAACAGATTTACTTTTAATTCTGCTGAAGCTAATTCTGATATAATTTTAACTCCTAATAGAAAGGTAGGCATCAACACGATTAGTCCTGATGAATTGTTGGATGTAGATAAAAACCAAAATGCAGCAACTTATGTTAAAGTACAAAATGCTAACGCAGGAACATCTTCTCAGGTTGGATTTAGGGCAACAGCTGATAGCACAGAAACTTTCTTGTTGGCACACGCAGACGCAAGAATAACAACAAGATATGGAATAGCAATTGGGGGGTATTCTGAATTATTAGGTGGGGGAACTCCAATAGGGTTGCTCATTGGAACAGGTACTACTAATGTGCCTATAATCTTTGGGAATAATAATGTTGAAAGAATGAGGATTGATGCAGGTGGAAACGTAGGAATCGGGACGGCGAGTCCACTGAAAAGATTAGATGTTCAAATACCTTTAGCAGCAGTAGATGGAATTGTTCTCTCAATGGGAAACAACTCTGAAGACCAGTCCCCGAGATTATTCTTTTTCAATGGGACAGAACAAGGAAACAGTATTATGAGGTCTGATAATCGTTTAATATTCAATGTGGGGGCTACAACTTCCAGTTCAGGAAATGCGAAGATGGTACTGCAGGATGATGGAAATGTAGGCATCGGGACGAGTAGTCCTGATGAAGAATTAGAGGTTTCAGTTGCTTCAGGAGTGGCTACCATTCAAATCAATTCAGCTACTAGTGATTCTATAATAAAATTCTCACAAGGTGGAACAGAAGCATGGACAATAGGAAAAGATACAAGCGAATCTAATGCTTTTGTATTTGCAGAGGGTGATGGTTTAGCAACAACTCCAAGAGTTACTTTTGATGTTGGAGGCAACGTAGGCATCGGGACGAGTAGTCCTTTAGCAGAATTAGAAATAGATGCAGGAACAAACAAAAGTATACAAATTGGTTCAACAGCAGGACTTTATACAACTAATACTTTTTTCACTGATTTGACTTCACTCGGGTCTGTTATAAATTTAAAAAGAGAAAGTGATGGAGAATATCGTGGTTCTATATTTACCTATACTGGAACAGGTCAGAACTTAGGAATTGCTGCAAGAAGTGATATTGTTTTTGCTACAAATGCGGGGGAAATAATGAGACTTGAAGATGGTGGTCAAGTAGGCATCGGGACGAGTAGTCCTCAAAACTTATTGAATGTGGTAAGCACTACTGACCATTCAATTATTAATATTACTGCTGGTGCAAGTAAATCTGCATCCTTAAGATTAGTAAATGATGCACAAGATTGGGATGTTAATATCCAAACAAATGATAATTTTGCAATTTATGACCAGACAGGAGGCAAACAAACATTTACAATAGAACCAGGAACTTTAGATAATACATTATATTTAGATAGTACTGGAGTAGGAATTGGAACTGTTAGTCCAAATGACAGACTAGAGATTGCAGGGAACACAATTATCAGAAACGCAGAGAATAATCCAGCATTAATAATTTCTCCTTCTAATGCAGGTTATGGTGTTGACCCAGAACTCGTTATGCAATCTGCAGAGACTGGAATTGGTACTGGCGCTAATTTTCACATCTCTATGAATGCCCTTTTCAGAACAAGCGATGATACTTATCAATATATTGATGATGTGGGAGTTGAAGCATCAAAGGTTGAATTTGAAAGTGATGGAGATCTTAAATTTAGCTATGCTGCTGCAGGGACAGGAGCTGTTACATGGACTGATATTATGTTTATTGAAGGAAGTACAGGTGAAGTAGGCATCGGGACTAGTGGTCCTCAAGCACCATTACATATTGATAATAATTATGCTGCACCAACTGGTGGATTGCATGCTCAAGGTGACCTTCTCCTTTCAAGAATGGATAATGCTATATATATTCAGATGTTGGCAGGCACAGCCAATGCAATGGGGATAAGATTTGGTGATGTTGATGACGCAGACACAGGAATATTTGGTTTTCAAAATGGTGCTAATGATTTTTTCTTCCTTGGAGGAAACGTTGGCATCGGCACGGCGGGTCCTAATACCAAACTTGAAGTCGCAGGGGACATTAGATTCACAGGAAATGATTTACAAAGCGGAACATTTGGAACAGACAGTAAAAGAGCAATAATAAATTTAGAAGTAAAAGAAGATACTACTCCTTGTAGTTGGGAGGTTAGTGCTTGTGCTAATCCAGGCTCCCATGATTATCCAAGTTGTGACCTTGGAGAATTTACTGGAGATACATCTTATGTTCTAACAGGAAATGCTTGTAATGGTGTAAATGAAGGACAATGTATAGCAATAGTTTATAGTAGGACATATAAAGCTTGCCTTGACTTACAAATAGGAACTTAAAATGGAAACAAAAGAAAAAACATATTTGACCATCGGGATTTTTATTTTATTAGCCGCAGTTGGAACAACATATTATATTACACAAGGAGACAATGCTTTTTATTGTGAAGATTCAAATTTGGTTGGATTGTGCTGGAAATTGAGCAAAGTCAATGATGCAGGAATTCAGAGGAACTGCTACTACAATGAATCAGCTCCAACTCGTTATAAAATCTGCACTTCGGGCTGGATTCCTTTTGAAAATGCAAGTATTAACGGAACCCAAATCAACGATACAGGAATATGGATTGATGTAGAATTTGAAATAGATAAACTCACGGCTCTAAATAATAAAGGAATTACCTATCCTGAATTATCTCCGTGCATTAAAATAGATAATTTCACATGTCAATCAATGATTTACGAAAAGGGTGGAATAAACAAACCCCTGATTGTCACATACAAGTTCTGTGAGAATGAAACTTGCGAAATACTAACACAGGAAGAATTAGAGGAAGAACTAAGGTCAAAAGCAATAGAATTATTAGATAAAATTGCTATAATTGAAATGATAAGGCAGCAGCCCAAAGAAGATGTGTTGCTTACAGAGGCTATTAAAATTAATATAACTGGTTGAAAGTATATATTCCACTATATCTAATCAAAAAGAACATATATGGTTTTTTTGGAACGGAAATGCTTTTAAGTAGTGTTCGCCTCTATAAATCAACTAAAATGGACGAAGATTCAGATAGTTTTCATTCTCTAGTGCTTATAGGCATGCCTAGAGCAATTAAATGTGCCCCAGTGCAAGAAAGGGGTGTAAAGGGAGGTTATACAAATGGCTGAAAAAAGTACATTGTTGGTCTGGCTTGTTAGTTTCGCATTACTTTTGAGCTTAGTGAATGTAGGATATGGTATTGGTGTTAATAACAAGTTAAAAGCAGGAATAGATGCAGGAATTTCAGTAGACGAATTAAATGAAGCACTTGCTGAAATAGAGTATCCAGTTACTAACTTGAGTGGAGTTGAGGAAAGGCTTGATTCACTTGAATTAGAAGTTGCAGAGTTCAGTGATGAAGACTTATCTGAGGAAGATGAAGCAGAAAGACTTGTTTTAGATGAATTGGATTCAAGAGACTTCAAAAGAGATATTGTGTATGCAATTAATTTATTCTATAATGAAACACTGAATAGTACTGATAGAGTAGATAGATATAGACATATAACAGACATCGTGGTTAAAGACTTGGATGTTGATTATGCTAGTGAAGAAGCAAATGTAACAGTAGATTTGAAAATCTATTACTATATTGATGGTTATGAAGATGAAGATGAAAAGGCACTAATCAAAGACCTTGTATTCACAGTTACTGAACTTGAAGAAGATGAAGACTTTGAAGATGCTGAAGTATCTTATCCAGAAGTATTAGTAATTAACAAAGTTTACTAAATCAATTCCTTATTTTTTTTCTTTTTTCTTTTATTTTTTTTTGTTATAGATAGCCCTCTAGCTTTTTATTCACAATTTCCACATATTTATTAGAATAAAGCAAAGCTAATTCTTCATCATATTTCATTAAAACAGCATTTGCTCGTAGAAAAGCCCTTTCAACGACAGAAAAATCCTGAACAGGCTCTTTTGCGAGTTCTTCTAATTTATTATTCATATAATTCATCAACCATTCTAACTTTTCCATTATTTAACAAAATCAGTAAGATTTATATAATTTGTTTATCTTTTAATATAAATAAAATGGACTGGAATTTATTGTTAGTTCCTGTAATAGCTTTACTAAGGGCAATTTTTGGATGGATAGAGAACAGTTTTAAAGATGGAACAATCACATTGCCTGAATGGAAGAAACTTGGAGAGACTATTTTTAGAATGGCTCTGCCAATATTTGCTTTAATATATGGACTTAAGTTAGATCCTATAACAGCAAGTGGTATTGTTCTTCTTATTGATTTTGTAGTTGTAAAGTTCTATAGTGCACTGAAAAAGTAAAATGAATCAAAAAGAGAACGGTGAATTAAAACAAATAGCTAAGCACGTAAAAGTTCTTAACACAGAATTAGGTAGTGTAAAGAATGATATTTCTTTAATAACAAGAGATGTTTGCTGGATAAAAAAACTTGGATATTTTATGGGAACTATAATTACTGTTGGTGTTGGAAAAGTGGTATTTTTTGGATAATGTTTGAACTTCGGGGTAAAAAGAGATGAAACAAATTAATCCGCAACTTTTAAAGGAATGGGGAAAAGAGGGGGAATTGCTTACGATTTGGCGATGCGAGAAATGTTTTAAAAAAATTCCTCTTTACAAAACTAATAATCCTTTAGTAAATTCAATATATCTTTCTTTTGCTTCGTATGAAAAATATTGCCCAAAATGTAAGAAGAGTATGAAACCAGATGTAAAAAAAAATAACCCTGGTCCTGTTAGAGAAATTATTCTATTAAAAAGATATGAGGGAGTTATTATAGAAAAAACTGAAAAACCCTTAGATTTTTTTCTTTGATTTTATATTGGATGGGGATAGCAGGAATTGAACCCGCATCTTCAGTTCTGGAGACTGCTATAATACCATTATAATATATCCCCGTGGGGTATGGATGAATCGAACACCCGCCCTGCAGACCCAAACTGCGAATTCTTCCACTAAACTAATACCCCTATGCGCCTAATGAGAATCGAACTCATTTCTACTGGTTGGAAGCCAGTTATCTTACCAATGGACCATAGACGCTTAAGTGGAGAGGGGGATTCGAACCCCCGAAAAGTCGGGTTGCAACCGACTGCAGTAGACCACTGTGCCACCTCCACATAAGTCCCACCTACCAGAGTTGCACTGGTCTCCTCAAGGTTACAGCTTGTTGGCACACTCCGTGCCTTAGGCGGGTGATGAACCTGAGAGGAATCGAACCTCTGAATCCGCTGTATAAGAACGGGAGTTTACCATTAGCCTACAGGTTCATGAACCCTGGAAGAATCGAACTTCCGTCTTTGCCATATCAGAGCAAAATTCTGCCATTAAACTAAGGGTTCTATGCCCTGTCTGGGATTTGAACCCAGGTCCTCAGGTTGAAAACCTGATATCCTTGACCGGACTAGACGAACAGGGCAAACGCTCCAGCCGGGAATCGAACCCGGGTCTTCTGGCTGACAACCAGATATTATAAACCACTATACTACTGAAGCATAGCCCTACTCGGATTCGAACAGAGGTCACCTGAGTCAAGGTCAAGTATTCTTGTCCGCTAAAATATAGGGCTTATGGTCATACCTGGAATCGAACCAGGAATTACTCGACGTAAGCGAGTTGTTTTACCACTAGACTATATGACCAATGGACGGTAAGGGAGTTGCACCCTTCACAAAATCCTTGCAAGGGATTTTCGCCACTCCGGGACATGACCGCCCTTAAGCCGCCACCCAGACTTGAACTGGGAACCTTTGGTTTACAAGACCATTGCTCTACCTTGGAGCTATGACGGCATTTTGAAAAGATAATCAAGAAATCCCAACCTTGCACTTACACCAAGGAACTTATGGAACACCACATATTTTTTAAGAATTAAAACTATTGGGAAATTATTTGGTATATTGGGGTGTATCAACACCTATGGCTTCGGCTATGAAACACTCCTGCCAGATAATAAAATTTCCCTTTGATAACATAAGAAGTATAAGAGATAAAGATTTATAAATGTTTCTCCCTCGAACTCTCCCCGAAGCCTCGACGGAAGATTTAAAAGGCATTACTTACTTAGTATTCTATGAAATGTAAGTGTGGTTGTGGAAAACCAACAAAAAAGATATTAAAGAATCATAGAAAATTAGGTAGAGTTAAGGGGAAGTATAGTAAATTTATTGTTGGTCATAACTTAGGAATACAAACAAATCCTATGGAGAATCTTGATAGTGTAAATAAAATAAAACAAAAGACTATTGAGAGATATAAAGACGAAGAATATTGTAATAAACATAAAAAAGCATGTAAGGATTATTATAAAACACACAAACATCACATAAAAGGAAAACCCAAATTACCATCACAAAAATTAAAGATGTCTATATCAAAAATAAAATGGTATGAAAACAATCCAGAAAAAGCAAAATTAAAGGCAGTAAAAGTTTCAGAAACAAAAAAAAGGAAAGGATATTGGAAAGGTAAAAAAAATCCTAATTGGCAGGATGGAAAATCTTTTGAACCTTATGGATTGGAATTTAATAAAGAGTTAAAGGAGAAAATAAAGAAAAGAGATAATTATGAATGTCAATATTGCCATAAAAAACAAAAAGATTTGCTAAAAGATAAATGGAATAGAAAGATTAAATTAGCAACTCACCATATAGATTATAATAAAAAAAATAACAATCCTCTAAATTTAATTTCTTTATGTCCAAAATGTCATAATAAAACAAATTATAACAGAGAATTTTGGAAGAGATATTTTACTATGTATCAATTTATTAGATTTAATTCTCATATGGTCTTAGACCATAACTATATAGAATTTAAAAAGGAGGATTTCGAAAAATGGGAAAAATCATTGCGAGGAATGTTGTTACCAGACGCCCAGGGTATCTTTACTACATAAATGCAGAAGGAGATGTATGTGAAGCAAAGATGTCAAGAGGTGGAAAGAAAAAAAAGAAAAAATGACAAACGGAGAACAAACACAAGAACAAGTAGAAAAACCTGCTGAAGAAGAAAAGACTGAAGAAGCTCCAGTTGAAGATACCACAGAGGAAGAACCAACTGAGCCTGCTGAGGAAACAACTTCTGAAGAAGAACCTGCTGAAGAACCTAAGGAAGAGTAAAATGTACCAAGAAATTAATCCAACTGACTGGACTTATGAGAAAGATGGAGATTTCATAGAGGGCTTCCTAGTTCAAGTGCAGAAAGACATTGGTGTAAATAAATCAATGTTATATAGCATAGAAACACCAGAAGGTGTAAAAAGCGTTTGGGGAGCTGCAATTCTCGATTCAAGAATGGTTCTTGTGAAAGTTGGTGAAAAGGTTAAAATAACTTACAAAGGACTTGCAGAAGCAAAGGCAGGAAAAAAACCTGCAAAAATCTTTAAAATTGAAGTTGATAAGGCGATTGCTGGGACTTAGATAAATAGTTTATTTTTTTTATTTTTTATTTTAATGGGAGATGGCTCAGTCTGGTTAGAGCGTCTTTTTAGTTCGCGAGTAGGGAGTTAATAGTCGCGTATATTAATTCCTGAAATCTGGAGAGAAGGTCGTGGGTTCAAATCCCCCTCTCCCAACATTTAGAGGTATAAAATGCAAACAGAATATTGTGACAGATGTGGAATTGAAATAGAAGGAGAAAGTAAAGAAGTTAGACTATACAAAGATTTCCCTAAAGGATTATTCCACAAGGATGTATGTGATGACTGCTTTAATAAAATAAAGGATTTTATAAATGGGTAGGAAAAAACAGATTAAAGAGGTTACAACGATAGAATGAAAGATTTTATAAAAGAACCCTTAAAAAAAACCAAGATTTTATTTGAAAAATTAGATAAGAGAAGAAATAGGTATACACAAGGTTTACTTCATAAATTAGGTGAAAAAATTAGAAGACAAAATGGTAATTAAAAAAGAATTAATATCTTGCCCGTTAATTGAAAGAAGGAAGTTAATTAGAAGTGGAAGTTCAACAATTTTAACTGTGCCTAAATCTTGGTTAGAATATAATGGATTAAAAAAAGGAGATGATGTTCTTATGGTATGTAGTGATGATTTGGTTTTTAAAAAATTAACTGAAAAAAATGTAAAAGAATTGCATGATAAGATAGATAAAATAAAAAATTTAATATAAAATAAAGAATTAATCTTTTTCTAACTCTTCTGCAAGCTCTCTTGCAATTTTAAATGTGTCTTTCATTACTTCTTTGAAATCTTTAAGAAATTGTTTATATTTTTCAGGAGTTTCATTCTTCATTTTGATTAATTCTTGCATTTCTTTAATGCTTATTGCTTCTGTCATTTTAATTTGTCTGCAATTCGCCGTAGTTGATGAGCAATTTCTAATAAAAGTGGATTTGTAAAAGTATCTTTAGTTTCCAGATTTTTTTCTTCAACTTTTTTTGGAATAAACTTAAATTCACTCATCTTCCTCTCGCCCGGTTAATGACTTCTGCATCACGGATTTCTTGCTTGATTCTCTCTTGTGTTCTTTTTCTTCTTTCTTGTTCTTCTTTTGTAAATGTCATTTTTTTAATTTTAATCTACAAGAAAGGAATATCTGTTCCTCTCCACCATCAAAATCAAAAGCATACATAAACCATTCCTTTTTTGTAGCTTCGTTAATTGATTTACATATTTGTTGTACTAATTCATCAAAACTTATAACTGTTTGTTTTTTTGTCATTTCCTTTTACCTCCCTTTTCAATTATTTGTCTCATTTTCTTAAATTCCCGAGGGTAAAACCCTTACTCACCTCGTTATTGTTGATTGTGGGGCTTCCTACGGACTTTTTTATCGTCGATGTTTTCATTTCTTCTTTATTTATCATTTATCTCCAATTCATATTTAAAATCATAAAATTTACTCCATTTTTTAAGGGCTTTTCTAAGATTTGCTCTAAAACGCTTTATGTTAAAAGGATCCTTAAAATCTATTTTTATGCTGATTTTCATTTTTTCTCATTGTTTATTTTCCTGCTCTATTGTGAAGACTTCTTCTTCAAAAACTCTTCTATATCATTCCAAACAAGACAACAATCTTGTGAGTGATTGAATCTTCCACAAGACCATGTACCTTTTAAATTATCAAATCCACAGATTTGGATACTATTAGTTCCTGAATAAGATTTAAGATTACCTTCTTTTTTCTCACTAAATATATCTCCAATTAAAATTTCATTTTCTTCTGAAGCTATTGATGGATATACTGCATAAATCTCTACATGACCTTCATCTATTAATTTAAACTTTATTTTTTTTAAATTCATATTATTTATTCCCTCCTTTCAAATCCTCTTCTGTTATATTAAATTTCCATTTTATGTATTCAATTACATCCTTAGTAAAAAGAAAATCAATACCCCATCCAAACAACCCTTTAGTTCCTTCTTTAGAACTCTTTGCAAATTTAATTTCCTTGATTGCTTCTTGTCTTAAAACTCTTGAAGAAACATCTGAATCACACCAACTTTTTCCATCTAATACTCCTTCTTTAATTTTTCCTTCAATCTCTTTCAATGTTTTAAGTTCTCCACTCATTTCAAATTCTCCTCTGTTATGTTGAAGAAATGTAGAATCCAATTTATGGTAGTATAATAAGATTTTTCAGGTGATTTAACCCACTTGATTGCTTCTTGTTTTAATTCTGGTATATCTATAGTATATTTTCTTCCAGCGTTAGCCATTGCTCCTGCCCAACTCTTCGGATTAACTTCAAAATCCTTCAGTGTTTTAAGTGTCATTTTATCAATTTTTTATTTAATTCGGTTTTTATCTTTGCAATTTCTTTTTTTAATTTATTGCGGTTTTCTGGCTTTTCTTTTTTCCTAACCATCCCATGGGATTGCATTACTCTCATTTCTAATTCAATTATCTTATCTTGTAATTGTTCTTTTGTGAATTTTGTGTAATCGGTTTTCATATTCCAAGCTCCTTTTTTATATCTTTTTCTAATCTATCTATTTCCTTTAGACAACCTTCACTACCATAACCAACAAAAAAACCCCTATATACTTTGAATTTCTTGTTAATCACTTTGCCAACTTCGGAAAGGATTTTCTTCTTATGTTCTTTATAAAATATATTTACTGCATCAGTTGAAATGTAACTAACACCATCTTTTTCCAAAAATATGAACTTCTTATTTGGAAACATATCTTTCAAAACCTTTTCTTTTATTTTCATTTATCCTCCTTCTCTTCTTGGAATTCTTCATCCCCCCACCCATTTAACCAGCTGATTGCATTAGTTAATTTGTGTGCCCTATGCTCAAACTCATAAGCTTTCTCCTTATCGGCATTTAAACCAAGCCCAATCAAAAACTCTGATACAAGCTTCAAATCATGCTGAACCACATCCATTACTTCCTGTGTTATTGGTTTTACTCTCATTTCTCCTGTGTCTTCATTTTCATCATAAGGTTTTCCTATAATTTCTTTAATTTCTTTTAAACTAAACTCCATGGCATTTATGAAATCGTTACTCAAATTACCTTTTTTTAATTTCTCTTTTGCTTCTCTTTCAAATCTTCTAATTATTCTTTGTTTTTGTCCTGTCATTTTATCTTCTTATACTCCTCAGGAAAAATCTTTTTGAAACAGGATTCACATAACCGCCATTTGTTTGCTATTGTAAATCCCAATTCAATTACATAAACTGATTTGATATCTTTTTTTGTTGTATAGATCTGTCTTCCACACTCGTTGCATTTCCTGTTTAACCAGGCTTGTTCTTTTCGGATTTTCATTTTAATTTATCCCAAACATTTTATTTATTTTATCCCGATTCTCTTTAATATTATCTATTTCTTTAATATCCTTCTCTGTTTCAAGATATACTTTTAAAAAATTAACCAGTGCTTCCATCCTTTTTTCCTTAAATTTCAGTTCTTTTTCTTTAGTTTCATAACCAGGTCCAATAATTGCTGCAGCACTTACAATATCTGACCTCTGACTCTTTAATTTCTTAAGAGTATGCTCAAATAAAGGGAGTTGCACAAATCCTGGGAAGAGTATTGGATTTACCATTTCATTGATGTAATCTGCTGCAGCTTGGATTTGTTCTTTTGAAAATTCTTCAGTCATTTTAAATCATCCTCTGTGATGTTGAAGAACTCCCTAATAAATTTATGTTTATTATCATCACTTCTATGATACCACTTGATTGCTTCTTTTTTAGAAAACTTAAAGCAACTAACAATATATCCCAACATAACCAACCACTCTCTTTCGTCAATTCCTCTACCTTTATCTATTATTTCTTTATATTTTAGAAAATCTTTTTTTAAACCTTTTTCAATATCTTTCAATGTTTTTCTATCTTCTATCATCTTATCTCCCTTAACTTTAAAAGATTAAGAGAATATGAGTTTATAAACTTTATGGTATTTGGGCATATATTCATTTTGGAAAGATTTAAATAAAAGGGGGACTTATTATAATTATGCCAATAAAACCAAAATTAGCTCGTGCAGGTGAACTTCCAGCACCAAGACCTATGGAAAATAACCCCTTAATAGCACCTGAATATGTTGCACCAGTACACAATTCTTTGACCGAGGGTTTGGGATCTATCCCTGGGAAAACTCCAAGTGAGAGGGTTGATCTTGAAACAGATGGATTAAAAGCAGGATTGGGAGTAATTCCATAATTTTGAAATGGAAAGGTTTAAATAGTTCTTATTCGTATTAAATATGTATGGAAATAGTTAAAAAAGTTATAACAACTGGAACAAGTTTGTGTGTTGTAATTAATAAAATAATCGCAGATACATTAAAAATAAAGAAGGGAGATTTAGTAAAAATCAATATAAAGAAGGTGAAGTAGGATGGTAATTTATAAAAAAGGGATAAAATGTCCTCAAAGAAAGAATTCTACAAGTTTTAAGAAAGGTCATACTGGTTGGAATAAAGGGAAGAAACTACATTATGATGTTTGGAATAAAGGGGTAAAAGGATATAAACAACCAAAAACAAGTAAGACCCTTAAAGAAAAATTTAATTCTAGAGAACTAATCCATCCAATGCTTGGAAAAAAGTGTCCAAGATTTTCAGAGATGAATAAATTAAGAAAAGGAAATTTTCCAATAAAAATAGCAAATAAAATAAGTAAAGCAAATAAAGGAAAACATTTTTCTCCAGAAACTGAATTTAAAAAAGGACATCGGTGGGGAGGGATAATAAAAGAAAAACAAATAAAAAATATACTAAAAGGTTTATTTAAAAGACCTACCTCTTTTGAACAAAAAATCTGTGATTTATGTTTGAAATATAATCTTCCTTTCATTTATTCTGGCGATGGAAAGTTTTTAGTAGGTTACAAGAATCCCGACTTTAAACATAAATATCTTCCTATTCTAATTGAAGTTTATAATGACTTTCACCATCCAAAAGATTATGAAGAAATTAGAGGAAAACACTTTAAAAAATATGGTTATGAAACAATTTTTATAAATCAACAAGAAATAATGGATAAAAATTGGGAAACGATATGTTTAAATAAATTAAAGGATTTTCTATAAAATGATAGAAACCAGAGAAATCCCAAAACTTTTACTTCTTATATTTCTGATAGGACTTACCTCTTATGCTACAGTTTGGGCAGCTGGAAAAATCAGAGATGAAGTTAGTTCTATGGTGAAAAGTTAAGTCGCTTACTTAAGGGAAAAAGACACTTTGTCGTAAAATAGAAAGGTTTTTATACTTAAATTTCTTGGTTTTATTAAGTATTTGTCATAAATACGGGTGGAAACCGACAAAAATGAATAATGAAAAACTTAAACCATGCCCTTTTTGTGGATCTGAAACAATTGAGATAAATTCACCTAATGGAATAGATAAAGAAGTTATCTGTAATTTAGGAAAAGGTGGTTGTGGTGCAACAGTTGGTTGGTATGTTTCAATTCAAAAATTAAGAAAAGCATGGAATCAACGAGTTAAAAGAGTTAAATATGATTAAAATGTACCAATATAAAAGAACTCCATTAGATGAAGAAGAACAAGATAAATTAGTAAATGCTTGTCAAAATCACAGAGAGAAGCTTGTAATCTATACTTTGCTCGATACAGGTATAAGAGTAAGTGAATTATCAAATTTAAAAAAAGAGAATATAAAGTGGCAACAAGGAATTATTGAAGTTTATGGGAAGGGAGGTCCTTATGGAAAAAAGTCAAAAAGAAGAACTATTGCATTATCTCCAAAAGTTAAAAAGATATTAGAAATTCAATTTGCTATGGATAGTGAAATAAAATTTAGTTCAAGAACAATTCAAAGGATAGCTAAAAAAATTGCTGAAAGGGCTGGAATAACAAAAAAAGTCACCCCACATGTTTTGCGTCATACTTTTAGCATAAATGCTATAAGAAAAGGAGTTAATTTAAGGGCACTGCAAGAAGCCCTCGGTCACGATCATATTTCAACTACAGAAATTTACCTTAACTATTCAGGTAAGAATATAGCTGAAGATTTTAAAAAAATGTGGGATTAAAATGAAAAAAATTAACGAGCTTATAAATCAAAGGACAGAGAGAATAATACTTATATCAACTGCAACTGTCAAGAAAATTGTGAAGAAAGAGCTAAATAAATTCAAAAAAGAATTAATGAAAGAATTGATAGGAGGATAAAATGAACCCAAAAGATTTGATAAAAAACAAGGAAGAAGAGATTGGTGAATTAATGGAAAAAGCAAATAAAGAAGAAAAGAGAGATATTTATTCTGGAGATTTAGTAAGAATGCATAGTAAATTGAAAATATTAGAATCAGAGTTAGATTCTTTAATAGAAATGAACAAATTATGGCTCGACAGGATTGATGAATTTGATTTTATGAAAGAAGTTAATTATATTTGTGAAGGAATGAAATGTCCTTCTAATGAAAAATTACATACTAAAGAAGATATTAATAATTGGATTAGAAGAGAATTAAAATCAGAGGATAAAAATGAGAAAAAGAAAGTTTAATATAAATTTATGGAAAGAAAAGGAAACAGGGCTATTTGCTATCGCTTGTGACAATCCAGAAGTTGTTACTCAAGGAAAGACATTAAAAGAAGCATTTGAGATGCTGGGGGATGCAATCTCTCTTGTTGAGGATAAAAATGTGTGAAAGGAGGAATAAATGCGATTCAAAAAATGTCCTGATTGTGGGCTTTTAAAATTCTTGACAAAGCACTCTAAGACAGGTAATCATCAGCCCCCATTCATTTGGATATGTCGTCCTTGCCATGATAAAATAGAGGGAATGAGACCACCAAAAAAGAAAATTTCTGGAAAGTATGCTAAGGGGACCAAAAGAGTTCATAAAAAGGGCTGGAGGAAGAAATGATAGACAAAATTGATAAATTTTTAGAAGAAAAATATGAAGAAGTTGTCTCGGAAGCAATTAAATTAGAACTTATAAAAAGAAAAGAATGGGATAATCGGTTCAAAAATTATAGGGATGAATGGGGGCATAGTTTTGTTCATTATCTTGAATGTATTATAAATAAAATTGATATTTTTTTAACTATTAATCCAATTATGCTAAAAAATAAAAAAGAATTAGAGAAAAGATTTAGTGTGAGAATATTAAGCCCAAAAGAAGCAATTAAAGAAATAGAAAAGAAAAAATGACCTACAAATACATAAAAATCGTTCAGGGAATAGGGAATACATATAAAATATGGAATGTTATCTATAAGGAATATGCTGGGGAAATAAGAAGGGAAAGAATGGGCAGATGGATGCACTGGCAATTATTTCAATATCCTGGCTATGGTTTTAGTAATGGTTGCCTTAAGGAAATAACTAAATTCATTACATCACTTTATAGTGAGACATTGAGATGAAAAATCACGAAGTTGAACAAAAATATCTTGAGAGGCAGAACAATCTGAATAAAATGCTTTCAGAAAACAATATGATGGAAGAGGATTATAAAATGGTTGCTATCGGATATTTGGATATTTTAGAACCTTTTGAAAAAGGGGAAGTTTCTGCTAATTTTTTAACAAAATTAAAAGTTCTTTGGGGTGAAGGACATACTTTAGGCTCTTTGGGTTCTCACGATTGTGAATTTTGTATAGAAGAAGGAATTTTTCCTAGAGGACAAAGCAGTTCAGAAAAAGAGTTAGTAGATAGACAAAATAAAATAAGATATATTTTTCCAGAAATGATTTTCCATTATATTGAAGTTCACAAATTCAAACCTTCTAATGAATTTATTGAGTTTGTGATGAGGAGTTGAGATGATGACACATAAGAATAGGGAAACGAAACAATGAGTAAAACAATGCATGAAGCTCATGGAGAACCTAATGATAGATTAGGAAAACACTTAGTTTGTGAATCATGTGGATTTTGTATGACTTGTAATGATTGCAAAAAATATGGGTGTGGAAAGGGATATAAGACACCTAAGAGCAGAGAGACGAACAAATGATAACAAAAGGAATGATGTCAAGTTTAAGGAATGATTGGAAAACTCCTAAAAAGTTTTATGAGGAATTAAATAAAGAGTTTAGTTTTGATTTTGACCCTTGCCCAACGAATCCAAAATTTGATGGTTTAGAAATTGAGTGGGGAAAGAGTAATTTTGTTAATCCCCCTTATGGAACAGTAATAGGAAAATGGTGTGAGAAAGCTGTAAAAGAATGGTTAAAGGGAAAAACAGTTGTTATGTTAATTCCTAGTAGAACAGATACAAGGTGGTGGCATGAATGGATAATGAGGGCAGATGAAATAAGATTTATTAAAGGGAGATTATGTTTTGATGATTCAGGGAAACCAGCTCCTTTTCCAAGTGCAATAATAGTTTTTATGGGTAAGGAATAAAATATGAATAAAATAATACAAGGGGATGCTATTGAAGAGTTGAAGAAACTTCCAGATGAATCTATAGATTTGATTTTTACAGACCCCCCTTTTAATTTAAAAAAAGATTATGGAAATTCCAAAGATAGCTTAAAAGAAGAGGAATATTATAAATGGAGTTATGCTTGGATTGATGAGTTAGTAAGGATATTGAAACCAACAGGAAATTTATACATTATGAATTTACCAAAGCATCTTGCTTATTATCATACTTACCTAAAATCAAAAGGTTTTTTATATAAGAATTGGATTATATGGATTAGAAATGATAATTCTCTTTATCCAAAGAAAAAGCAGTTTAAACCAAATCACCAAGATATATTAAGATTTGTTAAAACAAATGAATTTTATTTTAATTGGAGAGGGAGTGCAAGAGTTCCAATATGGAAAAAAGATAAGAGAGTAAAGGATTTAGCAGGAGATTTTGATACTTGGAATGATATATTATATGTTAAAGGAAATTCCAAAAGAAAAGAAAATCATCCATGTATGCTCCCAGAGAAATTGTTAAGAAAAATTATATTAAGTTCAAGTAAAGAAGGAGATTTAGTTTTAGATTGTTTTGCTGGGAGTGGAACTACTGGAGTCGTGGCAAAACAAAATAATAGGAAATATATCCTAATAGAATTAAATGAAGAATTTATTGGTATTATAAAGAAAAGATTAAAACAAGAGGTTCTTTCGTTTAAGGAGTAAGATATGAAAAAATTTAATGTATTAAATATTCTTTCAGAAAGTATAGTTCACCTTAATACTACTGAAGGTAATCAAGTGTGGTGTAAAGCAAATATGACAAAAAAGAAAATTGGTAAACCTTGTTGGGAATGTAAAGAATCTATTGGAAAGGAAGCATACAGCCCAATAACAAATAAATCAAATAGGATGGAGAGAATCTGTTTAAATTGCATAGAAAAAGCAAAGACGCTTGTGAGGTAAAATATGAATAAAATAATACATGGAGATTGTTTAGAAGAAATGAAGTGCATTGTAGATAAATCAATTGATATGATTCTCTGTGATTTACCTTATGGAACTACTCAAAATAAATGGGATTCTATTATTGATTTAAAGAAGCTATGGGAACAATATGAAAGAATAATAAAAGATAAAGGGGTAATAGTTTTAACATCACAAGATAAATTCACGGCAAAATTAATTCTTAGTAATGAAGAAATACATAAATATAATTTAGTTTGGAATAAAGTTTTAACTTCTGGATTTTTAAATGCCAATAGAATGCCTTTGAGAATACATGAAGATATTTGTATCTTCTATAAGAAACAACCAACTTATAATCCACAGAAGTTTAAAGGGAATAAGAATCATTCAAAAGGTTCTATGAAAACAGAGGTAAATAATAATTATGGAGAATATGGGAAAGTAGATAATGTTGAGGTTTTAGGGAATATGAAACATCCACAATCAATTATTACATTTCAAAAACCACATCCAAGTAAATCCTTGCATCCAACAGAAAAACCCATAAAATTATTTGAATGGTTAATCAAGACTTATTCAAATGAAGGAGACATAGTATTAGATAATTGTGCTGGAAGTGGAACAACAGGAATAGCTTGTATCAATACTAATAGGAGTTATATCTTAATTGAAAAAGAAGAAAAATATTTTGAAATAATTAAAAAAAGAATTGAAGAAAATTCGCATAAGGTATAAAAAATGAATACAAAAGAGTATCAAAAAGATTATCGCAGAAAGAATATGGTGAATAAATTTTTGAGGTTATGTAGAGATAAATGTCCTGAGTGTGGAGAGAAAGGAAGAGTTTCAGCGAGATTTAATTTTAATAAAAAGACTGGAAAGAAAACACTTGGGAATTTTCAGGTTACTCATTGGAAATATAGTGAAAGAAAGAAGAAATATTGGAAGACTTGTAATTTAACACCAAAACAATCTAAAAAGTATAAGATAAAACTAAGAGAATGATATTCGCATTAGAAATAGGGGGAGTAAATAGGACGATATGTTTAAATAGGACGAAAACATGGATATATCATGGAAAAAATAGAAACATTTTGGGACAAAAGAGAGAAACAACTTGGGGCGACGAGTGGAGAAGAAAAAGATTTAAGAAATGAGGTTTTGGACGAAGTCGCAGAAAAGATTAATGAAATTGTGGATTGGATTAATATAAATAAGCGAAGATAAGAAAAAATCTGTTTATAAATATTAAATAAAATTTGTTGAAGAATTAAATAGAGCAAAAAATAAGAAATGAAAAAACAAACAAAAATAATCAAAGATAAAAAACAAACAAGAACCACAATACCTAAGCAGTTTGTAGATGAAGCAGGTATTGAGACTGGAGACAATATGGAATGGGAATTAAAGAAGAAAAAATTAAAAGGAGAATTGAAGAAACAATGAAAGATAAGTTAGATTTAATTTTAGATAATCAAAGAATAATGATGAAAGCTTTAAGAGGTTTATCTATTAATGATGAATTGAGGGCAAGGGAATTTGTAATTCTAACTCAACTGAATCCAAAAGAAGAACCAACTGTTCCAGAGAAAACTAAAAAAGCATTGAGCAAAGTCGCAAAGAGGGGCTTAAGAAAATGACAGAAGAGTTCAGATTAATATTTTGTGATAGTGGAGAAGAAGTAAAGAATTATATAAAATCATGTGAAGGAAGACACATACAACAAGTAGCTTATAGTTCTTATCACGATGCATTGACACAAATATGTTTTAATTGTAAGAGAATAAGAACTTCATTAAAAGAGAAAGATGTTCGCAATACTAAAAAGAGGGGCAAAGGAGATTAGAATATGACAGATACAAAATGGAAAGAGGGAAATTGCACTGGGTGTGGAATTCATCAGAATATTCTATTTAAAAAAGATGAAGATGATTATTGGCATTGGGAATGTATATATTGTGGGGACATTCATTATGTCAATGGCCAAACAAAAAAAGAGGAGTTGGATATAAAATGACCACAAAAATATGTAATGGATGCAACGAAAAGATTGATAATAAAGTAAAAAATTCTCTTACAATAGGTTCTGGAGATAAAGAGGTAACTATTTGTGAGGATTGTGCAAAGGATATGATGAAAAGATGACAAAAATATGTAAAAATTGCGGGCATGAAAAGAAGAGACATAATGATAAATATGGTTGTTTTGCAGATATTCCTAATAATAAGTATTGTTGTGGATGCAATAATTATGAAGAGGATGATTGGTTTATAAATTTGGGAAAAGAATGTGATGAAGCATTAAAAAAACCCAAAAAACAACCTAAAGGTTGTGGGAAATGTAAACCTAATGAAAATTGTATATGTAAAGAATTTAAGCTAAAACCTATTTTATTACCCAAAAATCAAATGACAGATAAAGAATTATATGAAAGCACATTAGGAAAACCCTGGGACAAAAAACCCAAAAATCATAAGATTACCAAAGTAATATCAGATAAGTTTAGAAGAAATCATAGTCCTTCTGTTAAATGCTTAAAGGACACGCCCTCTGGGAATTCTCATTTAGACAATAAGAGTTCTGAAACCATACAACCAGAGGGCACTCATAGTCAGGATAAGCCGAGAGGTACGCGTACTGCCGCAAACGGACAAGATGGTGGCTCGGACACCCCTGGCACTTTCAATCTAAGCGATAAAGAGTTTCATAGTCTTGATGCAGATAAGAGAGCATATTATAAAGAAGACATCAAAACCTTCATAAAGAAATTGAAGGAATATAATAAAGGGTTGCCTATTTATATAGAAAATCAGTTAAATAAAAAGATTGACAAACTCGCAGGAGAGGATTTGATATGATATTTCGTAATACTAAACTTAAACGAGGTAAGAAATAATGGGAACTAATTATGATGCCCAGGTAAATCATTGTGAATCTTGTGAAAGATATGATGAAATACATATTGGAAAATCTTCTGCTGGTTGGAGATTTCAAATTGAAATACATGAATTATATTATAAGACATCAAATGAACTCTATGAGTTTTTAAGTAAAAAAGATGTAGATGTTTATGATGAATATGGAAAGCTAATAAGTGTAGAAGAATTATTTAAAATAATTGAGGATAAAAAAGATTTGAAATCACACTTTGAAGATTACCCAGAATCTAAATATGCAGATGATGAGTTTGCTGATTTACAAAAAGGAGCTTGGAATATGAAAACCGATTACACAAAATTCACAAAAGAACAATTACAAGAAAAGATAATTGAATTAGAAATGAGGATAACAAAATCCCACGGAAAAGTAGTCATAAAAGAAAAGCCAGAAAATCGTTCAAGATTTAGAAAAGAAATTGCGAGAATGAAAACTGAATTGAATAAAAGAAAATGAAAACAATAAAACAACTTGAGAAAGAGATTGAAGAAAGAAAGAGAAACATAAATAGAATGAAAGAGCTTGAGAAAAATGGAGTTCCACCAGATAGTAAAGAATGGTTTGATTTAAGAGATAATAAAACAGAACATATTGGATTTGGTTATGATAAATTAATTTTAGAAAATGAAGCACAACTATTCCAAACAAAAGCAATCAAAAAGATGATTGAGGAATGTTCTTTTAATGCAGATAAAATGCCTGTTCAAGTTGAAGGAAGTAAAATATTAGTTACAGAGGAAATCCTCTCAAAAATAGAAGGTGAAAAATGATTAAAGAAAAACAAAAAAAAGATAAGATAGTCCAAGCATATCCACAAGTACCTATGTTAAGTGCAATTCAAATAAGAGAAAAGGAGCAATTAATTGGTATTGGTGGGTTTTCTGTAGATGGGGGATTTTATTTAAAAAGTCCTTATGAATTAGTTAAAGATGAAATAGGTGGCATTACTGGAGACCTTACTTATTATAATTTTGTTAAAAGTTCTAAGAAAATGTGTGAGCAAGAAAAGGCTTTAAGGAAGATTGAAACAGATAAAGAAAAGTATGAAAGAAAAAGAAAAAAAGAATTACAAGAAGAATTAAAAAAAATAGAAGGTGAAAAGGTTCACAATAAAGAAACTTCAAGTCCAGGAGATGAAAAATGATAATTAATATTCAGCAGCCTTTAATGACTAGCTTTATTGCTAGGATTAGATCCTACGAGGTGGAGAAAGATGGGTTTAGCCCTAATAGAAACGAGTGCCATAACAAATGGAAGTGTGGAAGACTCCCAGCTTAAGTCTAGCCTTTCTCCTGCTGATATATTCACAATAAAGAAACTTCAAGTCCAGGAGACAAACAATGAAATGTTATAATTGTGGGCTAAGATTATATAAGAAATATAAATATTGTCCAGAGTGTGGGAAACTTACAGGAATGTGTTCAAAAAAGAAATGGCTAATTACTTTATCAGATAGTGCACAAGCTAATAGAATTGAAGAGAAGTTAGACAAATTACTCAATAAAGAAGGAAGTGGTAAAGAATGAATGGAATAGGATTTAGAGATAGGGCATTAAGAATTGGAGAGAAAAGTCATTACTATTGTAAAAAATGTGGTGCAGATATCACTTTAGATTCTGCACAATATCATAAATGTAAAACTTCACAATTTCCTATTCCAAGTGGAAAGCCAAACAAAAATAAAAAAATAAAAAAAATAAATTAAAAACTATCTCTTTCTTCTTTTTCTTCTGACTTTTCTCCTTTTTTTTCTTCCTTTTTTCACAGTTTTTCTTACTTCCCTTGAACCCTTAGGACATTTTCCATCCTTTCTATGAGGAACTACTTTTCCGGTTTTTGTTGTCTTACACAATCTTCTAATTGCCATGTTAAAGTTCTCCTTATTTAGTTAGTGGTGATTATTTCTTTGCTCTTTTTGCTTTCAAACATTGTCCCTTTCTCTTCCCTTTCTTAACAACGCCGAATTTACATTTTCTTTTTCTTTTTTTTGCCATGTTAAAATTCTCCAAATTTAATTAAGTGATTATTTCCTTACTTTAATTCCTTGTTTTTTTAAACACGAGTTCCAAGCTTCTCCTTTTTTACCTTTGCAGGCTATAAGTGCTTGCTTCAATGATTTTTTCTTTTTCTTTTTTGCCATTATTATTTTTTTGGAATTTTATATCCTTTTCTCCTAGCTTTACTTAATGCGATTGCTCTTCCTTGTTTCTTTGCTTTTTCTTTTGCTTTTTTTCCAATGTAACATTTTCCAGACTTTCCATACTTCCATCCTTTCCGACTTTTTTTGGAACATTTCATTATTGGCATACATTGAATAAAACAATAAACTTAATAAAGGTTGTTATCATATATATGATATATGGCGAAAGATAAAAAATACAAAGATTTGAAGATATTGGAAGAAACTTTTAAAAAATTCAAGAAAGCGAAAAATCTTGCAGAATTTAAAAATGACGAAAGTATTACAGTAAGTGAATTTCTTGGAAGATTACTTGAACCTTACTTTAAAAAATTTGATAATGCCATAATTAAAAAATTTGATTAATAATTATAACTTCTCAAATTTCTTTTTTATTTCTTCTGCTGTCATAAATCCAACCATTCTTTTAGATCTCCCTCCTTTTTTTATAATAAGGGTTGGCACACTTTGTATGTCTTTGTACTTAGAAGTATTTTTATCACAATCAATAATATTTACTTTAATGCCTGCTTGCTTAAGTTTTTTTAATTCTGGTTTCATTGCCTGACAAGGAGGACAATGTTTTGAAGAATATTCTATGATTTCCATAAATAAACTAATTTAGTTAAGTTTAAATATATTTTCATATTTATTAATTCATGGCAAAAAAGAAGGCCTATTGCCCAGTGTGTATTTTTCGAACAATAATCCATAAAGGAGAAAAAGCATCAGATTTTTACTGCCCAAGACATAATGTTCCTTGTATTTATTCTGGTGAAGAAACTAATCTGCCTTGGATGGGGTGAGCATAAATAGTTTTCTTTCAAATAATAGCAATATCCTGAATCGAACAGGAACCTCTAGGATATGAGCCTAGTGAACTAGACCATTATTCTATACTGCTTTAACAATTGTTTAATTGTTTAATTGTTTAATTTATATACTTTATTATTAAACAAATAATAAGCAATCCCGCACTTTCCCCCTATTCCCTGCCCAATATATCCTGTTATAAAATATGTCTTCATATCGAAATTATAATGGGGGATCTCTTTGATATAATCATAAATCTGATCTCCGAAAGTTATTCCTGCTACAACTCCTAATGTTATTCCAGCGACTTTTCCTAAAAGATATGGTTTTCCAAAGGCTTTTACTTTTTTTAATATTGATTCGAGGGGCATTGCAGAACGAGGAAGAAAGATTATTTAAATTTTTCCTCGCTATCACATTTTTTACAATAATATTCTCCCATAGGTCTTTTTTTCCCATCTCCATTTACATAATCTTCTATCCAATTACCACATTTGAAACATTTTATTCTTCTCTTAATTATTTTACTACAAATCTTACAATTTTTAACTTGAAATCCTGTTTCGTGTCCTATCGCCCACCATTCTTCACACCAAACTGAAAGTTTATTATGGGTACAATTTTTTTTAAGATTCTCTACTTTCTCATCAAATTCTTTTTTCAATTTTTCATAAGTTTGCATTTTTTATTTCCCCTTCAGAATATCATCCTTAATCATCTGCCAGTCAAAGGCCATTAAATGTCTTACTGCATTGTTCTCTACATTTATCTTATAGAGATTTGCTTTTCCAACTTTTTTTGTTATAATGACTAATTTCCTTTTTAGCATCTTTGGTAAAAGATATTTTAATGTTGAATAACTAACTTTTGTATTTTTAGATAGTTCAGTTAATGGATAATCAAATTCTCGAAAACAAATTAAAAAATCCAAAACTTTTATTTGTGGAGAATTTCCTAATGTTTCAACAAATATTGTTTTCATAAAAATAACTAATAATGGCTATTATTTAAACTTTTCTCTCGTTCTTTAAAAATTCCTCTACCTGAGCAATTCTAAAATGTATTGGAATTTTTTCTCGTTCTTGTTCTTTTATTCTTTCGATTATTTTTTTCACTTCATTAAGTTTTTTTTGTTTTTCAGCAATGATAAATAAATTAAGCGCACTATCTTCACCCTCTTCATATCTCTTTTGTAAATCTAACAAAGCATTAAATTTTGGTATGTCTTGCTCTTCCCAAGCTTCTTCAAGTTTTTCTTTAATGATATCCATTTTCTTTTATTATTTGTATATTACTGGTACATTTATCTTTTTTGATTTTTGATCTTCAAGGACTTCTTTGATAAATTCACCCCAAGAACCTTTTAAAACTAAATCAAAGAATTTTTTCCCATGTATTCTAATCATTTTTTGTTTAAATGCTGAACAAGAATCTTGTTCAATAGAAACATAGGTTTCCCATTCCTTTATTACCCTATGGATATGTAGATGACATCTTACACATAAAATTACTAAGTTATCTTTTCCTCCATTTTCTCTACATCTATCAATATGATGACGATGTAATGCTTCTTGCAATTCTTTAAAACCACATAAATAACATTCCTTTTCTTTAGTTTTTGATTTCATTTTTATACCTCTATTAATTTATTTTGAAAATGATTAGTCCAATCTTGTCTATTAAAACCTGTTTTAGAATGACAAGATTTACATAAGGTAATTAGGTTTTCTGGTTTATTGTTTTTCTTATTATAATCTATGTGATGAACTTCTTTTCCCTTTTTTCCACACTCTTGACAAGTATAATTATCTCTTTTTAAAATATATTTCTTTATTTTAGTGAATTCATAAGGATAAGGTAATCTTGCTATCCCACCTTGCCAATTAGGATGATTTTCTGCACCTAAATTTTTATGATAATCACTATTTTTTATTTTTTCTATTGATTCTTTTTTATGGTGTTTGCCTAACCATCTTTTATTACCAAGAGCTTTTTGTTTAATTTTATCTCTTATTTCTTTTGGAACATCGTGTCCATTTTTAAAACTCCCAGAATGAACAAAATGTTTTCCTTTATTCCATGCAACTTGCAATCCTTTTTTTCCTTTATTCCATATATCATAATGTAATTTTTTTCTTTTATTCCAAGCAATCTGTCCCTTATTACTTGTTTTTATTCCTTTAAGTCCTTTATTCCAAGGTTTTATAATTCCTTTAGTTCCTGTATTCCAAGGTTTATCTCCTTTCTTAAATACCATTTTTATTTTTTCTTAATCAACTCCCAAATTATATCTTCATAGGTTTCCCTATATTTTCCTAAACTATCTAATTTCTTTTTCAGCTTCTCACTAACAACTATTTTTGGTTTTTGTTTTGTGTGCATTACATACAGTGTATAAATTGTATACACAATACCTCTAATATATTTAGTATATCAGGGTATATAAACCTTTCTCTACCTCAGAATTAAGCCAATAACATTCCTCTCTTTTCTACTGTTGTCCCCTCTAAAATTACATTATCTGTAGCTGAAACTGCAGAAGCATAAACATCTACCACCACTGGAAGATTTTGTTGGGCTAAAATAGGGGTTATATCAATATGATGTGTTGTTGTTATGCCAGGAACTTGCTCTATTGAGAAATGAGCTACAGTACTTGCACCAACTCGGACTCTGACGGATTCTGCTGCAGATCCAGCATAACTAACTCCAGTGATACATAAAAATCTGTTATCAGCAACATTTGTATTAATTACTCCGGTATTCCAGGCATTTGCATTTGCAAGATTGAGCGACCAAGTGGTGAGCCCAAGATCTTGTGGAATCAAGCTTCTAACTGTTAATTCACTTTCAGGCAATCCTAATTGCTGTTGAGCTAAGAAAATTGCTTTTTCTCTACAAGTAGTAGGAACAGGTTCAGCCACAGCAGGAACTCCTGGTGCAGGAGCAACTGCAGGTACAATTGCAGTCACCATAGGTTTTTTTAAAAGAAAATATAATCCAGCTATTCCAAGTGTTCCGAGGATTAATAACATAGTGGTGTTTTTTTTCATTTTATTATTTATTGATTCTCTTAAGTTCTTTTATTTTTTTTTGCATTTCCTTAAGTTCTTTTTGTAGTTCTTTTATTTTTTCTGGATTTTTACCTTCATCCTCTTTTTCGTTTATTTCTTTTTCCAAATCTTTTGATATTCCTTCAAATGTTGTAGCTAATTTCTTAAAGATATCTTTTGTTTCCATTTCTATAAAAAGTCACTTGATTATTTAAACTTTTTTATTTCTTCTTTAAAAACGGAATCAAAAGCAAAGGAGCAAAAAGAAGAGCATAAGGCAATATTCCTGCATCTGCCCCAACTGTTTCACCTGAATGTAAAATCTGATAATCTCTATTCCAGACTAAGTCAGCTGCAACTAAAGTATCTATGCTTTCCCACACTCTTATCCAGCTATTGAAAGTATTTTGAGAATGATAATAAGAAGCAATTGTTGTTGAACCATTAATATATGAAATAGGTGCTGCATTATGAGATTCGAAAAAACCTCTCGATACTTCGTCTAAAAGAGGGTCTGACATCCCACCATCAGGATGATTTCCGTAAGAATAAACAATCCAAAAATATTCTGTATATCCTAAAAAAGAAACAGCTCCTTCATCAAAAGCAATTCTTCCTAAATCTCTTCCTGACCTGCAGGATAAATTATAAACAACTCTTTCAGCAAGAACATTTGTATTAATTCCTCCCTGAAGCAAAAGTTCATTATTCTGAGAAAGGATTAAATTATAATCCCCATGTCCTACTATATTAATAAGAATCGGGTCCTGCTCTTCAATTGCCGAGAAAAAATTTGTTGTGGTTGCACTGCTCCCTGAAAGGTCTGTATAAGGCATACCTACATTAGAAGCAGCATTTAAAACTTGGGAATTCCATGCTGCAGCATACCTAGTTACAAATTCATACGATGGTGTTAAACTTAACATTTGATTAGTTGGCATTTTTAATTATCTTTCTTTTATTTGAATATGTGGGTACATAGTACTCTTTTATGAAAAAATCAGCAACTTGATTTGCATATCTTGGATAATTTTTTAATCTTTTCTCTTTTTCAAAAAATAATTTTATTTCTCGTTTTCTTGATTTTCTTCCTTTTTTTCTCATCTTCTCTTTAATTGTCTTAAATAATGAAGCTGGACTTCCGTGAGCCGTTCTCCGATAGCATCCTTTGCCTTTATATGATCCAACATTTCATCCTTTGTAAGGGGACCAAATTCAATGCATGCTACTCCGATTTTTTCGTTCCAAGCCTCAAGCCTTTTTTCACATAATTTAAATTCTTCTTCTGTGATTGCCATTTTTAATTTATATTAAATTTAAATCTTCGAGTTGCTTCTGAATTATCTCACCCAATTCTGTCTTATCTTTTATTTCCTTGTAGGCAAGTTTCCAGGTCACACCCTCATCATCTATGACAACACAAACCATATTACGCTCTGGCAAGGGGAGGTTGTTGTATACTTTTACGAATCTTGATAAAGTCATACATAGAAAAAGAATTAGTTATTTTTATATCTTTTTATTTAGATTCATTTTTAAGGATATGTTTTACCACAAAAAGGAGGGTAAATATCATTAGCATAATGAATCATACCACAATCAACAACATTCATACCATGTCTATAACCCACATAAAAAGCTATGACTATTAAAATAATTATCCCAATCAAAATTAAGATCCAATATTTGTCTTTCATTTTTATACTTCTATTAATTTATTTTTACAACTCCATAATTAGGGTGAAAACAATTCCACATACAAGATTCATATACACCTTCACATCCACCAACAACCATCAAACAGATAATATCCTCACATTTCTCAAAACAATAATCAATCCTTTCTCTACAATCCTCATATATCGGACAAGTCTGGCATACGGGATAAACCTGAATAACTTGTTTAGATTGAGTTATATGAATGGAAATTAGAGAAGTTATAACGCCAGTTAAAATAAGTCCTACAATAAAAATACAAGCCCAATATTTATTTTCCATAAAAACACTAAGTAAGTAAGGTTTTTAAATGTTTCTTAATTTATTTTTAAAAGCATCAATACTCATCTCATTAATCTCAAACTCCCAAAGTCTTAAAACTTTGAATCCCTTTTCAAGAAGTTCTTTTGTTCTGATGTAATCTATTTCAGTTCCAACAGGATATTTGTGCCAGTAGTTTCCGTCGCATTCTATTACTAAGTTCATAGAAGGGATTAATATGTCACACTGGTAAGCATGTTTTATTTGTTTCATATATTGGTGAGTAAAAAATTCTATACCTAATGATTTAAGAAAGTTTTGAATTTTTACTTCTATTTTTGTATCTTTAATTGGAAAAATTTGTTTTGCTCTTTTTTCTATATAATTTTTTCTGTATTTTTCATTTTTCCATAAATCTTTTATTTTTATACTTACTTTTTTTCTTGTCTTTTCTGTTACTATGTGTCCTTCATTTGCTTTACCTATTTTTCTTCTTGTTTCTTTTGAAACTTTATGTCCTCTCAAAATTTTACTTATTTTATCCACCCATGTAATTTTTCTTCCTCCCATTTTCTCACTAACTATTTTTAAAGGTTCATAATTATCTTTATTTTTACCTTTATTATGAGGAGGACACCCATACATTGAATTTTTTTCTCCAGCATTCCATCCATTTAAATTTTTATTCCAAGGTACTTGTCCTTTAACAAACCTTCCAAACTTATCTCTTTTTATCATTTTCATCAATTATTCTGTCTATTAAATCACTAAAAGTTTCTCCTTTTTTTCCTAATTCAGTTAATCTTTTGTGAGTTTTTTCTTTAATTTTTAATGTTTTCAACATAGTAAGAATTAGGAAAAGAGAGTATATAAACCTTTCTTTTTTATTTTACATCAACTGTTAAGTATGTAAGATCCATTGCAACTTCTCCTGATGGGGGTTCTGGAGGAGGCTCTGGTTCTTCTTTCTTTTTTAAAATAAAGTATAATGCAATTGCTCCTGCTATTAATCCACCACCAATAAGCAAACCTTTTGTTGGTGTTTTTCCTTCTGGAATCATCGGCTTCTTTTTAGCTTTCTTTTTTGATGTTTTAGGAATCATTGTTGCAGCCATAAGTAAAGCACCCCCTCCCAACACATATGGTAAGATTGAAATTGGTGTTGGAGGTACAACTCCTGGTTCTCCAATATTTAACAAATTAGCCACATTAGTCATCTTGTTTGCAATATAATAATTGTGGGGGGCATATTTTGGTCCTGCGAATAGCAAACCAACAAGATTATTATTTACATCAACAACTACACTTCCACTATCACCACCCCCAACCATAGGATCTGTTCCAGTAACTCTTATTTGGTTTGTCCAAGTAAAAGCTCCAATATTTACAGTCATGTGTGCATCTGCAATAGTTCCTGTAGTTACGCCAGTTGTCCTTCCACTTTTTCTAACATTCATACCTTCAACAGCTTCTGCAATTTTATTAGGAACCCCAATTTGTAAAATTTCATTACTTACATCAGCATCATTAACTGGCATTGCAATTGCACAATCTACAAGCATATCTTTTGTATCATCCCATTTAATCCATCTCTCTAAATGAGCAATAGTGTCTACTGAACTTCCTCCATCTGCTCTCCCTGGTTGCCAAATTTCATCACCTTTATTTGCTCTTGGAGTTTGAACTGAATCCTGATTAGCGAGAACATGATTATTAGACAAAATACTTCTCTTTCCTGAAACATTATCAAGAACTGGAGTACCAAATGTTCCTGCTGTAACTTCGGGATGCCCAATACTAACTCCACCAAGAGCAGGTCTCCATTTATCTGTTCTATCTTGCATAAAATCAATTTTTCCAAGTTCTATAACTTCAGTTTTATATCCTTCTATTTCTTTTGGAAGTACAGAAATAAGTTCAGTGGTTATTTTTTCTATATAAATATTAATTGTATTTTTTATTACACTAACTCCAACACCAACTACCCCGGGAATTTCCATTAATTGAAGTGTTGCACTCTCTTTAGCTATAATTATTCTTTCCATTTTATCCAAACCATCCAAATTCTACATTAGATTCTGCAGTTCCAAGACGATGACATGTTCCTTCATCTTCACAAGGATACACAGGAAAAACATCCCATACACTACTTATTACTCTATAAAAACCAGCCCCCTGAGGCGATCCAGACATCCAAAATCGTAATTGTTTTATTTCTCCAGGATTAAGATCGAATGATTGAATTGGAAAATCAAAAACTTCTCCTGATTCATGAATCATAGACATTCCAACAAATAATCTATAAATTGTGTTATAAGGATTGCTGACTTCAACTCTAACAGAATGAGGCAAAAGCATACTCCATTCTTCTCCTGGTTGAGGAGATGTTATGACTATTGGAAATCTTAAATCAGGTGGGGGTTTTTCACCTTTTTCTTCCTTAAAGGCTTTATAAATACTATATAAGCCCCATGCCCCCAATCCAGCTGCCGACACATATCCTATTGGTCTAATGTTTTCAGGAATATATTTTGATAAATATGCAACACCAATCCCTCCTACGACAAAAGCTCCTCCCTTTGCCAGTTTTGCTATGTCTTCAAATACCATAAATAATAAAAGAACTGATTATTTTTATATCTTTCTTAAATCTTATGCAACATTAACTTCTAAGAATGTAAGATCCATTGTAATTTCTTCTGGTACTTCTGAAATTGTGAATACTTTATTTATTTCGTCTAAATAATTTCCATCTCCTGGAGAATCTCCATATACTGCCCCATCTCTATATACAGCTCCTACGACAGTTCCATTTGATACTATATTTCCTATTTTTGTAGCTCCAGTTAAATCATAGCTTTTCCAAGCTCTACATTTTGCTATATAATTACCAACATTAATTCCTGTTATTCCTGTATACAAATAACCTGTAAATACAGGCTCCAACGAAGCCCCAGAAGGCATATCATATATCACAAACCAAAAAAGGTCAATAACAAAATTTGAAGGAACTGTGTCTGTGAAGACACTGCAACCCACTATGAGATCATGTGTTGCTCCAGTATTTATAACCCATGGATTGTATCCAATATTTACAGTAACCATTTTATTATAAATCCTCTTTTATATTTAAATTTATCCTTTTTATTTTGCTAATTTTTCTGCTCTTGCTTTTGCTTTTCTCTCGAGAGCCTTTACCTCGCCAGCTGTTAGATGATAAGCTGATTTAAGCAATGATTTTCCCATCGCTGAAAATATAAAGAATCCTACTGTAAGGCCAATTCCCGCCATTACCCAATCTCTTGTTGCCATGATTAATAAAAGTTGTTTGTTTATTTAAGTTTTCCTATTACTGGAATCAAAAGCAATGGAGCGAAAAGAAGCCAGACAGGAAATGGTTTTGGTACTGCTGTTGATTTTATTGTAAATTCTATCCAATCAGTTGCATGCAAAACATTTTCTTCTATTCGATAATATCCTATATAACAAATTAAATTCCAATCTCTGTCAGGCATAATTTGGTCCTGTCTAGCATACCAAGAAGCAAATTCATAAAGAGGAAGTTTAATATCTGTATAATATCCTCTAATGAGTTCTTTTGTATCTCTGTCCATAATTCCTATTCCAAAATAATCATCTACTCCTTCCACATTTCTTAAAAAACCCCAGCAGGTACTTATAATTTCATTCGGATCTGCTTCCTTAGGATAACTAAATTCTTCTTCAAAAGGTGGAGCTTCAAATAAGAATCTTCCGTAATCTAATTCTAAAGGTCCAATTTCAATTGAAAATTCAGTTGGTATTTCATATAACATTTTATCCTCCGCAAGTTTTACATTGTTTTTTAGGTAATAAAAGAAGAAGTAATAATCCTACTCCTAAGAGGGGAATTAAAGGAGATATAACTTTTTCCTTAGGTTCTGTTTCAAAAACAAATGATGTATCTTCAGCCCATGCCATGGAAAGAAAAAGAAAAAGAATTATATAAAAGTTTCTTTAATCAATCCTAATTAAATTAGCATGATAGGGGTCTTCAAATGCTTGAGCTGATGAAACTCCAAGACCTGTTGGGAATGGGGGTTCTTCTGGAGGCGCACCATATGTTAATAAAAATCCTATAATAGCTCCTGCCCCTCCAGCAATTGCTGGTCCATATAAAAATGATTTATAATCTTTTTTGGCAAAACCAATAATAAAACCGAGAGGTATTCCCCCCATAAGAGCCGCATTTAAACCAACTGCTAATGCCGCTTTTAGTCTATCAATAAAAGGTATATCAACCATTCTTTAATTAAGTTGTTTGATTATATAAAATTATTGTTTATTCTTCGTGCCAAGTTATTATTTCTAATGCAACATTTGCATTTGGCATTACAAATGAAGCTGGGGAGAATGGTGAAGTTGCACCAATAGCTAAGTTTGAAATTATTGGGCTTGTACTATATAATACTGCATTTTTGTATAATCTAATTAAGAAATTATCTACTTTCTCACCTTGATTACTAACAACCATATCTATTGTTACAGTTTCCCCTGGATGAATATATGGTGTAAGTCCTTGATCAATACCCCCAATAATCATATTCCAACCATTAACAATTAAACTATCTATTCTAAGATATCCTTCTAATAATCTTGCTATCGTGAAAGGATAGCTGTCATCTTCAACCCATGCCATAGATTATAAAAGTGGTTTGAATATTTAAAGGTTTTTGTTTTTTTATTTTTAATTAAATTCTACAACTATATATCCACTTCTTGATCTATCTATATAACTAACATTTCTTGTTGCAGTAATTGTTGTTGAATTAGTTAATTCTACCATTGCAATAACATCTCTTACTTTTGCTGCACCAACACTTTGACTACCAAGATAATAACAAATAGATTTATTTGTATCAACACTATTAATTGTTATAGTATTTATGTATGAACCAGAAACATCTATTGTCCCTAACTGAATGGATTTAATAATTCCAGAGTAGTATTCTATAATTGTAAAAGAAACATTGGTATCTGCATTAGTCCCATCTGCATAAGCAGTTACAGTAGTTGAGTTAGTTAATTCCACTCTACATAATCCATCTTCGATGTTGGCATCATCACTATTGCATGCCGTTCCATTATAAATAATTATTGTGTTATTTAAATCAACTTCATTAATTGATGTTGTATTTGAAGTACGATCAGTCATATTTATTCTTCCAATTTGGATTGATTTAATAAACCCACTATATACTTTACTATCAACATAATTCTTCGTGGCAATATCACTAGGAGCAACTGGCTCACCAAGATTTACTCCCGAATGCCCAGCATAATCAACATCACTATCTATTTTGTG
>SDBU01001194.1_pt1 | contig 37833 bp, 35 predicted proteins | sample 2277071 | NCBI WGS metagenome assembly SDBU01 (sample SAMN10397929, study PRJNA504765) | marine sediment metagenome | isolation source: marine sediment core GS08_GC12, 126 cmbsf | place: Arctic Ocean: Gakkel Ridge, Loki's castle | collected 2008 | reverse complement strand
AGTCTATATACGCCGTTTCTGCGGCTTGAAACTCGATTGTTAAGGTGCATTTGCCTGTATCATTGTTTTTGACGTTAATGAAATTAGTCAAAACTCAAGATTAGAGGCAGCAACAATAATTGAGAGGCGGTATCTGCCTGGAGGAATTAGATAACTCAAAGTAAAAGGTTGGACGGCGGTATCAAAACTGAATATAGCCTTTGCACGATCTACGTTAGGCCAATCTTTTTCCTCTGTGAGAATAGATGATCTGTGCTCTGGATCAACTATGTGTCCAATATCACAATGTTTATACGTTCCGGGGGAGATTGCAGGCAAGAAGATAGTTCTATAATGAGACCAAACTAAGTTCATAGGTAGAAAAGTATCTACAGTATCATAGCTTCCATCGGCTTGAAACCTCAATAATTCTGATGCAAATATCTCAACTGATTCTGCTTTATGATTTCCTGAGTTTGATACCCTAAGCCTGAAGTAATAGGTATCAACAACTTGTTCTTTTGGAAGCTTCGAAGGATCGCTGGGAAGAAAAGAAGCCCCTCCTCTATACTCGTAGCTATAACGCATTTTTGTCTTGTGGCAATCAGGGGGTTTTAAGTCTAATTCGACCTGGAGCTTTGGCCTAAGAAGCCACATTCTGATTTTGTCCTGGAATATGGCAATGATTGCAACCAATGCGAGGATTACGGTTCCCATGGCTACTATCCAATCAGTTATCATAATCATTGACAGCTCCTACACTAATCAGCAAAACGTAATATTGGTTGCCTTACATCCCCGACCTGATCCGCCAGGTCTCGGTCCATCACCGGCAATCCCAGCAACCTCATCATACAACTTCGTTGGTAAATCGCCCCGCATCCCCGGTCGCTTCCAGCGATGGTGGCTACAACGAGGGATTATCCGGGTAGAGCGTAGTTAATTCTCACTTTCCGATAGGATTACAAGTCGAATCATAATACCGGTCAAGTATACGAAAGATTCAACTTCTGACAGCTTCAATTGAGGTTTCGAACCGCCCTCCTTCACCGCGTGACGAAAATTATTCGCATAACTAATATACTCTTTCAAAATTGCCTTGTACTCTATTGACGCTTTTATCTTGTTTATGAACAGTTCGGCATTTTTTGAAAGATCCCTATCTCGATCACAGACAATTTTCGCCAATGCTTCGATGGCTTCGTAAGCATCAGTAATTACATCACCCAAGTGTTCAGGGCTACGATCAAGATTAAGAAAGTCACTCAAAGATTTCTCATAAGGGACAAGAACGGTCTCATATCGATTATCTCGAAGCCACTTTAGGGGCTGGTTTACTAGGACTTCGTCTAATTCTCCTGCACCGACTTGATAGAACACCCCGCTCTCCCAGCGAATTCCAAGATCAACTTCTGAGTCTTCCAAACATCTCAGGATCAACTTTTCTAGAGTGATGAGTCCTTGAAAATCTTCTTGACGTCCTATCGATTTATAAAGCGCTTCTAGTGCATGTATACACAAGTGGAAATCGGTACCTGTATAGGTTCCGATGCTCCCTCCCTGAAAAGGCATTCCTAATGCACTTATCACATCCCCCAATATCTTTGGTTGAATTGGGAGGTAAATGTAGTTTTCCATAAATCCAGTGTATTGGTTAAAAATCAATACATTAATGCGATTGCAAAACCTATTCTTTACTTCTTCGATTGGCAAATTAATATCGAAACGCTCATGAAAAGATTGGTTCATCAAGATATCCTTTTACACAATTTAGCGAGTTTGAGGTGAGATAATGGAAGTCGAGTTGTCAGCATTATCCCCCGTACCACCATAATACAACCTCCCGAGCATGGCGCGCAATCCCCCGTTGGCGGGGCTTTCTTTAGGTTGAACATAATTTCCATCTATGCAATAATCAAATCAACCTCAGGGGGTATGCCCAACTACTATCCAACCCCGGCGCCGACCCCCTAGCGTTGGGGTTTCCTTATTTCTCTTCTGGAGGGAATTATGGATACTCGGATTGTTATAACCCTGATAGCAATACCCGTCGGCATTGTGAGCGCGATATTTGGATACTGGTGGAGTGGATGGAGAAAATCCAAAGAAGGCAGTTGGGTTACGTTTACACATACATCTCAGTCTAGCGCTTTCACGATGACGGAGAAAACCAGAAAGCTTGAGGTGTTGTATGACCAACGCCCGGTCGAGAAGCTGGCATTTAGCACGCTGAGAGTGGTGAATGACGGGATCGAAGATATTACGGACGCAATAAACGTTGAGCTGCAAGCTAAAGCCCTCTCTTCCAACGGAGAGGCAAGCCCAAAGGGAGGTTTTTTTGCAACTATAGAAAAAGTTGACCCCCTAAACCTCGTTGGGAAGATAGATGAGCATCTTACTGAAGACACACTTTCAGCGAAGATAGTCTTGTCTCATCTCAACCGCTTCTCCGCTCACGAGACAGAGGAAGTTGAGTTTGCGATATTCTCGAATGCCGACGTAGAAATAATGGTTTCGGGGAGTGGCAAAGGTTGGACCACGAAATTTATTAGCCTACAGGATTGGCAAGTAACAAGAATATCGCCTGCAGCCTTATCTGCCATGATAGCGCTCATAGGTCTCTATCTTGGTTTAGCGATTAATACCGTGTTGAATTCGCCCACACCTCAGGATGCAGCTATTCAAATAGGATGGGCTTCCGGACTAATAATTGGGATAGCACTCTTAAGTATCGGCATTGCGAAAATGTTTGAACTGTTTTCCAACAAACCACACTAGTTCGGTAATAAAATCGAGGAAAGAGACTACCCATCGGCTTAGACGCCCGTCCCCCTCGGGCGGCAAGCAGCGCCCCGCGCTTATATAGGCTCGGGGTTTCACTTGAAACAACTTGTAATGTAAAATGAAATTCAGACACTAATAAAGAGGGAAATCAGATATGTGTAATTCTCAGTTTTGTTGGGACCTATTGGCAAACATTGTCGGAGGTGTCGTTGCTGCTGGTCTTATAGGGTTGGGGGTCTGTATTCGGGATCGACGCAAGCGTTGCATCTTGGAGCAACTCATAGAGATAATGGGCAAAGCTATTATCCACAGGAACAACGGTGAAACGAAGAAATTCACCGATGTGGATGAATGGATTCAACAAGCGGAGAAAATTGAGGATGAAGCCATAGCAAAAGCCAAGAAGCTCTCACCCTTTGCAGGTGCTTTGGTTGAATGGCTAGACCGAACTGAACCACAGGTAAAACCTTATAAGGAATCACGATACGTGGCTATCCTCGGCACGGTGATTGAGAGGATTCGAGGACTATTGGAGCGGAACTCCTGAAAGATCCCCCTCGCACCTGGCGGGGTTTTAGTGAAAGGAAATAAGACAATGAGACCCAAAGCATTGGAAGGTAAGGAATTAGTGGAAGCAGCCCGGGGATTTTTGGTGACTTTACTCGATGATGGCTCTCTAGATATATTAACATCACTAATGAAGAGGGAATACAAAGCTGAAATAATAATTTTGAATGACTTCTCTACTGTCCATTTTACCGGGAGTAAAGGTTGGCAATACAAAGTCTCCTACAAACTAAAAGAAGATCCCGCGGGAGAATATATACATGAAATGTACGTTCCTGAATTAACGAGTCTATGGATCCCGTTAGAGGATCCCGTGGAAATGACAGAATAAATAACTTGACATAGGATCCACCAAACCCCGAGAATTTGACTCGGGGTTTTTGGTTTAAGATCCAGATTTAAGCTCCGCTTGGGAAACGTGTCACTTGATTTTCGAAAGATTAATTCTAGCGATTCTACCGCGCACCGCCAACCCAACGCCCGAGCTCCCCACCTCCCCAGCTTCAACGCTAAAACAACAGCTTACCCCGCCAGTACATACAATGATGCATCATACACACAGCAACAGCGTAGCGCTCACAAGGGAGGGTATAGCAGCCCCCCTAACAAGCCCCTTGTTAACTACTGCTAGGCATTGGTCCTCGGATATTCAGATCATTAGTTCATCGATCGAGGATCATTGGGGGATCCAACAATCGGCCGGCCTGCCTGCAAATATCTCCCCCCATACCCGCCAAAGCCACTAGGATCCATTCTCCCGAGCAAACCAGCGGATACAATCGCTCAGCTCATCTACCCCCTTCAATACAAATGCTTGCTTCTACAGTTATCAGTGACCAAGTAGCCCACAGGGCAAGGGATTAGCGCATAAGGTAGGACACCTTAGACGCTATAAATCGCTTAGGGAGCATTCTAAAGGGGCATGACCGGGGTACCATTTCTATAAGAGTTGATATCGAAAGCATTTAAGGCCACCTTAAATATTATTGGTACCGCAGTACTATACTACCTCGGGGCAGCAGATCCCCGGTACGCCAGATCATTGGGGCAGAATGGCTTAGAACATATCGAAGTTTATCAATATGATGGATGTGCAGGTAGGGCGATAATTGGGTAAAGGCGTTTGTTCATTATTCGAGGTTGTCTGACAACTGCTGTATACTTATATGTAGAGCCCTAGGGCTCGCAAGCATCCCTTGGTAAAACGATCGGTGGCTAGCTCATGGCTTCCGTGACCTCCGCCGGGGGATGTTTTTGTTTGGCAATTCGTGCCACTATAGTTATCTGTATTCGTCACATCGCTGATAAATCGAAACACAAAAAAGTGTGTTATAATAGAGACACGGAACACAGAACAGCAAATAAGGCAATAGGCTTTTAGTACTGCTAGACTGTGCTCTTTCTTCCTGAAAAACCCCCGGCTTGGGTCCTTTCCTCCCGGGGTCGGGGGCGAGGAAGAACAAATGAGATAATTGAATAGCTCGACCAGGTTGGCGGATTTAGTCCGCCGCAGTAGCGCCTCGAACCGGCACTAATGGTTCCAGGCGTTTTTGTTCTTTAGCAACGTAGGCTCAAAACCAGGGCATCACTGTCCCCAGCCCGTGCACCTCGCAATGTACCAGGCTCAAAGCAGGGGTGCCCCGGTATCGAGCTTACAGCGAGCACTTTTACATTTTGGCGGCGGGGAATTAGAGGATCCAGCATCTGCTTTTCTTCCTTTCTTTCGATCTATCTTTTCTTTTCTATACTACGTATAGAAAAGAAAAGATGATCAATTGAATATGTCGTTTTCATTTTCGTATCGCGGCTGCCACGGTTGAAAACGTTCCGAATCATTGGTTATTTGCTTCCCTGTTCAACCACCCTTCACCCGGGGCGTGTGCACTGGTTGAGCAAGGAATCAAGTACCTAATGAGGTACTAAAACAATATCCGGCAGGGTGATGCTTAGCCGGGGAGGATATTTGAATGAGCAAAAGAAATTTACAGGCGGTGCTGCACGAAGCAGCAGACCACGGGTTAAAGGTATTCCACGCCAAGCCCGGGGAAAAAGGACCACGTAACAAAAGATGGAAGGATCGAGCCACTAGTGACAAAATAAAACTGTCAAATATGGCGATTAGCTTCCCGAACCACACTTTTGGGGTGCTTGCAGACGGTGTAACCGTCATCGACCTGGACGTGAAGCCCGAAGAGAGTTTAGACGGGATAGCAGAATGGAAAGCCCGGGCTGTAAAGAACGGTGCTGATCCCTACACAACACCGATGCGCGAAACGCACGGCGGGGGGATGCATCTCTACTTCCAGGGCAATGAAATTTACGATCGAACCAAGCTGCTGGAAGGTGTTGGCGAGTATCGTACCAACAACGACTTTTGTGTGATCTGGCGTGACGGAAAAGAGTACTCGTGGGCGGAAGGATACAGCCCTGAGGAAATCGATTTTCAACCAGTGCCAGCTTGGGTTAGCACCTTAACAATTAAAAATGGTTCGAAAGACTATAGCACGCTGGCGGAAGTTTGGTTAAGCGACCAGAACGCGAAGACCTATTACCATTCTTGTGAGCTTTTCCGAGCGGGGCAGTCTCTAGCTCAAGTGGAATTTACCATGCTGGGCAAATGGGGTGCCGGGGGTATGCCGGATCTAGATCCTGAAAAACCGTGGACTAAAGCGGACATACTCAGCACGGTGGCGAGTGCTCACCAGGCGGAAGGAAAGAAAAACACCAGTTCGAAGGTAAGCCTTGTTGAAGGTTGGGGCGAACCCAAAACCGCCGCATATGCGCTTAACAACCCGCTACCAGAAAAACAATGCCTGGTTGAAGGGCTGATTTATTCTCAAGAAGTGTCCGTAACCTTTGCACCTCCGGGATTTTTAAAGTCACTGCTCTGGCTGGACTTGGGGGTACATGTTGCCGGGGGTACCCCATGGCTGCCCCAGAATGTTTTGGACAACGCTAACGTTTGGCAGGCGGGGACTATTGAAGTTGAAAGTGCATTGTTTGAAGGATACGAAACCCAGCAAACAACAGTTTTATATTTGGACTTTGATCAAGGGGCGCACAGGGTCCAAGAGAGACTTGCGGCGCATTTGCGGGGCTCAAATCTCGGGGCAGATACCCCACTACTTTACTACAGCGTTCCTATCCCGTGGTTGAAGGGACACGATGAAAAAATGATGGAAGAGCTAGGCCAGCTGATATCGAAGCTCGGGGTCGGGCTAACTATTGTCGACACGTTGAGCACGACCAGCATCGGAGTCGAAGAAAATTCAAGCGCAATGCAAGAGGTGCTTGTAGCCTGGCGACGAATTGCGGAGTATTGCAAATGCCACGTGAGCATTTTGCATCACTCTTCCAAGGCCGGAGGTTATCGGGGAAGCTCAGCAATTCAAGCCGGAGTTGATTTAATGATTGAAATGGAACGGATCAAGGGAGACAAACAGTCGGCTATTGTCCGCTGTGATAAGACCCGGGGCGCATGGTTCCCTCCTTTTGGGGCGACGTATGAGTTTACCCAAAAGCCAGAAACCAAGGTGCTGGAAAGTGTCAGCTTTTATCGAAAGGACATAGATCCGCAGAAGGACGAAGAAACGAAAGTTTATGAGCTGGTAAAGACGTGTGAGGGCCAAAGCCAGAAGGCGGTTTATATCGCCTGCAAGAATGAAGGAATTAGTCAGCACCGCGCTAAGGAACTTTTAGAAGCGCTGCAAACGCAGGGCAGGCTAACATCCGATAAAGTGGGCAAGGCGTTAGTTTGGGCATTGCCTGAGAAAAAAGATTCTGAAGATTAACTAAAGTTTAAGGGGGTTTTAAAATGAGCGACAACAGATTTTATCCAAGCACGGGTTTAGAGGTTTGTAACAATGGCGGATGCAAGAAAATATGGTTTCCGACCGACACTATCGAGGGTTACAAATGCGGGCGATGCGGATCTGCTACGCAGTGGATCCCAATGAGTGCGTCGGTTTTAGAGGCCGACGATCGTAACCGGGCACGGCTACTACTGGAGGCGGTGCATGGCTAAAGGCGAAATGATGCGCCCCGATGACGGGCGAAAAACTCATGGGGTAGAAGCCCTGCAGCGGTTAGGGCCAAGTGTCTTAACAGCAGAACAGCGGGAGCGGAAAACGTACCTTAAAAACTTACTACGGGATATGCATGGTAGTTATGAAATCATGCTTGAATGTAAAACGATTCTTGCGCTCAGCATTCTCGAACGAGACGGATTTGATTATGAGACCGCTGGAAAAGAGAAAAGCTACTCGCAATTGAATTCCGATATCAGACTGCTAAAAGATTTGTGTAAGCAATTCCCACCCGATGCAGCGGGTGCCAAGCCCGCGGTTATCGATGCTCTTGCGAAGGCTGAGCGTGTCGAAGATGACTGGTCTGTAAGTAAGAATTAGATTTTCTCCTGATGCGGCGAACCAGCGCCCGGGGAGTTGAGCTTGCAATGTCTCGAACCCCGGCGCCGGTCTCGCCAAACATGGAAATGATATATGAATGAGCATGTAAAGAAATATATAGAAAATCTTAGATCTCGGGGGCCGGTTTGGTTCGCTGAAACGTACTGGAAACTGGCGACGGGCGAGCTTGTAATATTGCGCCCAATGCAAAGAGTCTTTCTAAATGCGGTTTTTGAGCACTTATACGATACAACTACGTTTTGTCTACTCGCGATGAAGAAATTAGGGAAGACATTTACGAATGCAATTTTCGTTTTATGGAAGATGCTAGCATTCCCAGGCTGTGAAGTTTTATTGCATGCAAATAGTCAATCTCAAAGTGTGCTGCTTGTCTTTTCTGAGATTGTCAAGATGATCCAGCAAGACCCATTTTTGGCGGGGGAATGTAACATAACTCAGCGGGAAATTGTCTTTCGACCAACGGGCAGCAAGATCACATGTCTAGCCGTGAGCGGGGCGGCTAATGCGGGATCAAATCATAATTTACTTTCCAGCTCTGAAACATGGGGCATTGAATCAGATTTAGAAGTTGAGAACTGGCAAGAGCTGCAGCCGGGGCCACTGGACATTTTAGGGTGCCCCGCACAAACATTCATTGATTCATATTACGGCTATGCTGGCAAGGCCGAATCACTTCATAAGCTTGTAGAGCATGGCTTAACACTCGACTGTATTAATGAAGAGTGGCAGATTTATAAAGGCGGCGGGGTGCTTTTGATGTGCCTTTCTGGTGAGGAAATGTTACGAAAGGTATGGCATAAATCAGAAGTTGAACTTGACAATTGGATTGCTAAGAACTTCCGAGAAAAATCGGACGGGCGAGCCCGAAGGCACTTATTTAATGAGTTGGTTTCTGGGGAGTCTATGTTCCCTGAAGATCTGTGGAGAATGCAGATTCATTCTGATCATCGGCCGTTAGCCGCGACAAAAGAGGTGCTCCTTGTAGGGGGAATCGACCTGGCGTGGCAGAAATCCGGGGATGATATCGCAATATCTTTTTGGTACTCAGATGGGCCATTTGTAAAACTTGCCCTGCACAAATTATTGAAAGGCAGAGGGAGAAAAGAGGAACAAAAATTACAGGACATTGAAGACTATCTGTATTCGATCTTCAGCGCCTATCAAGTCAGTCAGATCAACTATGACAAATACGAAATGATTGGAATGGCGCAGCGCCTGCAGTCCAAAGGCGTGCTTATGGAGCGGGTATCTCAATCAACTCAATCCATGATCTTAAGAGCTACTAAAGTTTATCAAGGAATGAGGGAACAAAAATTAATGATCTATCCGCATGATGATTGGATAAACGCCCATGCCGGTATTCAGATTGTCGACCAGCCTAAAAGCGGGGTGCTATTTAAACGAGCAGGTAAAACAAGAGTGGATTTAATGACGTCGCTCGTTATTGCGGTGCCCGATTTGTTAGACCTGAGTGAGCCGATTGACCCTGCCCTACTCGAGCAGGCGCACATCGAATTGACAGAACCGAGTCTATGGCGCACAGGCGCCGACAGAGGCTGGGTTACAGGCCGAGCCGGTTACAAAAGTCGATTCCGGAATCCGGGTCGAAGGTAGGAGTAAAAATGAGAACACCTGATTATGATCTAAGACGCAAAGTAATTGAATTTTCACAGAATCCGGACGCCGTTCGCGCACTGTTTGAAGCACAAGACAAACAGCGGGACCGGGATTACCAGGCGGCTAAAGAGGCTTTCGAGGCGAACGATGTGCCCCTGCATGCTGGGTGTGCTGAGTGGATTAAGGAAACGATCCGCCGGGGGGAGCATGGAACAATGCAGGGTAAGCGAGCAAGTGCGAAGGCCAATGCCAGCCTCTACGAGGACAAGCCTTACCTGTTTTGCCCATACTCTAAAAAAGCTTTCGGCGGGGCATTGACCATCGCTGCATGCGATAAATGGATGGTAGATGAAAAGATCAATTATCCCGCAGCGTTTTTTGATAAGTGGGGGAGCGCATATCGATCGATCTTACATTTATCTAACCAGGAAATAATAAAAAAGAGCTTAGAAGCTCTATTACAAGAAACATTATCTACGGAGGAGTAAATTATGAGCGACAAAAGAATCGCCCGTAACACGGGTATAAAAAATTTAGATAAGAAGATTAAAACTACTTCCGCGGCACTAACAACCGCCCGGGATGCTGGCGTTAAATGGGCGAGGGAGCTAGACCGGCTAAACGAAGAACTAACCGTAGCGGAGGTGCAAGCTTTTGAGATGGAAGATGTAAAGCGCGGGGCTGAATTACAGAATGAGATTGCTGGATTACAGGCCGAAATTCAAAGGACTGAAAGCAAGTTTCGTGGTGCGCAGGGCGCAGAAGTAGCTCCCCGGTCAGCACTGGCAACCCTGCTAACTGAGCGTGTGCGGTTGGCTGCACAAGTAGCGAAAACACAGGTTAAAACTCAGGTCCGGAAAATTAAAAAGCTTCAGGAAAAGACCTATTTAAAGGCTCTGGAATTGGCTTACTGTACCGCGGAACTGCGGAAAGCAGCGGGCGAGGCTGAGCAGTTGGCCAGAGATTATAAAATTAGCTCCACTGTTGTTAGATGGAAGAATGTGTCTTATCCAGTAACCCAGTGGCTCGAACATCTTTTCAGTGTGTACAGCAAATTTAAGATCGACACTTCAGGAACTACATTCGAACGGCGTACCGCGCCCATGGCGCATTTGCTGGATTCATCTCTAGGGTTGAAAACTGCAAAAATGGCTGAGGCGGCAAACTCTGTAGGATCATCTCGAACTCCGGATTCAAAAGATGATTTAGCAGTTGTCGAGGGGATCAGGAAAGAAGCTTTAGTGCTTGCTCGGGAGAACAGGGCAGCGGCTCGAAATCCGAATCCAAAGGCTGATTCGCCGAAGGCTGATTCGCCGAAGGATGATACACAACCAAAGGCTGTACCGGTGAAGCTCGAGAAAGTGATGCTCCAACCAACAGACGACTATATCCCTGCAAGCTTCGGGGAAGCTACAGACGATGATCTAACAATTGCCGCGGGGACTGAGGAAGAAGCTTATGCAGCAGCTCGGGCAAATCGGGGCAATGATGGCTAACAGGAACGGGGGGTTTTAATGACGATTTCAAAATTAAGTGATCAACAGAAAAGTGATGTTGTTTCGAAGCTGGAAGCCGGGGCAAATGTTACCCACCTGGCCGATGAATTCAACGTTAGCAGGTCCACAATCTACCGGGCCCGTGACCAGGCTGCTACATTCGCTAGCCAGCCCAAGACGCCAAGCTATACCGAATTCGGCGTGAGCGGTTTGCAGCGCTTTAGCGGGACTGTCCGGGAAGACTATAACCGGACCTGGCAGAATCTGCAGACAATGGTGCCTCTCGTAAAAGAGATGCTGGACCACCCTATCGTGGGTGCGACAATGTTTGCTGTGGAAGCGTACTTAAAAACTGCTTCTTGGTCCATCATACCCGGCGGAGATAGTCCCGCGGATCTGGCGGCGGCTGAGTTCTTGGAAGAGCAAATGCACAGCATGTCGACTTCCTGGACAGATTTTGTCAGTCAAGCGCTCTCCATGCTCAGTTATGGGTTTGCACCTTTTGAGATTTGCTATTTACGCACGGACTCGGGGCGGATCGGCTGGCGAAAGTTTGCTTTCAGATCCCAGGATACATTAGCTCCTGGGCATGAATGGAAATTTGATGACCAAGGCGGAATTCGCGGCATGTATCAGCAGGCTGTATGGAACAAGCCGGAAGTTTTCATACCTATTGAAAAAATGATACTGTTTCGCACAACCGCGGCGAAACAAAATCCGCAAGGTCGTAGTCTGTTACGCCCTGCGTATATCGCGTTTTACATGAGTAAAAATTTAGGGGAAGTAGAAGCGATAAGTGCAGAGAGGCTGGGAGGCGGCCTACCGGTCATATATTTGGGATCTGACTCCAGCCATGCAGGGACTAATTCAGATTTTGAATATGCAAAAACAATAGTATCCAACGTTCGCTCGGATGAGCAGAGCGGAATCGTATTTCCGCGGGCAAAACAGGGCTATGCGGATGCGGGGAAGGGGATTCTTTTCGAGCTGGTTTCTCCGCCAAGTAAAGGTGCAATTGACTTCGATAAAATGGTCCAGCGCTACAACATTCAGATCGCCCAAACACTGTTGGCACAAGTGATCTTTTTGGGCGGCGGCGCTAATACAGGCAGCAATGCCCTGGCTGTGGAATTACAACGCATCTTCGAGCAGAGTCTTAGGGGTTTTCTATTAAATATTGTAGATACCTTAAATCGATTCCCTGTCCCTCGGTTATTTTCCTTCAATACTTTCAACATCGGGGAAAACTATCCCAAGTTTTCAGCAAGGCTTCCGAATAATACACCGGTGCTCGAGCTGCTAAATGCAATAACCGCGGCGGTAAGTGGAGGCGTGTTGACAAAGGACGGGTCAGTTGAAACATTGGTTCGAACGGGCTTACAGCTCCCGCCGCTGCTTGAAAACGAAACGGGAGATGCTGAGTTCGAGCAAGGGGTCAAACGTGCTCGAGAGAAGCTGGGTTCATGGGTCAAGGGAAAATCATCGTTCATTGATGATCGAGACGCCCTGCTGCCCTTTGCTACTAACCAGGATGGAGAGCGTCTTTATACGTTAGCTGAGGTAAAGGACTTAGAACCCGGAGATATACGATGCACAACATTAGGATGCGGAACTGTCACCAAATCGGGGGGTGTTCACTTCGAGACAGAGTTCGCAGAGGACCGGGACTTGCAGCCCGGGGTTGATGATGACGGGTGGACCAGCACAACCAATGCACTACAGGCTAAGCTTGAGCGAATTTATAGCGACTGGACTGCCCGGATAGTAAAGCGGATCCAGGAAAACAAAGAACGAGGACAACGAAGAGTGCTGGGAATATTTCCGGTCAGCCGAAATGAAATGGCGGGAATCGATGTTTCATTACAAGAATTAGAGGAAGAGCTGGGCGATGCGCTGGCGATCGGTCTCATGGATGCGGTTGGTGTAATCCATGGCGAGGAATTTAATCCTGGTGCGGCTATAGAGGCTAATGCTGAGACTCAGCGCCAGCTTGCATTCCTGTCTACTTCGCTAATCCCATCGATTCGGGGAAAAATCGAAGAATTTTTATCCAGCCCATCAGCGGCGGATTTTAATTTACAGCCGTTGACTTCAGAACTTAAAAACTTTGGTCCGCGTGTTGCCTTATATGCAGGCGCAAGCTGGTTGTTACTAAACCGTCTATTTGGGCAAAAAACCATGAAGCAGGTAAACACTAAAATTTATTGGTTAAGAGATAGCTCAGCGGCGTCATGTGCGGACTGCCTGGAATTTGGAAATCGAGAATATGCTTCTTTCGATGCGTTGTTAGCAGCCAGCGGATCGATCCAGCCAGGATCGGCCGCCTGCTTACAAAATTGCCGCTGCCGTTTAATTAATGTCCGTGAAGGCGGGGAAGCAGCTGCTTAGTTCCTCCTGTAGTCGGGGAAAGCGGAAAATTTTAACGTCCTCCTGAGCTGAAGTATTCCGTGGACCCCAACAAATAGTTTAAGGAGTCTTAAATGGGAATTTTCTTTCCAACAAGTGGATCGATATTCGCAAGCGATGGAGATATTGATGAAAGCCTGAATAAGTTCACTCAGGTTTATCTAGTCGCGGACCAAGGAAAAACCGCATCCGCAAATATCCAAGCCGGGGTTGTCGCCGCCAGCACAATGTTTATGTTGAAAGCGGCTAGCGGACTGCAGTCGCCGATGGTAGCAATTGTTCCGACAGGTTGTTTGTCGATCGATGGCCTGGAAAATGGCGACATTATCGCGCTAGTTAAGGTATAAAATATCTTATTCCGCGGGCCGTGGCTCCTCACCTGGCAGCGCCCCGTGTTAATAAAGCCGGCGAGTGTTGGCCTTCGGGCCGGCGCTCCTAGATCAAAGAATATTTCCACCGGAAAACCCCGCATTGCAGGCAGTGCGGGGTTTTTCTATTTAAGTACTATTGCACTCTCCTTCAACCGCCCTTATACTGAAAACAGGTTCAGCCGGAAACCAAACGGAAAGGAACTGCAGCTATGAAAGAAAAAGCGATCGTATATACCCGAGTTAGCACAGAAGAACAAAAGAAAACTGGTACCAGCCTGGATAACCAGATCCAGAAGTGTGAGCAGTACGCCAATGATCAGGGTTATAAACTATTAGGGAGCTTTAGGGATGATGTTTCAGGCATGACTCCATTAGGTGAACGCCCGGGATTGTTTGAAGCTCTGGAATTGGCAAGCAGGGAACATGCCCAGGTTTTGGTAGTGCTGGACGTTGATCGACTGGCACGAGATGAGCTAATTAGCATGCTTATTGTTCAGGACTTCGAAAACGTCGGTGCCCGGGTAGAGTTTGCCACTGGCGGAAGCACTGCAAATGTCGATGACAGACTAATTATCGGAATCAAAAGGGTCATTGCTGATAATGAGCGCCGAAATATCCTTAAACGTATGACCACCGGACGCTATAACCGCGTCGCTGATGGCAAAATTTTAGGAACACATGTGCCCCCACTTGGCTATCTATATAATGAAAATACGAAACTATTAGAGAAGGATCCCCGGGCGGCGCATACAATCGAATACATTTTCAAGACGTATGCCGGCGGAGATGTATCACTAGCGAAGCTGGAACAATTGCTCGAGCAAGGGGGTCATTTAACAAGTGGGGATTTGAATCCATCAATCAGTAAAAAGTCAGCCCGGGGTAAGTGGAATCGCACCAGCATTCGCAAGATAATTCGCAACCCGGCATATTACGGCCAATGGGTTTATGGCAAGGTTAGCACTACACCCTTCGAGCCCGTAGCAGTGAAGATCCCCGCAATAGTTTCTAAAAGACTTTGGGAACAGGCAAATGCCCAACTGGATTACAATAAAAAACATCGACCAAGTACTGAGGGCTATGCACTAAAGCGCCGGATCAAATGCGGCAAATGCGGAAACCTGTTTAGGCGCAAAATCATAAAAAATAAGGGGCGAAAATATATCTACTACGTTTGCAACTTGAACAAGTGTAAAGCCAGAATGCATAACGGGCGTCGGGTAGAACAGGCGATTGCTGAATGGGTGCTGAACCTCGCATCAAGTCCCGCCGAGCTAAAAAAGGAACTTGAGATCCGCAAAAACAACGCATCAAAGGACAATGCACCGATTCAACGAAACTTAAAAACAATTCAAACTCGACTTGATGTAGAGATTGGCGCACTTGCTAAACTCTCAAAGCTCTTTTTATATGAGGCTATGACTGAAGAGCAGATGCAGGCTGAAAGTGAAGGCATCAACTCCCGGATCCGCTTGTTAGAGGATCAGCAGAGCGCTCTAGTCGATCAGCTACAACCGATAAGCGAGTTCGATTTAGATATACTCTCGGAAATGTTCACTGATGAGTACCTGGATGATATAGAGGAATTAGCGGATTATGTACAGTTGTATAAAGAGCCAAGGCTAGCCCACGAGAATAAGCTGGGCGACGTCTATACTAAAATGGGGTTGGCGGTTGTTATCAACGACGAACAAGCTGAACTCAAATGCTCGTTTGCAGCTGAGAATGAAAATTTCCCCGATGTGTACCATATTGTTATTACATTCCAGGGAAAGACACCGACGAAACCCTGAGCGTACAGCAGCAGGAGTGTACGTTTTCGGAACAACCCCAGGGCATGCTTTCGATCGAATTTATAAACACCAATATCGTCGATTCCCTCCAACTCAGGCTCGCTGCTGCCACGCGGCGCTTCACGCACCGTGAAGAAGATGATCAGCGCCATGACGAGACCCAATGAACCCGTCACATAGAAGATATTCCGCCAACCAATACTCGAAACTAAAAATGTCGCCACAATGAGGCCAAGCATGTAACCTAAGGGTTGGGATAATTGCAAAAATCCGTAGACTTTACCGCGCACACTTGGTTTGAAGTAATCCGACAGCAAGCTGTATAAACCCGGGTAGCTCGAGTCATCGATGCCCGTTGATGCACGTGTCGCCAAGAAAGTTTTATACGTCGGCGCAATGGCGCTCAACCAAGTCGTTGCTCCCCATATGGCCGAGGCGAGCGCCAGCAATTTAGGTCTGGAGAATCGGTCATAAAGATAACCCCATAACGGATAAAGAAATGCCCCAACTAATAACGCGCCGGTCACAACTGCGCCCATCTGCGCTTCGTTTATCCCAAATGTCTCCATGATTGGCGTCGTGAGCGGAGCGATGAGGAGACGGTCCGACTGATGTAAGAGCATGAAAGCAAAGAACACTGCAAGAACGAACCAGCGGGACTTCTTGTTTGATGACATTCGCTCCTCCATAGGATCAGGCTGTTCGATGTGGTGGGAGCAGATGATGATCTTGCTCCGCTTCCGGGTCTTCTCGCAGAAGTTGAATGGCATGAGGCAGCGCGGGGATGATCACAGCCAAATTCTCCTCGACTGCTTTCGGTGAGCCGGGCAAATTCACAATTAATGTTCGTTTTCGGATTCCAGCAACCGCTCGCGAGAGCATTGCGTGGGGGGTCTTGCTCATACTTCGCACCCGCATCGCCTCCGCCAGCCCCGGCGCCATCCTTTCCACAATACTGCGAGTCGCCTCAGGAGTCCGATCACGCGCGGAGAAACCTGTGCCACCAGTGGTCAGGATGAGGTCGATTTCACCGCTATCGCACCATAATGCAAGCCGCTCCTCGATTTCAATCTGTTCATCAGCGATGATGTCTGATGCGATCACTTCCCACCCTCGCTGAAGGGCAATCTCTTGGATTAGTGGTCCAGACCGATCTTCGCGCTCTCCCCGTGCAGATCGATCCGAGATTGTGAGAACGGCAAGCCTCACTGGATGACCTTCCCCAGAACATATAGATCCATCACTTCAGCCCCAAACGAATCATAGAACGCCAATGCACTCTCGTTATCTTTCGTAACCAGCAGATAATACTTCCGGCAGCCTTTCGAACGCAAGCGATTCTCAATCTCAGCCATCAGCGAGCGCCCAATTCCGCTGCGTCGCTCATCTTGTACTACAGCCAGGTGATAGACGATTCCACGGCGGCCATCGAAACCGCCAAAAACCGTACCGATAATCCGCCCATCGCGCTCGGCGACAAGAAAGAGATCGGGGTCGCGTTGGAGCTTCTTCAGAATCTCTTCCGGTGTATCCGACGGAGATAACTGAATACCTGGGCCTGATGATTCCCAGAGTATGCGTACTTCTTCGTAATCTTGTTCAAAGAGAAACTCGCGGATTTTCATCCTTCCAACCCCAAATAGAAAGACTTGTGCGAACCAGAGATGTCTGGCTCGCACAGAAAGTTAACCGAGTTCTTCAAAACAGCGATAAGAATGACCTGTGGATGACGCCAGTTTTAACCTCCCTCAGGTTCGACCAGCGCTTTCCAATCACCATGAATGCCGTCTTCAGTCACCCCAAAGTAAACGCGATGTCCCTGGGCTGTCTTTTGGATCAAGTCATATCGCATTCGGGTACCGCGCTTCTGCTGCTTCAACACCCCAAGATCGCCTCTCCAGGAGACTTTAGCACCCTTCAGGTCATCTGGTAACTTACGGAATTCCGAGATAGCGTAATGCCAGAGCCTCCGAGCAGAGCTCTGAGTGACATTCTTGACCACATTTCCATTACGTAAATCGCGCATCGTGTAGTACTGGATCCCATTCCGTTCTTCCGAGCCTACGATTTCTACTCCGGTTCGTGGGTGTTGAATGCCAGCAAGATGTTCCTCTATGACTTCCGGCTTCTCACGAACTTCCGTTTTTACACGCCCGCCCCGATGTACCAGGTTTACGATTTCATCGCGGACTGCGAGCCCTGTTTCCGCTTCATCGCGGACGTATACTTTGTTATCGTCGACTGCATACGGCGGGTCATCACCCATTGGGATGATCACCCGAATAACTGTTTTCCCACGTGTCTCCATCGTATCCACTTGAACATCGAGGGCGGGGCTGATGCGTTTGCTCAGCTCCCGCTGGAGTTGATCAACACTTGCCTTAGATTTTGTGACCCCCACCGGTTCTTTCTTCGCTTCAGCCGGCAAACCGATATAAAGCGTTCCACCGTTTGAGTTTGCGAAGGCACAGACATCAGCAATGACTTTATAAAGTCGACCCCCGCGCACAGTCATGCTTTCGTGAAAATCTTGGTTAATGCTCGGCCCGTCTTCGCGTGCACGCTGAATGAAATCGAAATCCTCTTCGGCTGCGGGCCAATGTGGGCGTGTGAGAGCGAAGTCATTGCTGATAAATAATTCTCGCAACGCTTGGAAAGAAACCTCGGGCAGCATTACTTGGGTTGCGCGATCCCCAATACCGAGATTCTTCTTATTCTTCGGATCTGTGCGAATTCTGTGGGCATCTGAACCCTGAATGATGTGCATTCGACGCGGGTATTCTGGCTTTGTTCCGTTAAAAAACGCAGCCGTGGTCCTCCGACCCTTCAGACCTAGATCTGTAACCTCCAACGCATGAAGGTGAGGGTCCTGGGTATAGGCAATCTTTGTTTGACCGCCGAATCCATAGCCACGCATCGCAACCCCATGGGTTGAGTTCGCGTGCGCTGCGATTGCCAATCCGCCAGCTTCATCAATCAGCCGGTAAGCCGTTAGAACGTCCGCGGTTGCTCCCACTGTCACCGAGCCGTCGTCAAGTTGCTCAGATGGGATGTTCAGACTGAGCAAGAGATGCTCAATTTCTCTCACTGATGTCTCTGGGGAAAATATCCCTAGAATATGAAAGCCCAGCGTAGCCGTGAATTCAAAACCAGGAAAAACCGTAACCTTATTTAATAGCCGGCGATACTCCTCAAGACGACTCCGCTCATCTTCGGTGAGTCTGTTGAGGGATTCCAACATCTCTAATTGCTGGATCTCTTCCATCATCTGCCTATAACCCGCCACAGTGTTGTGATCGGTGAAAGCGATAATGTCGAGACCACGAGCTTCACTCCGGTGTAATATATCTAAATAGGTCAAATCCGGATCCTGATAATCACTCGACGCCGGCGTGTGTAAATGTAAATCCATCAATCGCCATTGTTTCGCTGTTTTTTTACTTTTTCTTCTTGCCACGAAATTCTATTCTCCTATCGAGGTGATGAAAGAATCGTCCTGCTTTCCACCACCAGAAATGTGATTCTTAATTGTCTCCAAGAGCAGGTCAGGCGGATAAGGCTTTAAGAGAAAGCCATCCGCTCCTTTCAACTTGCTCTCATAACTTAAATCCCTTCCAGAGGTCATAATGATGGGCAGATTGGCTAGTAAAGGGTTCGATCGAATTTCAGCCAGTATCTCTAACCCGTTCCTACCGGAGAGAATGCAGTCCATCAACACCAGATCTGGCTTTTCATCGATCAAGATGCCCGGTAAGCCGTCCCAGTCCCTGCTCTCGAATACCTGATATCCCTCAAGCTTCAAGAGAGTTATCAGGAGCGAGGTTATCGATTCGTCGTCGTCAACAATCAATACTTTCGGCATCGGCGCGCTTCATCCGGGGGTCATTCTCGCCTGGCTGTTGGCTTCCCCTTTATGAGCTTTTTCCTTTTGACGATTTCTCGTTGGTTTTTGATTTTATGGACCGGGCTCCTTTTTTTCGAGAAGCGCTGCGATCCTTACGTTTTTTCTTCGGTTTTAAAGCAATCTCTACAGCCTCATCGATCGTATCAATGTAAACAAATTCAATATCTTTCCTGACCTCTTCGGGCACATCTTCTAAATCTATTTCGTTCCTCTTTGGCAGCATTACCGTCTTTAACCCAGCTCGATGGGCTGCCAGAACTTTCTCCTTTACACCTCCAATCGGAAGGATTTTTCCCCGCAGTGTGATCTCGCCGGTCATCGCAACTTCCGCCCGAACCGGACGTCCGGTAGCCAGAGATGTCAGCGCCACTGCCATCGTCACGCCTGCAGATGGACCATCCTTGGGTTGCGCTCCAGCAGGGACATGCAGGTGGATGTCGTGCTCACTCCAATATTCATCGTCAATGGAGTATCTTTCGGATACCGAGCGAACATAAGAGAGTGCGGCCTGGGCTGACTCCTGCATGATTTGGCCAAGCGACCCCGTTAACTGGAACTTCCTATTGCCAGCCATTGCCGTCGCCTCGATGAATAGCACATCGCCACCAGCCATCGTGTAGGCAAGTCCAGTCGCCACTCCAGGGATCGATGTTCTTTCAATCAGTTCCTCAGTCCCAAAGAAGCGCGGTTTCTTCAAGAATTCACGCACTCGCGGTCCGGTGATCTTCAGCCTCTTTGTCGTCCCTTCAGCAACCCTGGTCGCCACTCCTCGGCAAATGCGGCCGATTTCACGCTCGAGATTGCGCACACCTGCTTCACGTGTGTGTGATCGGATGATCGTGCGCAGAGCTGCATCTGTGAAACTTATCTCACTCTTCTTAAGACCGTTCTCTCTAATCTGCCGGGGAATAAGATAACCTTTGGCAATAGCGATCTTCTCGCTCTCTGTGTAGCCGGAGAGACGGATGACTTCCATTCGATCAAGCAGAGGTGCAGGGATCGTTTCGAGCCAGTTCGCTGTCGTTATGAACATCACCTGCGAGAGATCGTAGGCCACTTCCAGGTAATGGTCACGAAATTCCCGATTTTGCTCCGGATCAAGAACTTCAAGTAAGGCTGATGCAGGATCTCCGCGGAAATCACGCCCCATCTTATCGATCTCGTCGAGCATGAAAACAGGATTGTGGGATTCCGTACGGCGTATCGCTTGAAGGATGCGCCCAGGCATCGCGCCGATGTACGTTCGCCGATGCCCGCGTATCTCGGCTTCATCGTGAATGCCCCCAAGCGAGATGCGGATGAATTTTCGCCCCATCGCTCGAGCGATCGATCGCCCAAGAGATGTTTTCCCCACACCCGGAGGACCAACAAAACAAAGGATTACTCCTTCTCTCTCACGGCGGATTTCATCGATCGCCTCGCCTCCGATCGTATCACCTCGTTCTAGCTTCAATTTTCGAACGGCAAGGTATTCCAGGATCCGTTCTTTAATATCGATGAGTCCAAAATGATCCTCATCGAGAACCTCACGTGCATGCTTTAGATCGAGGTTATCTTGAGTGACTTTATCCCACGGAAGGGAGGTTAACCAATCGAGGTAAGTCCTGATCACACCATATTCAGCCGCGGCAGTTGGCAGTTTCGCAAGACGTTCGAGCTCACGCCGGGCTTGTTTCCCGGCTTCCTCCGGCATATTTGCCACCGCTATTTTTTTGCGGAATTCTTCGATCTCTACCGTTTGCTCATCGCCTTCGCCCAGCTCACGTTGGATAGCTTTAAGCTGCTCGCGCAGGAAATAATCACGCTGCACTTTTTCAATCTCAGTTCGTGCTTCCTGCTGAATTTGCTGTCCAAGCGAAAGTACCTCAACCTCACGGCTGAGCAGGTTGGTGAGAATTTGCAGCTTCTCTATCGTCGATTCCACTTCGAGAACACGCTGCCCCTCATCCAGGTCCATTCGCTGGTAATTCGCAATCGTGTACGCGACTTGGAGCGGATCCTCGAGAAGCTGGACACCACCGACGATTTCACGCGGGAGTGAGGGACCAAGCTCCGAAATCTGCTGGAATAGGTCTTTCGCTGCCCGGACCTGCGCCTCGATTTCAACGCTCTCTTCCACCTTTTCGGGCCGGAGGTGGATCCGCGCGACGAGGTATGGTTCATAGCTGGTGAAATCTCCCAGTTCGAAACGAGCTATTCCCCTCGCGATCAGGCGAATAGTTCCATCCGGGGCTCTAAATAACCGCTGTATCGCCGCGACTGTTCCGAACGAATACAAATCTTCCGGTCCGGGAATTTCTAACTCGGGATTCCGAGAAGCGACAAGCCCGATCAACCGATGATTGGCGGAGACATCATCGACCAACTTGATCGAGCGCGCCTGCCCAATCGTTAACGGCATGGCTGTGTGTGGATAAACAACAACCCCCCGGAGAGGCAAGATCGGGAGATCTTCCGGGATCTGCAATTCATCAGGTCGCTGACTCTCGACTTCCTGCGGCTCTCCTTTAGTGACTCCTTCGTGAACTGGGATCTGTGACGAAAAATCGTCCATGCTTTCCTCAGCGTCAATGCGTTCCATTGAATAAATAGGCTCTTTTAAGTTGATGTGATACCCCCTGCAGTCTCTCTTCTCTGATGTCCTGGATGTCAAATTGTCCGACATCACTTGATATCTATCTCGCGGGGGGGTGCTTTGGGGAGAACAACCTTCAGAAAACCATCGCTGTACGTTGCTTCGATCTGGTCAGAATCAACCCGAAAAGGAACTCGTACCTCAGAGACGAATTCGCCGTAATCGATTTCCATTTGGTGGTAGGTTTTACACACGTTTGTATCAGGGCGAGTCCCCCGTATAGACAAGACTTGACGTTCAAATATTACAGATATATTCAAACCTCGCATCCCTGCAATCTCAACAACCACGACAACCGCATCATCCGTCTCCAGGACATCGGTAGGGGGGCGCCAGGCATGGGATCGCCGCACAACGCGCCAACCCAAACCTTCTAAAGCCTGTTGATCCCAGGCGTCATTCTCACCCGACATCTTCACCACCCGATATTTTGAATCGTACTCCTTTTCCATGATTCGCACACCTCTCGGAGCGTACGCAACCGAACATAAATCATTCTACCACAGCGATACACCATCAAATAAATCACGATAATGGAACCGTCACGGGTCCGCGAAGGAGCATTAACACCATGCTAATAACCCCTCCAGCGTTCAGAAAAGCAGTCCTCTGCGCAGAAGCGAGGTCTGATTGATTTATCTCGTGGGTTGGTATCCTAAGCAACTTAAAGTACAATTTCAAGAAGACGAAAATCAATTTGCTGCACATTGGTGCGGCGTCGGAGGGTACTATGGACCATACAGAGATTCTGGGGTCCGTCGAGTTATTTGAAGGCATCACGCCTGCGGAGTTGCAGGCCATCTCATTAATCTGCAAAGAAATCATTTTTAATAACGGTGATGTCATCACGCAACAGGGTGAAAGCGGAGATGATCTGTACATTGTCCTGGAGGGATTTGTTGAAGTTCTCCACAGCGGAACTGCAGCGGAGCAAACACCCCGCACCATTGTCCACCTCGGCAAAGGTCAGATCTTCGGCGAAATGGCACTGGTAGACCATGGTCCTCGATCAGCAACGGTGCGCGCGGCTACTGATCCGACGAAGGTGCTTATGATCCACTGTGATGACTTCGAGCAAGAATGCGAGGAAAACCACCACTTGGGGTACGTTATCATGCGCAACATCGCGGCCGACCTATCCTTCAAACTCCGTCATCGCCACTTTGCCGACCGCTGAGGTGTAGAAATGCCCGCAATCTACAAAGTGAGTTACGTCGTTTCGGGAGAAGATCATCCGGGAGCGATTCTAAACAGTGAAATTCCACCACACCAAGGAGATGTGATCTCGCTTGGTTCAAGCGATTTTGAGGTAATTGAAGTAATCGATCTCGTTCCGCCGCGCGGAGATTTCCATTATCTTCATGCGACTCTTGTGCGGGCATCTAAAAAAGACTGAAACCCCCTTGAAGATTTTGGTCATAACTCGATCCTCATGAAATCCTCGGCCAAGCGGATATCCCCTGCGAAAGTACCCCTCGCCTCTTCTACTAACGTAGCCACATCAAAGTCACCAACAGGGTAGTGAATTAGATATAAGCTATCCACTCCCGCATCTCGGGCGGTTGCCCCTGCCTGAGCGGCCGACGAGTGCCCGACGCTTTCGCCAGTGGCCTCATGAATAAGCACACCTGCTCCTTGGGCGAGGTTAATAACCGCCTGGCAAGGCTCTGTATCGCATGAATATGCGATTACTTTCCCTGTTGAATTAGCCTCAACTCGTAAGCCAATTGTCGGAATTACGTGACAAACAAGCGAGGAGTAGATCGTTACATCGCCATGTTCGAGAACCATCACCCGCTCATTCTCCGGAAGGCGATGAAATGCGACTGGGAAGAAATCCGGCCAATCACCCCATTGGTAAAAGCCCATTAAATCCTCAACCCTCTTTAAACAATGATGCAGCCCGTATATTCGTAAAGCTTTGCGCCGCCCCCCAAGCCACATGCTCATGAGAAGTAGAGGCAAGCCGCTTATGTGGTCTGGATGGAAATGAGTCAGGATAATATCCGTGATCTCCACCGTTGGGATTCCTACTCGCTCGAGGCGCAGCATAGGCGCGGTGCCACAATCGATCAACACGACACCATCCCCTGTTTGGATCATCATGTGTGAATTATCGTGCTCGAGATTAGGAATCGCTGCCGCGGAACCCAAGATGATTAATTCAGGCATAGTTCATGATCCAGAAAGTAGCCAAACAGCGATTCGCGGGGTTAAAAATACTTCGAGAAACGCTGCGGCAATAAGGAGTGGAAGGACAATTCCGATCATAATTCTTGCCCATTCGGCAAACGAAGTTATCCAGCCCTCTCCTAACGAACTCCCCTTAGGAAGGCTGATCGCAGCCATTCCCAGTTGCAAGATAGCCGCGCCAGCGAGGATAGCAGCTGGAACCTCGAGGATCGCATGCGGCAAGATAAGCGCTGTTAGATACTGCAAGGCACCCTGCCCGGCTTGCGTCAAGGATCCCGCAAAGTAGCCTATGATCGCCAAGGGTGCCATCAGGAGAATTTCCGCCAGGACGCCGAAAGTAAAAACACCCAAAATCGTCGTCAAGATGAGCGCGCGAATGTTCGCCCAGAGGATCTTTACCACACCACTGGGTGTAAGCATCCCAAACCCGCGTAGGATCTCTAGCCAATCTTTATCGAACGCATTATCTTGAAAAATCTCAGCTGGCAGCCTAAACGACTCTGCCTGTCCATAACCCACAAAAAACCCAACTGAGAGGATGGCTGAGGTGATAAGTATTGGGAACCTGATGCGCCTTAATGAATTCGAGAACAATCCACCATACCAATCCATGGGATTCCGGGCATCGGAGAGAAACGAAGACCATAAACGCTTACCTGTCCCTCGTAGATCAAGCACATCAAGCTCGCGGGCAAGAAGCTCCTCACGATTGAAAAGTCGCAACCCCATCCGCATTAGGACAATCGCGATGAGCAACAGGGCGAGCACGATCCACCACAGAATATGATAGCGTCCCCAGAACATAATCAAGCTTTCGCCAATGATCAATTGAGCGACGGGAATGATAATAAAGGAAGCCAATAGGTTCGCGGCACGCACCGAGGTAGTTAAGGATGAGATCACGACCGCGCCGCTGACCATTACGATTGCCTGGATTGTAGTGAGCGAAAGGATTTGAATCAACAATTGAGGTGAAGGGACCCACTGCACTTTAACCAATAAACCTATCAGATAGACGGCAATTCCCATGTATGCCGCCATGAGTGGAGGGACTAGCGAGGCTGCCATCTTCCCCAAGTAAAGTTGACCATCGGATAATGGAGTCGCTAGAAGCGGCTCTAAAGTTTGTCTTTCGCGCTCCCCGGCGAAGCTCTCGAGAGCAATTACAAGTGAAATCGAAATTGGAAAAAACCCGACAACCATTAACAGGAAAGGGATCAGGCGCTCGCCAATAATCGGCGCACCATAGCGGCCCACGAATTCAACCGCCTGACTGGCTGTGAAATTCATTAAAAGTGGGAAGAACAAAGTCAGCAGAAGGATCGGCGCTAGAATACGCCAATCCCGAAACTGATCTCTGATTTCCCGGCGCGCAACGATCCATGCACCATTGAACAGAGTAGTAGGGGTCGAAGTCCTAGCGGTCTTCATTCGTCCCTTCTTGTGAATCATCCTCACCCACCACCTGCAGATAAACTTCCTCCAGGCTCCTCTCGACCCTGGAGAGGGTAACCACTGGAATGCCGGCTTTCGCTAAGGAACTCAGGATCTTCGGGTTGACTACCTCTGCCTGAGAAGTGCTGTATCGAACCCAATTGTCCCCTGACGCAATTATAACGATGCCCTCTTGAAGGTGCTCATGCACTCCGTCTAGAGAACACGCTAATCGCAGTTCCATCACCGGATCGCCAACCATTTTCCTCTTGAGCTCAAGCGGGGAATCATTCGCAATGATCTTTCCTCTGCGGATGATCGCGATTCGATCTGCGAGAGCCTCCGCCTCGAACAGGTTATGGGTGCACACGATGATCGCCCGATCAGCGGACCTTAACTCGACAATACTACTGCGGACATGGTGCGCACTCTCTGGATCCATCGCAGAAGTGGGTTCATCTAAAAGCAAGACCTGAGGTTCATGCAGCAAAGCCCGCACGAGTGCCAATTTCTGTCGCATCCCCTTTGAGTACTGCCCAAGGCGGAGCCCGGCAGATTCCTGCAGCTTATACTCGCCCAAGAGAGTGCGGGTCCTTTGTCGGATCGTGGAAGAATCTAAACCGTAGACACTCCCAAAGAAATCGAGGTATTCAACTGCGCGCATTCTCGTATAAAGACCATGTTGTTCGGTCAGCAAACCGACGACACTGCGCACAGCTTCTTGTTCATGCTCAATATCGTAGCCCCCTATTGTAGCGCTGCCGCGGGTCGGCTTGAGTATCGAGGCTAACATCCGAATCGTCGTTGTTTTTCCTGCTCCGTTCGGTCCTAGTAACGCGAGAATCTCCCCCGGCTTTACATGGAGCGACACATCATCCACTGCCGTGAAGGTCCCAAACTTTTTACATAGTGAAAATGCTTTGATACTACTCATCACTTTGCTCGGGGAATTATAGCAAGATCTTCACTGAACCTTCAATCATCCTTCCGTCCCAAACAAAACTGGGCCTGTTCTAAAAGAACAGCTCATCAGATTGCAATGTAGCTCACCTTGCTCCGGCGTTGGTCATCAGCGCAGGTGAATCAACAGCTAATACATTAATAGCGGGGCAGGAAGCTCTGCTTCTAAACGCAGACGCATCCTGCGCATTGAGGGCTGAACCTGAACCTCCCGCAGGTTTTGAACCTGCGGGAGGTAGGATAGTTCGATAGCCACTTCCTCCGTCATCGCCAGAAAGAAAGGTTGGGCCGCTCCCAATTAGATTCTTAGGAATGTCGCGGTCGATCTTCCCTTCCCACAGATCAGATACTACGCTGCACTCACCTGGCGATGACGCAGAAAGAGTGCCAGACCGCTGGCGATCGCAATAAGAAACATAAATCCTTGATTGAAATTGATCCCAAAGAGAGGAACATAATCTAGTCGAATAAACTCCAGCAGGAACCGTCCAACTGGATATGTGATCAAATACACCAGGAAGAGATCTCCGGTTTTAAGCCGATCGCCGAATCTACGCCATATCCACAGAAGAAAGAACATACTGAGTAGATTCCATATGGACTCATATAGAAAGAGCGGATGAAAGCGCTCAAAAGCTGCGTACCCTGGAATGCGATTCCGGGGGTCTATAAAAATTCCCCAGGGAAGGTCGGTTGGAGGACCATAGAGCTCCTGATTGATGAAATTTCCCCAGCGGCCAATTGCCTGGGCTAAAGCAAGTCCAGGGGCGGCAGCGTCGAGCAGCGTCCCTATTTTTACCTTATTACGCCGGGCAAAGATGTAGATACCCAGAACCCCGCCGATGATCGCTCCGGGGATGGCCAATCCCCCTTCCCACGTCGTGAGGATCATTAACGGGTTCTGCAGATAATCCGCAGTTGTAATCCCGGAATAACGCGAGGGTGTGAAGACGTGGTAAAGACGCGCGCCGATGATGCCAAAGATCAACACCCATGTCAGTGCGTCCCAGACGATCTCCGGATTTTTTCCCATCTTGCGCAGCATCCAACGTGCGACGTACGTGGCCATAATTACCCCGAACATAATAATCATGCCGTAGTAACGAAGATAAAGGAATCCAAGATGGATTCCGTATTGATCGAATGACATAGTCTTATCCTTTATGCGCTTGCTGGCGGACGCTGATAATTCGCTGAAGAGCGGTGATATTCGCGAGAATTCCGATCAGAGCTACACCAATCCATGGGTAACCAAAAATCAAACTTGGGACAAGGACGACGAACCTCTCGAAGCGGGTTAACACGCCCCCCTTCGCCTCATACCCCAGGCTCTGAGCCCGTGCTCGAACGTAAGAAACCAGGATCGACCCTGCCGTTGCGGCGAACACGAGCATCGCTAAGATTAAGTTCGACTCCTTGATAGCGTAGAAGAGCAACCCAGCGTATATGACTAATTCTGAATATCGATCGGTAACCGAATCAACAAACGCTCCAAAGTCACTCGGCTCATCCCGCAAGCGCGCCATGGTCCCATCGAGTGCATCTATAGCTCCCATTGAGAGCAGAATTAATCCGCCTACCAGGAAGGAACCACGTGCCAAGAAATACGCGCCAATCGAGTTTCCTACCAAACCTGATATCGTTAATGTATTCGGCGCGATTCCTAATCGATTGAGGAAGGCGCCGACTGGGTCAAGAAGATACTTAAAGCGGATCCGAAGTGCATCTGTTAAAGTTATCTCTGTTTGTTGTACCGATTCATCCACGCGCTATATTCTCCCATCCTTCAGAATTCTCGGAGTTTATGCTAACCGTTGAAATTGTTATGGTCAAGACAGGTCTTCTTTCTGCTCATCAGGCTCAGTTGGAGCTAGCGGGTCTTCATCTGCTCCGATCAAGACCTCACGCGTCCTCCCACCCGCTTGTGGGCGACCAACAACGCCTAATTCCTCCAATTGGTCCATCAACCTTGCCGCCCGAGGGTAGCCAATTCTCAGGCCGCGCTGGAGCAGTGATGCGCTGGCTTGGTCACGTTCCTTGACCAGTGCTATAGCTTGTTCGAGAATCTCATCATGATCCCCAAGAGACGCTTGGCGGTGAAGCAGCTCTTCCCATGGTCCTTCTTCAGCCTCAGGTGTTTCATCGCCAAGCTCCTCGCGCCAATAAGCCCGCAACCGTTTGATTTCTCCATCGGTCACATATGCCCCTTGCAAGCGAATCGGGGCGCTCGCTTCCGGGGAGAGGAAAAGCATATCACCCTTCCCCAGCAGCGTCTCAGCGCCTGAGCTATCGAGGATTACCCGCGAATCAATGCTGGAGGCCACGGCGAAGGAAATCCTAGCAGGGAAGTTTGCCTTGATCAAACCGGTGAGTATATCTGTGCTTGGTCGTTGCGTTGCGACGATTAGATGAATCCCTGTCGCGCGCGCCATCTGTGCCAGTCTTACGAGCGTGTGCTCCGTCTGGTCCGGTGCCATCATCATCAAATCCGCTAATTCATCGATCAAGACAACGATGCGCGGTAGACGCTCAACACCCTTTGCCCGTCTGGTTTTCCGGTTGTACATATCGATATCGCGCGCTTTGGTGGACTCCAAGAGACGGTAGCGCCGATCCATCTCGACCGTACACCAGCGTAATACTCCCACAATGCGCTCCAACTCTGTCTCAACCTTGCCGAGCAGATGAGGAAGCCCATTAAAACGTATCAATTCAACCATTTTCGGATCGATCATCACCAAGCGCATATCCTGCGGTGTGTTGTTCATCGCCAGACACACAGCGATCGAGGCAATAGATACCGACTTACCAGACCCAGTCGTTCCGGCGATGAGAAGATGTGGCATTGCCGTCAAGTCGGTGGCGACGGCTGCGCCAGCCACGTCCCTGCCCAGCCCTAAAGCTAACGGTGACGAGATCGACTGAAAGGCCTCCGTCTCTAAAATCGGACGTAAGCGAACTATCGTTGGCTTGCGATTCGGAACCTCAATACCAACGTAGGCCTGCCCAGGAACCGGGGCTTCGATACGCAGGCGTGGTGAGCTGAGGGCTAGAGCCAGGTCGTTTGCGAGGGCGGATATCTGAGAGACGCGCACTTTTTGCCGGTTAACATCACTATCCGCGCCCTTAGTTTCAACATATCCCGGCTCAATGGCAAACTGCGTCACCGATGGTCCGGTACGAAATTTAACAACTCGCGCTGGCAAGCCGAAATCTGCCAAGGTCTTTTCGATCAGACCTGCAGCAAGGTTAATCTCCCTTGATGTAACTGTGCCCTTTTTTTCATGGAGTAGAATATCCAGCGAAGGCAGCCGAGGATCACGCCTTAAGGGTTGTCGTGGTTTTTCATCCGTTGTTTGCCCAACCTGGAAGTTCTTCCTGAATTCCCGCGGGAGCCTGCGAATGGACTGAGCTTTTCCTGGTTTTTTCGGATCTTGCTGCTCCTTTGGAGCTTCTGTTTCAGCGAGACCCCCCCTCTCCATCAAAGATGGAGAGCTGCCAATCGCAGAGGGCACAAAACTATCGATCGTCTGCTTAAGCAAAGCCCCTACCCCAAGAAACAGAGAGGTGAGAAAGATCAAACTTAGCACAAGAACTCGACCGAACCCGCCAAAAATATCGCCGAAAAGCCGAGCAAGACCCCAGCCCACGATTCCACCGCCAGATCCTGCCTCCGCTTCGGCTAGCCCCATCCCACTGAAAGTCGACATTAAGGCCAGAGCGGTGAAGAGGGTGATTTCCAACGAAACTATTCGAAGCCAAGGTACCTGGACCCAATCACCACGACGCTTCCGGATTGAGAAGTAGACAGGAATACCAAGAAGAATTGGAGCTAAAAAAGCCCCATATCCCAATCCCTTTCGTAGAAGCCCAATAATTGGGTCGATCAAACCACCACGAGTGAGACCGAAGAGACCCAGCAGGACAATTATCGCAGCTGCTATGAGAGCAACCGCGACTAGATCGCCCATGGAATCCATGAGCGTATCGAGCAAAAGACGTGTTTCCGGCGCTGCTCGGTCTTCGGGGACTTCCTTCTTGCTTGAGTTTTTCTCGGGTTCTTTTTCTTTCATATTCCGTCAATACGGAGTGTCACATAACAGCCGAGAGCGATAAAGTGCACACCCTGCACCCGCTGGATGATCCATGGCCTATAAAGCCGGAAGAGATTCGGATGATTCTTTCTCAATCTCAGAATCATCTGCTGTTGTCTGTGGGACACCGCGCAGGCTTAACCCCAAGCGACGGCCTGATGCATCGATATGGATAATTCGCACCCTCACCTGCTCCCCCTCATGGACAACATTGCGAGGGTGGAGAAAGCTGCCATCGCCCAACTCAGAAACATGGATCAACCCTTCCAAGCCCTCCTCAATGCCAATGAAAGCACCGAATTTAACCACACTCGTAACAACACCTTCCACAATCTGCCCCATCGAATACTGTTCATCCACTCTTTCCCAGGGGTCCGGCAGAAGTTCTTTCAAGCTAAGTGCCACTCGATTCTGATCCCGATCGACGGAGAGGATTTGGACCTGTATTTCCTGGCCGCACTCAACGACATCAGCTGGGTGCCCGACCCTCCCCCACGAGAGCTCTGAGACGTGAACCAATCCTTCCACGCCTCCTAAGTCGACAAAGACACCGAACCGCGTTATGTTGGTGACTTCTCCCTGCACTCGATCCCCTGGTTTTAAAGATGTCAAGAGTTCGACTCGCTTTCCTGATCCTGCGAGCGCTGCTCGCTGAGAGAGAACAAGTCGTCCACGTTCGGGATCGAACTCGATAACCTTTAAGCCCATCTGTTTGCCAACTTGAGCTTCAAACACCTTTACTCGAAGTTCATCTTTAAGCTCAGGTTGAACATCCATAAGGTGCGAAACCGGAACGAAACCTCGCAAGCTCCGGGCTTCGACGAGTAATCCACCGCGATTGAAGCCAATGACAGGGAGATCAACGACTTCATCTTTCTGATAAAGTTCGCGAGCCCAGACCCAATCTTCTGGGTTACCTTGATTGATACTTCGTTTAACGGGGGTATCCTCTGTTTCAGGTTCGGGGTCTACGACCTGATGTTCTTCCTCTTCCATGACCGCCGCCCACCACGACTCATCCAGAACTGGCGGCCCATCACGCCCCCTCTCCTCGTTTGAAATATCTTCCAGTGTCATGCTAAAAACCTTTATCCATTCACCTTATCAGATAGGACCTGCGGAATTCCGAAGGTAAGATAAACCATCCAACGAGAGCTATTCCATCTTCTGGGCCACCACCTCCTCTGAAGTGGCAACCCCTCGTTCCATGTTCGCTATCGTTTCAGCTACCGCCTCGATCGCTACTCGTTGTTTCCGGTACAGATCCGCCTCAGACATCGCCAATTTCATGGCGACATCTCTTACTTTTCTTCCCTGCAGAAATTTCATCTCAAGGATATTGTACAGCATCCATTCTGCCGTGAACCGGCGCTCTCCTTCTGGCCGCACTTGGTCGATCGCATGGCGAAGGATCGCTCTTAATGCGTTCACTGGATTCCCCTCATGCCTATCCAAAGCCCGCCTGACTACACGCAACCCAAGCAGTGGACTACTGGTAAGCCGAGGCCCGCCCCAATAATGCCCAAGCGCTTCACGCACAAACTCCATTAAATCTTCTTCGGATCCAATTCCTTCTACGGGAGCTGTGAGCGCATTTGAACCGGCGTAACGCGATTCAGCACGTATTCTTTGGATCGTCTCGACCTGCGGCACCAGCCTGTCGACGATGGCGAATACTTCTTTCTGCAATTTCCTTTCCGTTAGGGCAATCGTGGCTCGCTCAAGAAGTACACTCAGATTTTCCTCTTCTTCATGCGTGAAATCGGGCACAGGGCCGCGCGCGTGCAAACCTAAAAAACCGATGACCTCCGTGGGGTTGGTGAGTCGCAGTGGGATTAACCAGAAAACATCCCAGGAGAATACATCCCCTAAAACATCAAACTCCTGGCAGTTATCGGTGACCATCAACGGGGGAAGATCCTTCGAACCCCGCAGCGGGTCCTCAGAACCAACCGCGACCTCCATCTCTAGCCCATCTGCCCCAACGATGGCAACGAAGGCTGAATCGATCCCAAGCAGGTCACAGGTCGCATTGAGGATGGATTCAAGAAATTGTCTGAGATCCCCACTCGTAAGTAAACGTTCTTCCAACAACTGAAGCCGAGCGACATCACCACGATCCTCGCCATAAAAGAACCAGAGTTCGACCGGACGGCGGATAAGCGTGATCAGATATTGGAGAATGAGGATTGAAGCAATCATGGTGAAAGGGACTACGCGACTGTTTTCATATCCAAATACCTCTGCCAGCCGATTGACGATGACGGTGAGAGCCAGCACTGTGGATGCCACAAAAGGTCCACGAAGTATCCATTGAAACAACCGCGCCTTCACCACACGATCCGGAATCTCTACACCGAAATATGCTACGGCATAGGACATCAGCACGATCTGAACCGCAACGAAGGTGTTAATGACGATTAATATTCCCCAGAAAAGAACGCCTTGTGAAATTAATGTGGGTCCCCCCAGCATCACCCAAGGATACGCCGCAATCAGCGGACCGATTGAGCCTGCTAACAGATAGCGCATCCGTCGTTTGCTGGAGCGTGTCAGGCAGCGTTTGTAAGCTCGCCAGAAGTTATAACCCGCTAAAATTAAGTTGATAAACAAGAAAAAACTGAATAACGGGAAGAGTGGTCCGGGGCGCAAATAGACGACCGAGTCGCCAATCACGACCTCCGCGGCGATCAACCGGCCGAAGGCGACCCCGGCCAATGTTAGTCCGCTCAGAAGATAGCTCAATCCGACGAGGCGCGATCGACGGCCTCTTGAGGGTCTCCCCGTCGCCGCTAGAAGAGCATCGGAAAGTTGCATATACGCAGCAGGCATAAAACTAATGCCCAGCCACTGTAAACGGAGCCACACATCAATCTCTGCGGGGGAATTGGTAGTTGCAACGAGCACATCACCAAAATAAACGATCGTCACACAAGCCAACAATACCGCCAGGGATCGCGCCACCTTTTCACGCATGTTGAATGTCAGCGCATAGAGCAGCAGCGAGAATGCTGTAATCGTATTTCCGGCGGTGAGGATTTGGTTCAGAATGAGCAGCGGTGCTACCATGTCAGACATAGAGATTAAGGCTGGGTCTCAACCGAGTTCCACTGCGAAAAAAAGCGCAATATCCTGATCCGGATAGTATAGATCGCTATACCCCGCGTAAATAAATCCTGTTCTCTGAGCCAGACAGATCGCAGGGTAGTTCTTAGTCTGCATTTCCATGAAAAGCAATCTTCTGTCCCTGGCTCGACACCACTCCTTTCCAGCAGCAAGCAACCGTGAAGCGATCCCCTGCCTTCTGAATCGCAAATCTACGACTACATCCGTTATCCACCCAGACCCTTCGGCAGGGCCATCGCTCAACGCCAAATATCCAGCAGGCTGCTCTTCTACCTCCGCCAGGAGCAGTGCTTCCAGATGAGTCCACTCATCTGCCAGACGTTTAGGATCTCTTGGATAGACAGCCTGCATCGGGCGCGGCAATCGCACTTCCCGGAAGGTTGCCCTGATCTCGTTTGGTTGCTTTCGAAACGAGAGCTGCCAGACATGATCCGTGCTATATCCATGGTCCATGGAAATTAATCGGGTAATGTCAATTGAAATCGCTTGGCGCACATTTATTTGCTCAATCATCGTAACCTGTGACCTTCATTGCGTAATTATGGAACAATTTGCAGCCGGATCTGGCAAGGGAATGGAGCGTTCCCGAGTGTATCCGTAACGACCAGTTGAACAGCATATTGGCCAGGCCGGACCAGGCTTGTATCCCAAGTTCCCAGCTTTACTGTCTCTGTCTCGTCGCACCCGTGCTCGCATACGGGTTGATTGCTGGCTGAGATTGCTAACCAGGTACTCGACGGCTTCAAGTCGTGGTATTCAAGCTTATAGAAAGCAAAACCTGGGATACTTGCGGTCCCTAAAAATTGCACATCGCCCTGGACTCTTTCACCGCTTACCGGAGAGATGATCTGGGCATTAAGATTAGCACAACCTGTGCCATCAATGCTTTCTGGGTCGATTGGCGTCGCTGTGGAAAATGCAGTTCCTTCTTCTCCCTGCCCTCTTTTAGGGGTTGCTAACAGGGAAACTGTCGGTATTGCTGTAGGGCGAAGCGAGGCAGGAAGAGCAGGGCTGGCGAAGGTCGTCAAGATGAAGACCACGATAATACATGTGACGGTGAAAGCAAGCATTCCACCAGAGCGCCGCAGTCTGGAGAGGGATCGTTCTCTCTCCAAACCGTAGATCGCCGCTCGAAAGGATTTATACGCTCGCAGAACCGACCCAAAATACACCAGTCCGAGCAAACCCAGAAGGAGGGAAATCCATCTCTGGTTAGCCTCGATAAAAAATAAGACCTCTTCCATGCATTTCCAATCTCATATCTCTTTTAAAACACCCCTGACCAGAGCCGTTAATCTCGGGACGATCACCTCGCCTGCAGCTAAAACTTCTTCGTGAGTCGTCACTGTAGAGCCGTCGAGGTTCGCCTTGTTGCTAATACCAGATATACCCAGGACGCGCATCCCACCATGGCGGGCGATTATGACTTCCGGAACGGTGGACATCCCGACCGCATCAACCCCGATCCCGCGCAGAAACCGTAAATCTGCCGGAGTTTCAAACGATGGCCCAGCAAGGCAGACGTAAACACCTTCTTGCAGCGGGATATCACCACTGTCTGCAACGGATCTGGCGATCGACTTCAGCTCCGGATCATAAGCCTGGCTCATATCCGGAAAGCGCGGGCCATATGCATCTAAGTTCGGACCTCTCAGTGGCGATTGACCGGCCATTCCAATTAGATTGATATGGTCTGAGATGAGCATGAGTTCGCCGGGTGAAAACTCAGGGTGAACGGCTCCCGCGGCATTCGTAACGATTAGAATTTCTACCCCCAGCTTCTGCATAACTCGAACCGGGAGACCTATGCGCTCAATTGAGTGGCCTTCATAGTAATGAGCGCGACCCTGCAACACGAAAACAGGTACGTCCTCTAGTCGACCAAAGACAAGTCGACCTGAGTGCCCTTCGACCGTTGAAACAGGCCAGCCCGGGACTGTGGTGACATCGATGTGCTCCGCACCCTCTATTGCATCCGCTAGCGGACCTAATCCGGAACCTAAAATCATGCCAATTTTCGGTTCCAATGATATCGTCTTTCTGATTGTTCCGACGGCATCATCAATATCTTGCTCACGAATAAAATCCATTATCTACCTCTCGTCTTCGGTTCTAGATCGACGACGATGAATACGGACAGCGTTGGGGCTCGAAAGCCCCAGGAGTGTTTGTACTTCTCGTCGAGAATTGCCATCTTCTAACATATGACTGGCTCGTGAGTGTCGTAAAGTGTGAGGTGAAAGAGATCCTTCCAACTCGCTTGCAGTTGCCCAACGTTTAACGACCAGCCACAATCCTTGCCGACTCAATCCCTGGCCACGTTGATTAAGAAAAAGTACATTCTCGACGATGTTGCGAGCGAAATGGGGTCGCCCATCACTTAAGTATGTTTGCAAGAGTGCGATCGATTCGGGAATTGCAAACCATTGGGTACGATCTGGGGGTCTTCGCATGCGCGCCTTATCAAAATCGACATCGGTAACTCGAAGGCGAACCACATCCGTAGCGCGTAATCCAGTTTCATACAGCAACGAAAGAATCGCAGCATCCCGGATTGCACCCGGAGAAAAAATTTTTCGTGGCGCCGACAACAACCGATCCAGTTCTTGCCTGCTGAGCGTCCGCGGCTGTGTCCTTCCAAGTGCCGGTCCTTTTAGCAGTTCACGGAAGCGATGAATATCCACAAGACCCTGACCGGAAAGGAACTCAAGGTAAGAGCGGGCAGCAGCAAGCTTGCGAGAGACCGTCGCCGGTCGGTAGCCCTGTGCCCGAAGCCAATCAACATAATGGATAATCGCCGAAGGCGTAAGCGCTTCAGGGGCTAGCGGTACGCCCGAGTAACTGGCGAGAACGCAATAGAACTGATCGAGATCAGTGCCATACGCAGTAATTGTATGGGCCGAGGCATAGTGTTCATTTTGGAGTTCGTCAAGATATTGTCGGATGGAGCGCTCCATTGGGTCTCCCTACTGCTCCTCTAAGCTCTTTTTACATTATATCATCGGGCTGCATAAACTTACCATAACTGCACCCCCACTCTGACCACTTTGATAATAAACCCTGGGGGTCTTTTGACGATTTAGCTCCATGCGCTTCCCTCATCCAACCGCTGCATATCTTCATCTGTTAATTCAACGGATAGACACCCGAGATTATCCTCTAGCTGCTTTAGATCTCGAGGACCGATGATAGCGCTCACAACTGCAGGTCGTGAAATCAGCCAGCGTAGAGCAACTTGCGAAGGAGATTTCTCTCTTTCTTGAGCGATTTGCTTGACAATCTCCAATGTGGATAAACTGGTTGGGTCCTTTAAATAGGCTTGAATCCGATCGCTCATCGCTCCGCGGCTGCCTTCGGGAGGTGTTTGGTTGCCAGCGTACTTGCCCGTGAGGAAGCCCCCCGCTAACGGACTGTAGGGGATTACTCCAATGCCGTAATTTAAACAAACATCTTCGAGTTCCCGCTCAAACTCATCCCGATTGACTAAATTGTAGTGAGGTTGGAGGCTGGCGAAATTTGTCAGTTTGCACTGATCCGACGTCCACAAGGATTCCATTAGACGCCACGCCGAGTAATTTGAGCAACCAATGTAAAGTACACGTCCATCGCGGACAAGATCATCCAACGCGCGCAGCGTCTCCTCGATCGGAGTATCCTCATCCGGCCAGTGCATCTGGTACAGATCGATATAGTCTGTTCCCAATCGCTCCAGGGATTGCTCCACTGCCGAGAAGATGTGCTTACGAGAAAGCCCTTCATAATTAGGCCCCTCACCCATTTGCCCGCGGACCTTCGTGGCGAGGATGATCTGCGCTCGTTTCTCCGGGTTTTTACGAAGCCATTTTCCGATTATGGACTCAGCGACCCCTCCTGGATTCCCCTCGATCCAGCGTGAATAGATATCAGCCGTATCGATGGCGTTGATCCCCGCAGCATAAGCTGCGTCCAGAACATCGAAGGAAGTTTTTTCATCCGCCGTCCATCCAAATTGCATCGTGCCTAAAGTCAAAGGGGAGATTTTTACCCCTGATCTTCCCAAAGATCGAT
>SDBU01001193.1_pt1 | contig 37845 bp, 41 predicted proteins | sample 2277071 | NCBI WGS metagenome assembly SDBU01 (sample SAMN10397929, study PRJNA504765) | marine sediment metagenome | isolation source: marine sediment core GS08_GC12, 126 cmbsf | place: Arctic Ocean: Gakkel Ridge, Loki's castle | collected 2008 | reverse complement strand
CAATGGATGTTGCCAGGCAGGAGGCGCAGCAGGGGGCGGTTAAAGGCACTGTTGTCATTGCTGGTGAGCAAACGGCAGGCAGGGGACGAATAAAGCGCACCTGGTTATCCCCTAAGGGCAGCCTTGCCTTATCTATTATTCTCTACCCCCAAATAGCTTACTTGCCTTACCTTATTATGCTTGACTCTCTAGCTGTAGCCCATAGCATTAAGATAGCTACTGGTTTAAAATCGCAGGTCAAGTGGCCTAACGATGTTCTAATTAGTGGTAAGAAGGTATGCGGGATTCTAATTGAAAGCCAGTTACGGGGTAACAGCGTAGATTACACTATTATCGGGATTGGGATAAATGTTAACCTCAGGACTTCTGATTTTTCAGAGATTCTACCTATTGCTACCAGCCTTTCCCATGAACTGGGAAGAGATATACCCTTATTAGATATAACACGACAGTTGTTAGTTGAAACAGAAAGGTTATATCTAGCTTTGTTAGCTGGGGAGTCTATCTATGAAGAGTGGCGGGATAGCTTAGTGACACTAGGCAAAGAGGTTCGTGTAACCTCAGGGGAAACTGTGTATACGGGTATAGCTGAATCAGTAGCCAGGGACGGTAGCTTATTATTGCGTCAGGGGGATGGGAGCCTAACCAAGATTGTGGCTGGAGATGCTACCCTCCGTGATTATAAATAAACTATTCACCAGAGCCCACCAAAGTGGTAGGCTCTGGATTTACTGCCCGTAAGCTATTGCCCCTTGGTTATTTCTTTTCTTCTGATTTAGAGCTACCGCCACGGTTCATAAACATGCTGATAAGGTCTATTGGTAGGGGAAAGATAAGGGTGCTGTTTCTTTCGGTAGCTATCTCGGTGAGTGTTGATAGGTAACGAAGTTGCAGGGTGGTTGGCTCTTTAGCAATAATAGCCCCAGCTTGAGCCAGCTTTTCTGCGGCTTGAAATTCGCCCTCAGCATGGATGATTTTGGCTCGCCTGCCTCTTTCTGCCTCAGCCTGAGCCGCCATAGCCCGCTTCATCGTTTCATCGAGTTCAACTTCCTTAATTTCCACGGCGCTCACCTTCACTCCCCAGGGGTCAGTCTGCTCGTCAATTATCTTCTGTAGTCTCTCATTAAGTTGCTCTCTTTCAGCTAGCAGTTGGTCGAGTTCAGATTGCCCCAATACATTTCGTAGCGTGGTCTGAGATATTTGCGAGGTAGCCCGAATATGGTCTAATACCTTAACTACAGACGATTCAGGGTCAACCACTCGCAAAAATACTACCGCATTTACTCTAACAGTAACATTGTCCTTGGTGATTACCTCTTGCGATGGGACATCCATGGTTATTACCCGGAGGTCCACCTTCACCATGCGGTCAACGAAGGGGATGATGAGGAATAAACCAGGACCCTTAGCCCCAATTAGCCGCCCCAGACGGAAGATGACCCCTCGTTCATACTCAGTAACAATCTTAACCGTCATTGGAATAAGTATGAGCAGTCCTAAAACAATTATGCCAATAGTAATTATGTTCATCGTTTACCTCCTTCTTAATTATTGCTTCTTAATCACATATAGTTTTAAGCCATCAAACTTGGTTATAATTACCTCCTCCCCAGGCTTTGCCTGTCCATCGGCTAATATTGCTATCCAGCGTTCACCCTCATAGAGAATCATTCCCTGGGGTTCGAGGGTAGTCTTAACTATAGCTGTTTTGCCCACTAACTCCTCTCTGCCGGTACTCGGCTGGCGATGGTGGGCTCGAACCGCTCGCTGAATTATAAAAGCAAACAAAGCAGCGATAATAATTGTTATTGTGGCAATAAGCCATGGGTTTACTTGCATAGCAGGTCCTCCTCTAAATAAGATTAATGAGCCAATAACTAGCGAAACTACACCCCCAGCCGTAAATAAACCAAAGGTAGGCGTAAATACCTCGGCAGTAAAGAGCCCAAAAGCCAGAACGATGAGCAAAACCCCAGCATAGTTTACCGGCAGCGTTCCCAGAGAGTAGAAAGCCATTATGATGCAGATGCCACCGGCTATACCAGGGAGACCAATCCCAGGGGTGGTGATTTCAACCATCAGACCGAGCATTGCCAGGCTTAACAGAATATAGGCAATATTTGGGTCAGCGATGGCAAAGAGGAAACCTTCAACCCAGTTCATCTTGAGACGGTGAATGGTGGCACCTTGAGTGTTTAAGGTGACCACATTGCCATCGAGCAGAGTTACCTGCTTACCATCCAGTTGCGAAATAAGGCTACTAAGGTCAGGAGCAACCATATCAATGACATTAAGTTTCAGAGCTTCCTGCTCTGTAGCCGAAACACTTTCCCTGACTGCTTTTTCTGCCCATTCCATATTGCGTCCGTGAGCCTCAGCAATACTTCTGATATAGGCAGCAGCATCGTTGACAATCTTTTCTTCCATGGTTTCTGACATTTGTGCTTCGCCTTCCTCACCTATCGCCACCGGGTGGGCGGCACCAATGGCGGTATTTGGTGCCATGACAGCTATATGGGCAGCCATAGTAATGAATACCCCAGCCGAGGCAGCTCGGGCTCCTGAAGGAGAAACATATACCACTACCGGTACATTGGCACTAACGATGTCCTTTATAATGTCGCGCATAGAGGTGTCCAGGCCACCGGGTGTGTCCAGTTCGATTATACAAGCAATGGCGCCATCTTCCTCAGCTTGGTCGATTCCGCGCTTGATATAATCAACGAGGACAGGGTTGATGGTTCCTTTGACTGGAAGCACAACAATCTTAGCCGGTGACGCTGCCTGAACCCCGATAGCCATGGAGGCGGCAAATAACAAGCCCACTAGTAGTAGAATGCGTATAATTTTCAATATAGTTAATTCCTACTGGAACACCTATTAGAATTATACATTGATTGTTAGTCCTGTTGCAAACAGGGATAGAGATTGCTTATTAATCTACTGCGTTTGAATAGCTATGCAAATTATTGTAAGATTTACCCATCAATTGTTAAAAGGAAAAGATATGAGAGTTCAGAGGTGCAAGGGAAGTCGAGACCTATCTCCCGAGGAGATGAGGAGGTTTCGCCTAATTGAAGGCGTATTTAGGGAGTGTTGTCTCAAATGGGGGTATGAGGAGGTTAGAACACCAACCCTTGAGTATTTTCACCTATTCACCTCAACGGGGACGCTTACCCCTAGTTTGTTAGGCAAGGTATATTCCTTCCTTGATTGGGATGGCTGGAGTGGGGAGAGGGTAGTGTTGAGACCCGATGGCACTATCCCTGTTGCCAGGCTTTATATTGATAGTATGGAAGAAAAGGAGTTGGCCAGGCTCTTTTATGTAGCTAATGTCTTTATCTTTGAACAGACGGGAACGAAGACCAGGGAAAGGTGGCAGTGTGGCGCCGAGCTTATGGGAGTGGATTCTCCTCAAGCCGATGTAGAATTGATAATACTGGCTTTGGATGTTTTGAAAAAGCTAGGACTTGATAACATAGAGTTGAGGCTATCACATGCCGGGCTATTAAAGGCATTCCTTGCCAAGCTGGGACTAAGTTCTGAGGAGCAAACCAAGATACTTGACCAGATTCTGGATGGGGATATAGAAGCACTGACTAGAATAAAACCAGGAAAATCTGAACTAGAAAGGACACTGCCTTCTTTGCTAGACCTTGATGGGAAATCGTCCGGGTTCTTAAAAAACTTGAAGGCTCTGTTAAACCAGAATTTCCCTGAACTTGTGTCTGCTCTTGATAACTTTATAAATATTGTTGGCCTTCTTGAAGCTTTGGGGCATAACTACCAGATTGATTTAGCTTCGGGCAGGGGCTTTGAATACTATACTGGGATAAATTTCCGATTCTTTGTTGGTGGCGAGGAGATAGGTGGTGGAGGGAGATATAATGCCCTTATTCCTCTAATGGGGGGCAAGGATACCCCGTCATCAGGCTTTGCTCTTTACCTTGACCGCCTGATGAACCTAATTTCGCCAAAAAACTCGGCTAAATCTCTCGCGGAGAGAATCATGGTTAGGACTGAACCAGAAATGGTAAAGGAAGGATTCAGTATTGCTAGCCGCCTTCGTGAAGCCGGTTATGTGGCTGAGCTTGACCTTAGTAATCAGGAACCGGCTGACTTAAGGTGGACACTTAATGTTCAACGGAAAGAGCCGTTATTCTTTTTGACCAATCTGGCCACACACAAAAAAATTGAGCTTAAAACAACTGACGAGGTTTTAGACTTATTGGGGAAGGAAGATGCCAATAAAAGTAGCCTTACCTAAGGGTCGCCTGTTAGCTGAAACAGCCACTCTACTTCGGAGAGCCGATTGGGGACTGAGTGGCTATAATGAGTCAGCCCGCCTTTACCGCCTTAAATCGCGAAGGTTTCCTAATCTTCAGGCTAAAATATTCCATGAGAGAGATATTCCCATTCAAGTGGCAGTAGGAAATTATGACTTAGGTATCTGTGGGCTGGACTGGATTGAAGAGCTCTTGGTAAAGTATCCGAGTAGTACTTTAGTTAAGGTAAAAAATCTAGGATATGGAAATGGTGCTTTATATATGGTTACCAGCAGGTCTGAGGAGGTATCTACAGTAGAAGAAGTACAGGCAAAATCAGACACTATACGTATTGCTAGCGAATATCCTAACCTGGCTGAGTATTTTGCAGTAAAAAATCGGCTGAGGCGATTTAGCATCTTTCCACTATGGGGAGCGGCTGAGGTTTATCCCCCGGAAAGTGCTGATTTGGCGTTAATCCCTGGAGGAACCGGGAAGAAGCCTTTTGATGGTGGGCTGGTACCGGTAAGTGATATTCTTAGTTTTAGTGCCTTTCTGATTGCTAATAAGGATAGCTGGGAATCAAAGGATATGAGTGAAGTGTTGACTTCAATCTATGATGGACTTATGCCAGCTTCAGGGGAAAGAGAAGCTGCTGATAAAGGTCTGCCTGCTTTTACCGATGTGGTTGGGCGACCAGAGGTAAGCGGTCAGCAGTTCCCTAGCGAAGTAGACAATAAGACTGTCTGGTTAGCGTTACCTGACGGACATCAGCAGTTACCTACCCTTAAGCTGTTGAACAAGGCTGGAATTCAGCTTAATGATTATCCCTCAGCAGCGGGAAACCGCAGACCAACTACTAATTGGGACAATGTTGTGATTAAGGTGATTCGACCTCAGGATATGCCACTGCAGGTAGCTAACGGAAATTTTGATTTGGCAATCACCGGCAGAGATTGGCTTATGGAGCATCTCTATCAGTTTCCGTCCAGCCCGGTAACTGAGCTTCTTGACCTCAAGTCAGGGAAGGTAAGAATAGTAGCCGTAGTAAATAAAGAGCTGCCAGCGACCGGTGCTCAGGGCTTGAGGCGATTTAACGCTGAGCAGGCGGCGCCACTTAGAGTAGCTTCGGAGTACATAAATATAGCTGATAAGTATGCTCGGGACAATCACCTCGGACCTTATAGGGTGATTCCAACCTGGGGAGCCACTGAGGCATTTCTGCCCGAGGATGCTGATTTGCTAATTGAAAATACCCAGACAGGGCGAACTATAGCCCGACATAATCTTAAGATAATTGATACCCTTTTTAAATCAACAGCTTGCCTTATTGGTAATACCAATACTTTAGCCAGCTCTATTAAAGGTGAAAGGATAAAATCTATTACTGAAATCCTGCGAATCGCAGTGGAGGACAGCTAAATTGAAAATCATTGACGGCTTTCAGTCAGCAAAATCGGCACTGTCAAGGCTAGCCGTGGCTGAGTTCTATTCGGTTTCACCGGCATTGAGACAAAGTCTAAGAAGGCTATTTGGCACGGATGACCCGGAGCAGGCGGTCAGGCAAATTATTGATGAGGTGCGAACTAGAGGCGATGCTGCCCTGTTTGATTATTCTCTGAAGATTGATAAGGTGGAGCTTACTTCGCTGGAAGTGGATAAACAGCAGATAGCAGGAGCTTATCAGAAGGTAGATGATGAGCTTATATCAGCCCTAAAGTTGGCTGCAGAGCGAATACGCTCGTTTTGTACTACGCAAAAAGAGATTATGGGCAGTGACGTCAATAGGGGAGGCTTAGGCTACTTAGTCCGTCCATTGCAGCGAGTCGGCGTTTATGCCCCTGGTGGCACTGCCTGTTACCCGTCAACAGTTCTGATGACGGCTATCCCGGCTAGGGTGGCTGGCGTTAAAGAAATTATCTTAGCCACGCCACCTGGTTCAGACGGGACAGTTCCCCCGTCTACATTAGTTGCTGCCGATATTGCCGGGGTTGACCACATTTTTTCTGTCGGTGGTGCTCAGGCAATTGCTGCTTTAGCTTTCGGCACCGAATCTGTGCCTAAAGTAGACAAGGTTTGCGGACCGGGTAATATCTTTGTCACCATAGCTAAAAGACTCGTATACGGAGTGGTTGGTATTGATGGGCTTCAGGGACCGAGCGAGGTATTGATTCTTGCCGATGGGAAAGCCAACCCTAAATATTGTGCTGCCGACCTTCTGGCTCAGGCGGAACACGACCCCTTAGCCTCGGCTATTCTGGTGACTACTTCATCGCAGTTGGCGGGTGAGGTTAAGCGGGAGGTGGAACAACAACTAAAGGGTTTACCACGACAGGTAATAGCTGCCGAATCTTTAGAAAATAGAGGGATAATAGCAGTGGTGGCTAATCTAGATGAGGCTATAGAATTGGCGAACCTGTATGCCCCGGAGCACCTTTGCCTGATGGTAGAAAACGCCACTTCTTATGTTGATAGGTTAACTAATGCCGGCTGTATATTTGTCGGTGAGAAGTCAACGGTTGCTCTCGGCGATTATGTGGCTGGACCAAGCCACGTTTTGCCCACCGGAGGTACTGCCCGTTTTAGCTCTCCACTTAACATAACTGATTTTATAAAATTCATAAACTTGATTAATATAGACGAGACTAGCCTGAAGCAGCTAGGTCACGCCGCATTGACTATTGCCAGGGCTGAAGGTCTTGAGGCTCATGCCCGGGCGGTGGAAAAACGGCTGGAGGAATTAGATTAAGGGGGTAAAGTGAGAAATAAAACTGGTTGGCATTCACTTTTACTTATAGGGTTGATTCTTTTGCTTATTAGCCCAGTTATGGGTTGCTCTGCACCATCAACAGATACTTTACCTACCTTCCCATCTACTGAACAATCATTGGCGCCAGATGCTACACCGGGAATGGTATTAGAGCCTGAACCACCGATACCCACTCGCTTTACCGCCTACACCGATGAGGCAAGGTTTTTTAGCATCTCCTACCCACCAGATTGGGAGCCTTCCCCCTCTTGGTTTGAGGGAATTGTACCAATCTCTAAGGATTTCTTTAAAAGCTATGAACCGGATACCTTCTCATCAGGGCTTCCCTTTGTATTCATTGGGGGAGCACCAATGGAGTCAGGTATTTCGCCGGCAAGTGTAAATATTGTGGTTCAAGCGTTGTCTGATATGACAATAAGAGGATGGTGGACACTGGATGAAATAGTCGAGGCAAAGCTTCAGCGTACCAAAGAAATCAAGCAAGGATACTATGAGTTTTCTCGAGTTAGCACAATTATTGGAGGAAGGGAAGCGGTAATTATAGATTGGGAATCCTATACATCTGATTTGAGTGGGAAAGTTCGTTGTGTACAAATGTTTATGATTGCAGACAAACTTGTGTGGAAGGTAACCTGTTATGTGAACTCTGAAAAATACGGCTACTTCAAAGACGACCTCTATGCCATAGTCAGGAGCCTTCGCATATTGAAGTGATGCTAGGTAGTGGTCATCAAAGTCCTGAGTCTGTAGTATAATCTCGTTAAATACAAATTAAGAAGGACAGTAAAATGAGAAAGGCAGCGGGTATCCTGATGATAATCGGTGGATTGATAGGTGGTAGTCTGTGGTTACGTATTGTTAGGGACTTAATGACTGATTTTGCTAAGACAATTACAACAGCAGACCCTGCTTCAACCGCAATGGTTCTAGGCTTACTTATAGTATTGATAGGGTACTTACCGATGGGACTAAGTTTTGTGGGTGGTATCTATGCATTGAAAAGGAAACACTGGGGATTAGCTCTAGCTGGGTCTATCTGTTCTGTCCTCTTCCCCTTCTTAGGGATACCTGCCGTCGTATTATTGATAATGAGGAAGGGTGAATTTAATCTGGAAAACCAAAGTGAGCAGAAGGCATTGGAAGCAAAGGAAACTAAATCAAAAGTAAACACAGAGAAAGAAAAGAATGAAATTTGGACATTATTTTATAGGGAAATAGCATCAGCTAGCCCTGAGAAACAAGATGAGTTGCAATGGCATGCGGCTCAATGGGATAAACTTATGAAGCAAGGTTTATCTCCTAGAGAAGCCCATAAAAAATCAAGAATGCTAGACTATGACAATTATTTAAGAGAAAAATATGAGGGAAACTCCTAGTTATTCCTTCTAGGTAAAGATATTAGAGCTCTTATTATACAGAATAAAAAAGGCACCTTTAAGAAGGTTAATTTTTAAGGAGGTAAATATGGCACAAATTAAAGTTCCAAAGTCGGTTAAAGAACATCTTTCAGTGGATGAAGAGGTTATCGGTAAACTCTCCATTAACACAGATTACTATGCCACTAATAAGCGATTACTTGTCTTCAAGAGGTCAGAAATCTGGGTGGCGCTTTTTGGTCTTCTTGGTCTTTTAGCCCAAAAGAAATACCGCGGTGATATTGAATACTCAAGAATTTCGGGCATCACCTTAAAGAAACATCGTTCAAAACTCCTGCTCATCGCCGGTCTTATTATAGCACTACCTTTGCTTATATTTGGCTTTGTGTTTATGAACTTAGGGGAGGCTGGTACCGTCGTTGGCTGGGTATTCATTATGCTGGCTTTATTTACGATTGTTATAATGAGTGTTATGAAGCAAGCCTATTACCAGGTTGAGAGCCAGGATTTCACTGAAAAAGAGATGAAGAAATATCGACTCAATAAGCCCAGGATTGGTGGGAAAAAGATAGACAGGTTTGTTGAGGTGGTTAGAGAAAGGATTTCCAGATGACAAAGGGGCACTCATATATTGGATGAATAAGCCTAATTGTTGGTGTGGCTTGTTTTACCCTTGCTTTACTTGGCATCTTTGAAATCGAATGGGAAGCTGGGATGGCTACAAGCTTCTATCTCAGTCCTATCGCTTTAATAACCGGACTCATTGCTCGTTTTGGCAGGACCAAAGACAACTTCGGTATAGCCGGGATTGGTCTGGGAATAATTGCCGCATTTGGGAGCATCGCTTGGTACTAGTGTGTAGATATTTAGTTGATTCTAGATTAGGAAGGTAGGGGGAATGCCTAAAGGTATGGGAATAGAAAAATTGATACGGTCTGATTTGGTTAATTTTGGTGGTTATTCTGCCCGAAAGTCCCCAGATACATTAGAGGGCAAGATTGAGGTTTCGGTGGAGAATATTATCAAGCTGGATGCTAATGAGAACCCGTATGGCTGCTCACCGAGAGTAAACCAGGCGCTGGCTGCTTGCCCTTATCTAAATATCTACCCGGATAATGGGCAGACAAAGCTCAGGGAACTACTGGCAGGATATGCTGGTATCGATGCCAAACATATTGTCGGTGGTAGTGGTAGTAATCAGCTAATAGACCTCGTGTTACGCTTATTTACTGATAAAGGTGACGAGGTAATAAATTGTGTGCCCACTTTTGGCATATTCCGTTTTAGCACCGAGCTGTGCGGGGCTACTTTAGTGGAAGTGCCCAGGGACAAAAACTTTACCGTTAATGTTAATGCAGTCAAGGCGGCAATAACTAAAAAGACCAAAATAATATCTCTGGTTAACCCTAATAATCCTAGCGGGACACTTATGTCACAGTCGGATATACTGGAGATACTGGACACAGGATTACCGGTGTTAGTTGATGAGGCATACTATGAGTTTGGTGGACAAACTGTAGCGCCTCTGGTTAGCCAGTATGAAAATCTGATGGTACTGCGCACCTTCAGCAAGTGGGCAGGGCTGGCTGGTTTGAGGGTCGGTTATGGTCTTTTTCCACCTAAAATCGCCGATTATTTACTCACAATCAAGATACCCTATAATGTGAATGTAGCTGCTCTGGTTGCCGTAGAGGAATCGCTAAAGGATATTGATTATTTGCAGAGTAGGGTAAAGGCTATAATTGCTGAGAGAGGAAGGCTTTTTGGTGAATTGCAGAAATTCAAATGGCTAAAACCCTTTCCTTCACAGGCTAATTTTATTCTGTGTCTGGTCGCTAATGGCAAGGCAAATGAACTCCGACAGAAGTTGCAAAATAAAGGGATACTGGTTCGTTACTTTGATGAACCGGTATTGCGAGATTATATTCGCATAAGTGTGGGCAAACCAGAACATACCGACGCCTTAATCAAAACACTGCAAGAATTGGGGAGGTAAACGAATGGCTAATAGACTATCCGTGGTCAAACGGGAGACTAAAGAAACAAATATCAACCTGGAGCTTAATATTGATGGTAGTGGCAAGTGGGAGGTAACTACCGGAATCAGGATGTTTGACCACCTGCTGTCTCAGCTAGCTCGGCACGGTGTATTCGACCTCAAGATTTCAGCCACCGGAGACGACCAGCATCACCTAGTGGAAGATGTTGCCATTTGCCTGGGGCAAGCCTTTGGTAAGGCTCTCGGTGAGAAACGGGGTCTCGTCAGAATGGCGGAGGCGACAGTGCCTATGGATGATGCTTTAGCTATGGTGGTAGTGGATATCGGCGGCAGAGGATACACTGTGATGGAACTACCGTTTAGTGATAATGATATGTTTGGCTTCCCCACCGACCTTGTTCGTCACTTTCTTGAGTCTTTTGCTGCTGAGGCTAAGCTTAACCTCCACGTCAAGATTCTGTATGGCACCAATGACCATCACAAGGCAGAAGCCCTGTTTAAGGCATTAGGCAGAGCCTTAGACGCAGCTACCAGAATTGATGAGCGAATTAGTGGTGAATTGCCCAGCACCAAGGAGTTACTGGAGGGTTGAGGATTAAATTCTAAACAAGGAAGATGAATATGAACATAGGAGCTTGCGGCAGAGCTTGTGAGGCTTGTAGCAACTTTATTAATGGAATGCGGGAGGTTATATTGTTAAAGAAGGATTTATACAGGTAGATAGCGAAGCAGTTTTAATACGACGCACAAATAAAAAAGGGAGGAGTTCAAAGATGGTTCCCAAAGAGTTTAGTGTTGAAGATAAAGTGGCAATTGTTACTGGAGGAGGGCGGGGTATTGGTAAGGCTATTGCCTTAATCCTCGCTGAGGCCGGGGCGGATATTACAGTGACTGCCCGCACCACAGAGCAGATAGAGCAAACAGCAAAAGAGATCCGGCAGTTGGGACGAAAAAGTCTGGCTATAACTATGGACGTAACAAAGGAAGATCAAGTAAAACAGGTGGTGGAGCAAACCCTTTCACAATTTGGCAAGATTGATATCCTAGTTAACAATGCTGGCATCGGTGGTGGTGGGAAGGCCATTGTCTCCATTCCAGGAGTAAAGATTCCTTGGCCTCTAGGACGGAATCAGGATAAGCAATTGACTCCAGAGGATTGGCACCAAGTTATAGATACCAACTTAACCAGTGCCTTTCTCTTTGCTCAAGCAGTTGGGCCTCACATGTTGAGGCAGAAGAAAGGCAAAGTAATTAACATCAGCTCCACTAGTGCTGAACTAGGTACACCTTACGGTTCTGCATATTGTGTTAGTAAGGCGGGATTGAGTATGTTTACGCGGTGTATGGCTTCGGAGTGGGCTCCGTTTAACATTTGTGTAAATGCTATCGGCCCTGGTGATATGAATGGTGGGATGATGAGAAGAATTGATGAGAACCCTGAACGAAAAAAATTCATTCTTGATGCAATCCCTGCAGGGCGACTAGGTGAACTACGCGAGATAGCACTTTTGGCGCTCTATCTCGCCTCAGAAGCTTCTGACTATATGAACGGGCGGACTATTTTCATGGATGGTGGTCAGCTGGGTCGTGGGGCAGGGGTATGATTAATAGAATTAGAACAGACAAGGGATACCACGAGCTATTTGTGGAACTAACCGAAAGTACAGTAAATGATTTGATTGTAGTGCTTCCAATCAAGCCTTGGCATGCGGTCTAGTTCTGCCTATAATCCAAACCAAGAAAGTGGGCAAAGGATACCCGCCTTGCTTTTTTACTCCGCTTCGCCTAATTAAAATCTGGCTAGTCTTATTTTTATTGTGCTATTCTTCTACCTTAAACCGAGCATATCGGTTAAATATTGTTCTAATCTTGATGTATTCGACTTTAAGAGGGCATAATACCTGCACTATTTTCTATCTCAGTTCCCTCCCCGTTAGCCTCTCATAAGCTGTTCTGTATCTCTTTGTCGTAGCTTCAATGACTTCAGGCGGTAGCTTGGGGGCGGGGGGTTCCTTGTTCCACCCTGCTTGGACAAGCCAGTCGCGTACTGGCTGTTTATCATAGCTATCCTGGGACTGACCAACCTTATATAGCTCGGCATCCCAGAAGCGAGATGAGTCAGGGGTCAGCAGTTCATCAATAAGGATGAGCCTGTCATCGACCAGCCCGAACTCCATCTTGGTGTCGGCAATGATAATGCCTCGGGCGATGGCATATTCCCTGGCATAGTTATAGACAGCTAGGCTTTTCTCTTTCATCTCTTTAGCTAGAGCGCCGCCAACTAATTCTTTCATTTCGTCCATAGACAGGGGCTCGTCGTGCCCGCTCTCTGCCTTGGTGGTTGGGGTAAACAGTGGTTGGGGTAATTCCTGGCTATGTTGTAGGCTTTTGGGTAAAGGTGCCCCGAAAATGGTGCCGTATTGCTGGTATTCCTCCCAAGCTGAGCCAGCAAGGTAGCCACGTACCACACACTCAACAGGGAGGCGCTCGGCTTTGTTGACAACCATAGACTGTCCTGCAAGATAAGAGGGGTAAGCAAAACGGCTTTCACTGGAAAGGTAGGAGTTAAGGCAGTGAACATCGTCAACTGTTTCTACCAGATGGTTGGGCACTAGCTCTTTAGTTTGGTTAAACCAAAAAACGGAGAGCTGATTAAGCACCAAGCCTTTATCGGGAATGCCACTGGGTAGAACTGAGTCGAAGGCTGAGATTCTATCGGTGGCAATAATGAGCAGTAGATTACCTAGGTCGTAGGTATCTCGCACCTTGCCTCGAAAGAACAAAGGCAGTGGCAGGTCTGTCTTTAGTATGACTTGATTACTACTCATATTATATTGCCCTCGGTCCCAGTTCAATAGGCTCAGTTATAATACTCTTCCACTGGGTCTCAGTCAAGCCTAGCCGTCTAAAAATGTCATCCACATAACGTAGGTAGTATTGCTCATTAAAAAGCGGCTCAAGCTCTGCTAGTGGTAGGCTAGCTATAATCTCAGGGTCGGCCTTTAGCTGGGTGAGAAACCTCTTATTTCCCTTCCATGCTTTCATAGCATTTCGCTGCACTAGTTCATACGCTTTTTGCCGACTCAACCCTTTATCGATAAGGGCTAGCATTATCCGCTGGGAGAAGATTAAGCCTTTGGTAAGCTCTATATTTCGGTGCATCCGCTTGGGGTAGATTTGCAACCCTTCCATTATTGAGGTGAAAAGGGTGAGGGTGTAATCCAGTAGCAGGCAGGAATCAGGCAATATGATACGTTCGGTTGACGAGTGACTGATGTCACGCTCATGCCACAGGGCGATATTTTCCATCGAGGTTAAAGCATAACCTCTTACCAATCGGGCCAAGCCACATATTCGCTCACAAAGCTCTGGATTTCTTTTGTGGGGCATAGCTGAAGAGCCAGTCTGACCAGCAGAGAAAGGCTCTTCTACCTCTCTGGTCTCTGTTTTTTGTAATCCTCTAATCTCGGTAGCAAATTTCTCCAGCGAGCTGGCGATTAGAGCTAGAGTAGTAACGAATTGGGCATGACGGTCGCGTTGCAAAATCTGACTTGATACCGGGGCTGGAGCCAGCATCAGTCTGGCACAAGCTTTCTCCTCAAGCTCAGGGGACAATGTGGCATAATTGCCAACCGCTCCTGAAATCTTACCCACAGCGATGACTTTCTTGGCTTCAGTGAGCCTGAGTCGGTTGCGCTTCATCTCCTCAATCCACAGGGCTAGCTTTAAGCCAAACGAAGTTGGCTCAGCATGGACACCGTGGGTGCGCCCCATTATAGCTGTGTATTTGTGTTTTATTGCCTTTTGCGCCAGTGCTGTGATGAGTTCTTTTATATCTTGGCTTAGTAAGTCGACTGCCTCAACTAGTTGTAAGCTGAGGGCAGTATCTATTACATCAGATGAGGTAAGACCAAGATGGATAAAGCGTGATTCATCACCCAGACTCTCTGACACTGAACTAAGGAAGGCAGTTACATCGTGGTGGGTTTCTTTGAGAATCTCACCCATGCGTTTAAGATTAACTCGGGCAAGCTTTATCTTGGGGATGGCTTCTCTAGGAATGGTGCCTAACTCAGCCCATGCCTCACAGACAGCAATCTCTACCTCAAGCCATTTTTCAAACTTATTTTCATCTGCCCAGACTCTCTTCATTCGTGGTCTGGAATATCGCTCAATCATTTGTTGTCTCCCTGTAAACTACTTCGGTATTTTTCGTAGGCTTTCCGTATCTTATCATATTTTAAGCCCAGAATCTCGGCAGCGAGATAGGCAGCATTCTTAGCCCCGGCAGTGCCTATTGCTACAGTGGCTACCGGTATCCCGGCTGGCATCTGAACTATAGAATAAAGGGCGTCAATCCCTTTTAGTTCACTACTGGCAAGTGGCACACCTATCACCGGTAAGGTAGTCCAGCTAGCCAGGACTCCGGGCAGGTGGGCAGCTCCCCCGGCAGCAGCAATTATCACCTCAATTCCCCGCTCTCGGGCAGCTAAGCCATATTGCCTGGCTTTTTCCGGAGTGCGGTGGGCTGAGATTACATTGACTTCGTAGTCAATGCCAAGAGCATCTAAAGTATCCAGTGCTGGCTGCACAAGTTCGGCATCTGATTTAGAACCCATAACTACAGCTACTAATGGCATATTATTTCTCCTTAGCTTCCTAGTTCGTGATTTAATGTGTCTGCTACTTGCTTGAAGTCTAATTTGGGGAGATTTCTTATCTGATTGGAAATCAGACTAACAACGTTCGCAATCTTAGCGTCTTTACCTACCTTTTTAAGGAGTGGCTTCATAGCTTTTTCAATGCTTGAATCTGAAGCGCGTTTATTTAGTTCATCTTTTCTATGCTGTATGTAAAGTCCTAGAGCCCATGATAGGTAAGCCCATACACCAAATTGTATTGCGTGTTCGTTTTTGCCTTCTCTCTGAAGGAATAATCTCATCTTGTCCCAGATTATGCTTTGCTCCATCGGTGTGACTTCTGCGGAATATCTAGGTTTTGAATTAACCCACAAGACAAGCCTGTTAAATTCTCCCCACGCTTCATCGTTTCTTCCAGCCTCCTGAAGATATAGTGGTAAGCGTAAATAAGTCTGAATTGAATAGAACGTGGAGCTTTTATCTAATTCCTCATAAGCAGTCCTTAATAATTTGATAGCGCCATCTAAATCATCGCTATTCTTCTTAATTGTAGCCTGTTTCAGTAATTCATCGGGAGTGTCCATTTAAGCCTCCTATAGTGATAAGCTATCCTCGAGCTGTCAACTGCTCTTTATTAGCGCAACATCTTTACGATAGTGGCAACCCTCAAAGTGAATTCGGGGGATATTAGCATAAACCTTTTCTCTGGCTTCGGCAATCGTCTTGCCAGTGGCTACTACTGTAAGCACTCGCCCTCCGTTAGTCAATATTTGTCCCGGCTCTGAGCCTAACTTGGTTCCAGCGTGAAACACCAGAATATCTTTATCTAGCTCATCCAGCCCGATAATAGGGAAGCCTGTTTTATAGCTAGCAGGATAGCCGGCTGCTGCCATTACTACCCCCACACAGGCATCCTGGCTCCACTCCACACTTATCTGGTCAAGTTTATTATCAATCACTGCCAGCATAATATCAACCAGGTCGGTTTTAAGCCGGGGAAGGGTAACCTGGGATTCCGGGTCACCAAACCTGACATTAAATTCTAGCACTCTTGGCCCGTAATTGGTAATCATTAACCCACCATAAAGGACGCCTTTGTAAGGTTTTCCTTCTTCATTCATTGCCTTAATTGCTGGCTCCATAATGGTTCCCGTTACCATTTTAGCCAGTGTTTGATTATAAAAATACGGTGGGCTATAGCTGCCCATACCGCCGGTATTGGGTCCCTGGTCACCATCAAACACCGGCTTATAATCGCAGGCAGGCACCATAGGGATAACACTGTTACCATCGGTAAAGGCGAAGGCGCTCATCTCTTTTCCTGATAAGCGTTCCTCAATAACTACCCTGTCACCGGCAGCACCGAAGGCTTTAGTCTCCATAATGTTAGCCAGAGCATCTAGTGCCTGTGGGATGGAATCGGCTACGGTTACTCCCTTTCCTGCAGCTAGTCCATCAGCCTTAACCACAATAGAGGATGTTTGTTTTTGGATATACTCCTTTGCCTGAGTGTATGATGAGAAGCTGACGCTTCGGGCGCAGGGGATATTATATTTTTGCATTAACTCCTTGGCGAATACCTTGCTTGACTCTATTTGTGCGGCTGCCTTAGTCGGGCCGAAGATAGGAATGCCTATATTGTGAAAGCGGTCAACAATGCCATCAGCCAGAGGCACCTCAGGTCCAACAACAACCAGTTCAATTCTTTCTTTCTGGGCTATTTTGGCGAGTGATTCTATATCAGTGGGTTTAATATCAAGGTTACGAGCTATCTTGGCTGTACCGGCATTACCCGGAGCCACGTAAATCTCTTTAACTTTGGGACTTTGAGCCAGCTTCCAGATTAAGGTGTGTTCTCTGGCTCCACCACCAACAACTAATATCTTCAGAGGTTGTCTCCTTTCTTCTTTGAAGGGGACTTCGCTACTTCAAAGACTATTTGTTTAGACCCACCGGGTTTTTTTGCTGCGGTCCTTGGCTGAGCTAAGGCTGGGTAAATGTTCATCTACCAGGGAGGACTCTACTAATTGCCAGAAGTTTTCTCTATCGGCTATGGTTACTACTGCCTGTTCGTGGGCTTCACTTAGTGCCACTGGATAACCCTGTCCCCGGTGGCACTGGTCTAAAACCAGGCTATGAGCCAGATTGAGCAGCTTTTCATCGGTGGCTGCCCATCGTGGAATCTCTACCCTGGCTATCTCATCATCTACCTTGAGGTAGAAGAAATAGACCTGGTGTGTGCCATAGTGCTTCCGGACTATGGATGATTGGGTAATAAAAAGTGCTGACCTTTCCCCCTGACTCAATATATTTGAGAATAGCTCCCGGTCTCGAATACCAGACACCAGTTCACATTCCCTTGTTTCACAGGTTTTGCAGTGGTGGTCAGTATCAACAACCTCATGAGGGCAAACAGCCACTCGCAGGGCATTAATAACATCGGTGCTGCGAGGAAAGCTAATATAGCTAGCGAGGGCAAGTCTCTTTCCATTATTGAGCTTTCTTATGTCATCAAGATATTTTAGGAAGCCTTTGTTCAGCAGCGCCTCGGTGACGAATTCAGGGTAAGCCTCCAGACCCCAGAGAATAAGTGAGCCATCAAGCAGGGCAAGGGTGGGGCTGTCTAGTGGCAATTCTGCTGCCAGCTTAGCTAACTGATGGCACTCATCTACACTACGCTTAATACCTAAAAGAGCACCTTCTATTGGCTGTTCACGTCCCCTAACTCCAATCGGGACAATAACCAGGTCTTCATCTTCAGAATAGAGGCAGGGGGAACTATCAAGGATAGCATTGGGGGAAGCACCGTAATGAAGAATGACGCTACCTATGTTTATCAGATAACATCTTGTTGACCGGTGCCGGTCAATTTCAATATGAGAGCCGTCAGTCGCAATAGCAGTGAATTCAGTGGGAGTAGGTGGTGGTTTATAGTGGTGGTCAAGTCTATCTACTAAACCAGCTACTAACCAGGTAGTCTTACTGGATAGAATTTTCTTTCTCAAATAATCAAGGTCGGTGGCTTGGTTATGGAGAATACCCAGTGCAGACTGAAGGTGCTCCTGTCTCACTTCGCTGTCCGCCTTTAGCCTGGCAACCATACTACCAACCTGCGATGCCACCTTGGTTAAATCTAACGACATCTCTACTACCTAGCTCAACAACCCCTTCTAAAGTAGCTTTATCACAGTATAATTTATTTATAGTTCCGAACTCAAGCGGTACTGCGTCAGTTGAAGGAGGGACACCAAGTTAATTAAAATGCTAGAATTGCACAAGGTGGTTCTATGCTTCCATTCCTGCTAACTGTGGTTACAATTTCATTATCAGGGGTAATGATGCCCGGGCCTATGTTTGCTGTAGCTCTAGCTAAAAGCTATAAGTCTCCCTGGACTGGTTCGCAGATAGCCTTAGGCCATGCTGTAGTAGAAATCCCCCTGATATTACTAATCTATTTTGGTTTTGCCCCATTCTTCCAGAACAATGTTGTGAGGCTTGTACTAAGTATAGTGGGGGGCGGTATGATTATCTGGTTGGGTATAAGTATGTTCCATGCCCGAGCCAGGATAGCTGAGAAAGGCAAGGATTTACCCTATAATGCCTTTGTTGCCGGCATTCTTACCAGTGGGTTTAACCCCTTCTTTCTGCTATGGTGGGCTACCGTGGGTAGTTTGCTCATTATGAAGGCTCTTGATTTCAGCACAATAGGATTAGTTGTTTTTATTATTGCTCACTGGCTGTGTGATTTGGTATGGCTTTCATTTGTTTCAGCTCTGATTTATAGAACCCACTCACTCTGGGGTAAAAAATTTCAGCAAGGGGTATTTATTGCCTGTAGCCTGCTACTTGTTGGATTTGGGGGGTGGTTTCTGATAGCAGGTCTCCAGCTAGTACTCTAGGCTAGGGCTTGTTTGAGAGAGTGAAAATCCAAAATATTACTAACTAATTGACGCCTTTTCCGTTATAATAGTTAAATGACGATTTTAAACAGGAGATTAAACATGGGTAAAACTAAATTATGCATTGGAGTTACAATTTTAAGCTTAGTAATGCTTCTAGCTGGAGCTAGTTGTGTACCAGCGGAACAACCACCAATATCACCCGATGAAGAGATACCCAGCCGGGCTAGCGGTACCGTGGAAGTCCGTGTTACTGATGCGCCACCTCGTGATGAAGTAACCGGTGTTCTGGTCTCCGTTTCCAAGGTGGAAATTCATCAGGCTGTGGCTGAACAGGAACAGCAACAACAGGGTGAAGGAGAGCAAGTTCTGGAGCAACAACAAATACAAGAAAGTGAAGGAGAGTGGCTAATTCTGGATATTATTGAGGGAGCCAATCCCTTTGACCTTTTGCAAATTAAGGGGATTGAGGAGTTTTTGGCTGTAAGTGAAGTTGGGGTTGGTAAATATACCCAGATTCGGCTTACCATAGATAAGGTTGAGGTAACTTTAGGCGATGGAGACCCACAGGAGGCTACAGTACCTAGCGGCACGCTAAAATTCGTCCGTCCCTTTGATGTCTTGGCTGGCGAGACTACTATACTCCTTGTTGATTTTGATGCCGACAAATCGGTAAATATTACTGGAGACGGTAAGATTATAGTTAGGCCGGTGGTCAAATTGACAGTCAGACAAGAAGAGGAAACAGGTCCTTCTCAAGATTTGGAGGTTGGAGACGCTGTTGAGGCTCAGGATACAGTTCTTACTTATTTGCGGGAAAACTATGCCCAGGATGCCCCGGGTGAAGATATCGAATGGCAAGAAGAGGATGTTACTCCACCGGGATGGGTAGGCGGGGTATTCAAGGAGTTTACCTCGGATGACTGGACAGTTAAAGTGTCCTACGCAGTATTGCCTCCAAAGAATACCGTGTATCAGGTTACAGTGTTCAGCACTAAGCTGGGCTGGTACTGGGAGGGTAGTGTTAAAGCTAATGGTAGCCTGAAGGAAGTTAGTGCTTTCAGGCAAATGTCTGAAGAAGAGAGCCAGAGAACTGCTGAAGAGTTCTTGAGGAATAGTCCAACCTTTGTTTTTGATGGCATTGAGGATACTCTCACTTTAGTTAATACAATAACGGCTGAGGACTCCTACTACTGGGTATTCATCTTTGAATTTGTTAGTCGTAATGATGGCTATGGAGACAGAACAGGACAAACGCTTCTCGAGGTGGAAACGCCTCACCAGGCAGTAATTGCTGTTGAGCAGCTTGAGATTATATCTGCGGTAATGGATGAGCAGTGGGACATGCTTAATCAGGAAATGATTGAGTAAAAAGAAGCCCGATTGGTTTTCGTCGCTGCGTTGACAGGTAGTAAAAAATCAGATTGCCGAATCAGTAATCATTCTCCTTCTTCAGCAGTTAGTTCTGCTAGCCTATCAAGCACTACCTTTAGAGCATCTAATTCATTTCCATAGCCAGTCCAATCACCTGCCTGAAGGTACTGCTGAGCCTTATCGTAGTGCTGTTGAGCCTCTTCAATTAGGCTGGCTATGTCGTCAGTGGCTACCGGCTCCCCGGGTTCCACTGGTGGTTCGATCACTGGTTCAGTCGGCGGTGCCTCAATACCAAAGATGGCGTCGATGCTTTCTTCCAATGTGGGTTCCATAGCTATCTTATCACCGGCAATCACGATAACTCGTTTCAGTTCGGGAAGCCCACCGGTCTCTGCCTGGAGGAAGACGGGCTCCACATACAAGATGGACTTGCCCAAAGGAATCAGCAACAGGTTGCCGCGGATAACTCGGGAACCACCACGACCCCACAAGGCAAGCTGCTCGGTGATAACGGTATCCTGTCCGATTCGGTTCTCAATCTGGCTGGGACCGAACACCAGCCGCTCCTTGGGGAAGTAATAAGCAAGAAGCTTGCCGTAGTTTTCTCCGTCGCAGCGGGCAGCCAGCCAACTGATGGCATTATTCTTGTCCTTGGGGGTGAAGGGCAGCATGAGCAGAAACTCCTCCTTCTCTTCACCTGGCAGACGCATGATGACATAGTAGGGTTCCATTGGCTGCTCACTGCCAAAATAGACCTCCCTGGGCACAGCCCACAGGTCTTCCTTATTGTAGAATACTCGGGCATCACGCATGTGATAGCTTTGGTATACCAAGGCTTGGATATTGAACATGTCCTCAGGGTAACGGAGGTGAACTCGTAATGAGTCTGGCATCTGGTCTGCAGAAACAAAGAGATTGGGGAAGATAACTTGGTATGTCCTTATCAAAGCGTCCTCCGGGTCAGTAATATAGAAGGTCACGCTACCATCATAGGCATCAATGACCGCTTTAACGCTGTTGCGAATATAATTTAGCCCGCCCTTAAGCGGCTCAGAGTAGGGATAGCGGTTACTGGTGGTATAGGCGTCCTGTATCCAGAATAACCTTCCATCCATCACCACCAGATAAGGGTCACTGTCCAGCTCCAAGAACGGTGCCAGATGGTTCACTCTCTCCCTGATATTCCGATAATAGAGTATTCTGCTTTCTGGGCTTAGCTCACCACTGATAAGGATATTAAGGTCACCAAGTTGCCAGGCATAAACTATTCGGCGGATGAAGCTGTCTATACTGACCCCACCCTTACCTTGGTAGTGGCCGTAGACATTCTCGTCACCCATTGGATAGTCAAACTCCTGGGTTTTTGTTTTTACAAGCACATAATCATTCGTCTTTTCACCAAAGTATATCTGGGGCAGCTCTATATTGAAGTCACCAACCGGGGGTATATCTTGTACCCGTAATACCGGCAGTCCCTGAGCGGTAACCTCGTTAACCGAGCTCAAAGCAATACCGTAACCGTGAGTAAATTGTAGCTTGCGGTTGACCCAGGTTTGCGCCTGCTCAGGCAGCTTCTCAGCAGATAATTCTCGAGCTGAGAGCATAACCTGCTGGTAGTTGCCATCAATGGTGTAACGGTCAACATCAACATCATGGAAATCGTAGTAGAGTCGAAATGCCTGAAGTTGATTGTAGGTATCTTTTAGCGGGCGCGTATCCCAGAGTCTTATGTTGTTGATAGTTGCCTCGTTTTGAGTTATGTCTTGACGGGTTGGCATCTCTTCTGCGGGAAAGGACTGCTCCTCAATCCGGTCAAGAGCGAAAGCCTCTCTGGTAGATTGGATGTTATACTCAATATAGGGTCTCTCTCGAGCCAGCTCGTTAGGTTCCACCTGAAAGCGCTGCACTATGCTAGGAAAGATGCCACCGACGATGATGGCAGTTACTATCCATCCCCCGATGCCATAGAGGAACCAGCGTGGCTTACGCCGTAATATAGAAACCACGAAGAGCACAATACAAATGAGCACTACTGCTAAAAGTATCCACTGCGCTGGCAGCTTGGCATGTATATCAGCATAGCTGGCGCCAAATACATATCCCTGTGGGGAAAAAACCAGTTCCCAGATACCAAGCCAGTAGCCCCAGGCGGAAAGGCATAAGATAGCTATTACCAGCCCACCGATATGGGCTAAAACCGGTTTGGCAAAGTCAAACCTGAGCCGCTGCGTTGTATAACTGAGGAGATATACTGATGCACTGCCAATGAGAGTAATTATTAACGCCCCCAAGAGCCAACCCCTCAGCATGTGGGAAAAGGGCAGCGAGAAGACATAGAAGCTAATCTCCTTATGAAATACAGGGTCAGTGATGCCAAAGGCTTGTCCGTTAAAGAAGCGAAGCACAACTTGCCAGTTGTCCTGGGCTACCAGCCCAAATATTATACTGAGGAATACTGTTCCCAGTATAGTGCTCAACTTGAGCATTCGCTGTAGTCGACTCACTATAGCCAAAGGTAAAAAAGCTGCTTTAATCTCGGGGGCTAGGTGTGTAGCTAGAGTCAGGCTCCCTAAAAACAAGACGCCGAAAATGATAGCTGCCAGGAAGAAGATTAGCACCTTGGTTTTCAGGATAGTGGAATAGACGCTGCTGTAACCCAGACTATTGAACCAGAGCCACTCAGTATAGATTCCCTTTGATATATTTAGGGCAATGAACAGAACTAAGGCTATGGCTACAATCAGGACTATCTTAGGAGTGCCTCCGTGCTGTGTGGGTTTCTTATCGTCACTTTCGGAAAACCAGCGTTGCCATTGTCTGTCGAGCGAATCCATTTACCTACCCAAACCTTTTTAAACTACAGATAGAGTACTGTGCTGCCTAGTTTCCATCTCACCATATTAAACAAAACTCGGGGAAAATGCAAGCGCCAGAATAGTACATATCCCTCTATCAATTTCCACCGGCCTTGTTTTTCCCCGGTGCCTGTTATTGACCACAGAGGCAAAGTTAAGAATACTTATCCCTTCCCTACGAGGAGGTGATATCGCCATATGAGAAGCTGAAATTGTTGTCTGGAGCTGAGAACTACTTGTGTCCTATGATAACATTTGAAGCACTGGAGGCGGTTGCCAATCGAATGAGCGATAATCAATTTGCAGAAAGGATAGTAAAGCTATTCGTTTAGCCAGTTAAGCAAAACTTTCGTTTCTCAGCACTAATCCAGAGGCAATGGGTGAGACGGTAACGGTTGCATATAATATCCGAATTCGGTATCGTCATCCTCTGGATTAATCGCCCAATATTCATCCTCTATAACCGCAAAACAGGCCCCTTCTTCGTCAACGATGAAAGTCGAAAGCAAATATCCATCCCTTAATGCCCTTACCTGTAGGATGCAGGCTTTTTGTGCATTGCTTTCATCTGCAAATCTTGTATCGGTATCATCTTCGTGCAACCAATCAGTTAGCTCCTGAATCGAGTTGAAGTGCCTGGGGTCTTTTACCATTTTCAGCTCAGATGTCAGCGTCAAATTGATAGTCTGCTGGGTCGAGACATCTGCCTGCAGGCTGTTAATTCTAGAATTGGCTGTTTCAAGGTCAGCTTCTAAAGTTGTGACTGTTACTTCTGACTCTGTCAGATTTACTTCTAGAGTTGAAACATTCCCTTCCAGAGTTGAAACATTCCCTTCAAGGGCGACTATTTCGGATTCAGCTTCGCCTAGCTTATTAGTTTGCTGCCAATACAAATACCCGACACCAATAACCCCAATGGCTAGAACGGCAATAACTGGGATGGCTATCCATTTATTCATTTTTTTACCTCCTTTGTACAGAAAATTTATTTGAGTCCACTCGCTGAAGTTCTATCCATATCACCTCCTAATTGTGTCTTGAATAAAGAGCTTTGTTTCGTCAATAGGAATAGCCAAGCCGATCCCTTCTACTTCTACTCCCACATACTTTGCAGTATTGATGCCTATAATCTCACCCTTAAGGTTAACCAGAGGGCCACCACTATTACCGGGGTTTATCGCTGCGTCAGTCTGAATATAGTTAGAGCCATCTATATTTCGGATGGCTGATACTACGCCCTTTGACACTGTAACCTGACCTTCAAGTCCAAGCGAGTATCCTATTGCAACCACTTCTTCACCAATCATTATGTCCTCCGATAAACCCAACACACCCTCAGAAAAGTTGGCATGGTCGGCAATAATTCCTACGATTGCTAAATCCCTATGTTTGTCCCTGCCGACAACAATACCATCATATTTCTCCCCGCTCATTAGTGTAATTTTAACCAGAGTGGTGCCATCTACCACGTGCTTGTTTGTCAATATATAGCCTGTTTTACTGATTAAGATGCCAGAACCAGAACCTTCTGAAGTTTCAACTCTCACCACTGTTGGCTCCAACAGCGCCACCACCTCTGCTATAGAATAAGCAGGTGCCGTTTCTTCTTCAGATGGTGGGGTAACTGCTGGAGAGGTTGTTTCTTGGGGTGTGTCTTCTGTCACCGAGTCTTGCGTTGTTTCCCGAGGTGTACAACTGATACTCCCTATAATGATAATGAGGATAAATAGTCCTATAATGACCAAGTATAGTCTCTTCATTTCAACCTATTTCCTGCTTAATTCTCTCTAATTTAAAAGGGCGCCAGCCGCCGTATTACCTACCGGTTCCAGTGCCCTTGTTTCATCTCATCAGCCTCCTGGACCCAATAGAGAACTATGTTATCTCAAGACAAGTGCTTACTCTGACTTTGGTCGCGTTTTAGCTTTAGATTGCGTTCCAGCCAGCGCTTCTCCAAGTCCCAGAACATTAATCAGCCTTGACTGGTCGGATACAACTAGCTTTGTATTATCTTGCAGGGAGGCTTGAGTCACTTGAAGTTGTTTCAGTAACCGTGCGTTGCCAACAAAGAACTCATCAGCCGCTTTGGATACGTCTTCAATCGCTTTAGCCTCTCCCTCTGCCCTTAAGATGGCTGCCTGCCTGTCGCCTTCAGCCATCAATATCTCCTTCTGCCGATTACCTTCAGCCACCAGTATCGAATTCTGTTTATCCCCCTCAGCCTCCAGTATCTGTTTCTCCCTATAGGCCTCGGCTTCAAGGATGGTAGCCCGTTTCTCTCTTTCGGCTTTCATCTGCTTGCTCATAGCCTCGGAGATGTCCATGGGTGGCGCAATCTCCTTGACCTCCACCCTGGTTACTTTTACTCCCCATCTATCGGTGGCCTCATCAAGGGTTTCCCTCAGGGCAGTGTTAATACGTTCTCTTGAGGTCAGGGTCTCATCAAGGCTCAAGTCGCCGATCACATTTCTGAGGTTTGTCTGTGCCAGCTTGCTGACAGCGGTGTAGAAGTTGGCCACTTCGTATCTGACAGCCTTGGCTTCTGTCACATAATAGTAAATCACAGCATCTACGGTTACAGTGACATTGTCCTTGGTGATAACCGGCTGGGGCTGGATATCGATGACGGTTTCTCGCATGTCTATTCTAGACACCATGGAATCTATAAAAGGCATGATAAACCTGAGTCCCGGATCCAGGGTTTCTTTATACCTGCCAAACCTCTCCACAATGCCCTTCTCAGCCTGGTGAACGATATTTGCCGCCTTGATGAGCGTGAACACTACTAACACTAAGACGACGATGAGTACCATAATACCTGCTCCCATTTTCAATTACCTCCTTTGATTTTTTCGACGATTAAAGTAACACCGCTAACGCTAGTGACAACTATTTCGTCCCCTTTCTTGATGTCCTCCTCTGCCCTGGCTCTCCACTGTTCATTGCCGACTTTAACCAAACCGTCAACATTTTTAGCGATGTTTCGCAGCACAATTCCCTCTCTGCCAATGATGGCGTCAATGTTCGTTTTTGCTTTTCTTACCGCAGTCCACCGGTGGACATATCTTCTGCCAAGAACCACATAGGCTATACAGATTATGCTGGTGATGATGACCGCCAATAGCCATGAATGAAATGGCCAGGTCACCAGTCCTCCGAGGATAAAGGCGGAGCCGATGAATACCAGGTCAAAACCAGTCTCCACGCCAACGATGAGTTCCAATAGCACGAGCAAGAGACCAATTACTACGAATATGAGCCAAACCCATAAATTAGGGAATCCGACAGCTATACTATTTCCCATTTATGTTTGCCCCCTTTATCGGTCAGCTTCGCAAACCACCAAGCCAAAGCAAAAAAGCACCAGCCACTGCCATATCATTTAGCAGTTCCAGCGCCCTTGCCTCATCTCCCCTCCTCCTAAACCAATATTGGACTCTAAGGTAATTTCACATGTTGCCACTGCAGTCTAATCCCCCTTCTAGACTTTGTCAACACACCAAAATAGAAGTGACCTCCCTCTACTTCAAGGTTGAAGTCATTTGGGGGATACTGTTATAATTTAGCAATGATTATTGATTTCCACACTCATGTATTTCCACCCCGGATAAAGAAAAACCGCAGTAAGTATATTGATAGCGACCCCTGTTTCGCTATTCTCTACTCCCAGAAGGATGCCAAGCTTGCCACTGCCGATGACCTCATCGCCAGTATGGATAGAGATGGGGTCGCTATTTCGGTTATTACTAATATCGGCTGGACTACTCATGAGCTATGTGTTGAAACTAACGACTATATCTTGGAGTCGGTAGCCCGCTACCCCAAGCGTTTGGTAGGCTTCTGTGCCGTTCAGCCTAACTCCTATGAAGCTGCCATTGCTGAAATTGAGCGCTGCGTTAAAGGAGGGATAAGAGGTGTTGGTGAGTTGAGACCAGATATGCAACTGTTTGACCCTAAGGATGAAGAGGTGATGGAGCCTTTTGGTGAAGTAATGAGGAAACATAAGCTAATTCTACTTACCCATTCCTCTGAACCAGTAGGTCATGAATATCCGGGCAAGGGAAACGTTATCCCTGATATGCTCTACTCCTTTATTACTGGCTTCCCTGATTTACCGATAGTTTGTGCTCATTGGGGTGGGGGCTTGCCCTTCTATGCCTTAATGCCTGAGGTAAAACAGGCTATGAGTAATGTATTCTTTGATACCGCAGCTTCCCCCTTTCTATATACTCCTCAGGTATATACCCAGGTTATCCAGCTTGTCGGGGCTGACAAGATTCTTTTCGGCAGTGACTACCCCTTGCTGGCACAGAGTCGGTTAATAAAGGAAATTAAATCCTTAGATTTACCTGTGGAGACGGAGAGCCTGATTCTTTCCGGTAATGCCCAGAGGTTACTAGGTATTAATGACAAGTAAAGCTTGAACGATGGAAAAAGTTCGCTCCTTCATTGCTATTGAGTTGCCTGATGAGTTAAAAGCAGGGCTTACTCAGTTACAGGCTCGGCTGAGATTGGGTGAACAGTCCTGGGTGAAGTGGGTTGACCCTAATAGTATTCACCTGACACTAAAGTTCCTGGGCAATATCGCTGTAGACAAGATTAATGGGATAACCATGGCGATAGAAAAAGCCGCTCTGGGAATACCTCCTTTCCATCTTGAGGTTAGGGAACTGGGGGCTTTCCCAAACTTGAAGCGGGTTCAGGTAGTCTGGGTAGGGATTACTGGAGAGATAGACAAACTAGCCCAGCTTCAGCAACGCATTGAATCTAATCTGGCTCCTCTAGGCTTCACTGGTGAAGCCAGACAGTTTACGCCCCATCTGACCCTAGCCCGTACTCGTAGCCGGGCATCCTCCAACGAGCGCCAGAGGCTTGGGCAGCTTATCGCTAACGCTAGATTTGAGGCAGCTTATACCATTAAAGTGGACACTATTAATCTGATGAGGAGTCAATTAACTAGGGAAGGTGCTATTTACAATCGGATTAGCTCAGTTGAGTTAAAGAGAAGTCGTTTATCAAGGTAGACGAAGGAGAGCAGGTGAACATGTAGACAACGAAAAAGCTTGTTACAAAAAAGAACAGAGAAGTAGTTTTGCAGTAGTAGGATATATGTAATCGTATGCGTGTCTTTAGGTAATCAATTAAAGTGTTTGGAGGTGAACGATGAAAGTGGTAACAACAAGCGACATTGAAGCTCTAGAAAGTACATCTAAAATCTTTACAGGCGGCAAGGTTTTTGCGCAACGAGTTAAGGGTGAGGCTAATAATGAGCTTCGGGTTGCCATAATAAACTTTAGTCCCGGTGCTCACTGTGTATTCCATACTCATACCTTTGACCAGATGTTATATGTTACCGAGGGGAAAGGAATAGTGGCAACAGAAAAGGAGGAAATAACAGTAACACCAGGCACCTTTATCCTCATTCCGGCAGGCGAGAAGCACTGGCACGGGGCAACTAAAGACACAGCGTTTTCGCATATTGCGATAATGCCACCAGGAGAAACCAGCTTTTAATCTAAAGAGATTCAGCTTTTTGACGAGAGCTAAATTATCAGGGAAGGTGCTATTTATAGTCGGATTAGCTCAATTGGGCTAAACGAACCCTTGTCAATAATCGCTGATTAGTGTATACTGCAAAAGATTTAATTTAGGCTTGGGAGGTGGATCTCGTGGAACAATCTAATTTTCCTAAATGCCAGAAGTGCGACACAGGAGTCTTGGTGCCTCTGTCTGATTTTGGCAGTCAAGGGGCAGCAATTCATTACAAAGCCTGGGTTTGCACCAATCCTGATTGCGGCTTCAACCTGAAAATCAGGAATGGTGATGTTTACCTTAATGAACCCATTATGAGCGGAGCGCTCCATACTTCTCGCTCACGCTAAGATATTTAGCGGTTCAGACTAGAATCCTAGATTTTTATGGATGGTAGCTATGCCTCCTCATCTAGCTAAACTTAAGAGGCTAGCAGGTGGCTTTTTATCTCTACAACGGCTCAATTGTTGTGGGAAGGTAGCTCTTGACCTTCTATTTCCACAACGGTGCATTGGTTGTAGTAAAGAAGGCGAATTTCTTTGCTCTTCCTGTCGTCGTTTACTACCTCGGATTACACCCCCACTTTGTCCTCTGTGTGGCAGACCACAGCTCAGTGGCATACTCTGCCCAAGCTGCGTCAGTTGGCAGACAAAAATAGACGGCATTCGCTCCCCATTCCGATTTGATGGGATAATGCGTCAAGCTGTTCATCAATTAAAATACCAAAACCTCAGAGCTCTGGCGGCACCGCTAGCTAAGTTACTAGCTGATTATCTCACCACCAACCCTCTACTCGGGGAGTTTCTGGTGCCGGTGCCATTGCACAACAAACGGTTGAGGGAACGTGGTTACAATCAATCTAGCTTGCTAGCCAAGGAACTGAGTAAGCTCACCAGCTTGCCTGTAGTAGATAACTGCCTCATCCGAGTGCAATATGCGCCTCCTCAAGCCAGGACATCAACGGTAAATGAACGGCGGAGCAATGTAGCCAATGCTTTTACCTGTCATGACCAAAGACTAAAGGACAAGCCAGTGTTGCTTATAGACGATGTTTCTACATCTGGAGCTACCCTTGATGCCTGTGCTGTAGCCCTAAAAGCAACCGGAGCCACCTCAGTATGGGGACTAATATTAGCCAGAGAGATTTAAGCCAATTAAAGGGGAGAGGAACACGAACAGATGGAGTTGCAGATAACCAGTAAAAATGTAGAGATACCACCAGCGGCGCGCCGGTATATCGAGCGCAAGCTGGGCAAAGTCAGTCGCCATCTACCCAGGATTATTGAGTTTAAGGTAGAAATATTTGAGAAAAAGGCAAAGTCTCCCCAGCAACGGTTTGTGGCGCAGGTAACTATAGATGCCAGTGGCACCCTGCTTCGTGGTGAGGGAACCGGAGAAGAGCTGTTTACCGCCATTGATAAAGTAGCGGCAATTATGCAACGGCGGGCTGAGCGCTATAAGGGAAAGCTGTATGATAAGGGGAGGGGTAATTCATTGGCTAGAGGTGGGTTCACCGAGGAAGTCGAGCCAATACTACCTTCACCAAAGGTGGTCAAGGTTAAGCGATTTGCCATTAAGCCAATGTCGGTGGATGAAGCTATTGACCAGATGGAGCTTTTAGGTCATGACTTCTTCCTCTTCTTTAACGCTGATAGTGGAGAGCTTAATCTGCTATATCGGCGTAAAGACAATGATTATGGTCTGATTGAACCTGAGCTAGGTTAAATAGTTATTCTTGGAGTGGATTAGCAATAAGTCCCCACCTGTCCCATGGCCAGATTGATAGCCAGGCTTTAGCAATTATGTCCTCTCGCTTCACTGTCCAGCTAGTATGTGAATCACTACTGTTATTGCGGTTGTCACCGAGAACAAAGTAGTTATTTTCCGGAATTTTAAATTGGTGGAGAGTATAAGCCGGCGGTTGTTTAATATACGGCTCATCTAGTGGTAAAGTATTGCCATCTTTATAGATATAAACTGTCCCATCCTTTATTTCCACAGTCTCACCGGGCAAGCCAATGACACGCTTGATAAAAGGCTCTTCTGATTCAAAAGGTGGGGTAAATATAATCACATCGCCTCTTTCAGGTTCGTGAAAAAAATAAACGACCTTATTCACTATTATTCGTTGTCCTTCCTCAAGATTAGGCTCCATGCTGCTGAACCTAATGATAGTGGTTGGCAAGGCAACCTGCTTTACTACGAAGATTATTGCAGCCACTATAACTATTAATAGGGTATCACGAAAAAAGTTTTTCACTTAGTAACTATCCCTCTTAAAGTTGATTCTAATTATACCCTAATGGTGATTATCATTCTAGTGATGAGATAGTTAAATGCTACGGTAGTTATAATTCTTGCCTATAATTGACTGCCCTTGACAAATGTTGCGCTTTTTTGTAAAGGAATGCTAGAATGACAATAATATGGACTATATGGAGCAGGCGCTCCGCCTAGCCAAATTAGCTTTAGGGCAAACTAGCCCTAATCCAGCGGTAGGGGCGGTAATAGCTAAGAATGATGCGGTTACAGGACAAGGCTACACGCAACCACCGGGCAGCCCTCATGCTGAGGTAGTAGCTATAAAACAGGCAGGTGAAGAAGCTCAGGGTGGGGTGATGTATGTCACCCTAGAGCCATGCTGCCACTATGGTCGGACTCCGCCATGCACTCAAGCAATTATTGCTGCTGGTATCACCGAGGTTCATCTGGCTATACTTGACCCCAATCCTCTGGTTTCCGGGCGAGGCAAAGATGAGCTGGAGAAAGCTGGCATTAGGACATATGTGGGCGAACATGAAGAAGAGGCTAAAGAGATTAATGAAGCTTATATTAAGTTCATCACCACCGGTATGCCTTTTGTTACTGCAAAATTTGCGGTAAGCCTGGATGGGAAGATTGCCACCAAGAGCGGTGACTCTAAGTGGATTAGCAGCGACGAAGCGAGGAGATATGTACATAATTTGCGTTACACTACCGATGCTGTTATGGCTGGAGTGAATACCGTTCTGGCTGATGACCCTCACCTTACCGCTCGGTGTGGCAGGAAGGGAGGAACAGCAAGAAAGCAACCATTACGGGTAATTGTGGATAGTAAAGGACGAACACCATTAACTGCCCACGTATTTAGTGAGCCGGGTAGGACACTTTTGGCACTGGGCAGATTGGCTAAGCCAGAAGAGAAGACGACTTTTGCTCAAGCTGGCGCTGAGCTACTGGAATTACCATCAGCAGGAGGTCTGGTGGATTTAAAGGGGTTATTAAAAGCATTGGCTGAGAGAGAGATTACCAGCCTTTTAGTTGAGGGAGGCGGGATTCTCTTTGGTTCTCTGTTTGACCAAAGGTTGGTAGATAAAGTCATCGCCTTCGTTGCTCCCATTATCATTGGTGGGAGCGAGGCAAAAACGGCTGTCGTTGGTGAAGGGGTTGATAAAGTAATGGACTCAATCAAGTTAAAGCGAGTTAGAACCAAAAGGCTTGGCGGAGATTTGATGGTTAGTGGATATGTAGGGTAGTAAGGGATGTTTACCGGGATTATAGAAGAGGTCAGTAAAGTTACTTCAGCAGAACTAGGAAAGCTGACTATGGCTGCTAGCCAAGCTCTCCAGGAAATGGAACTTGGCGGGAGCATAGCTGTTAATGGAGTATGTCTGACAATAATTGACCTCAATCCTAATTCGTTTTCAGCGGATATAATGACGGAGACATTAAGGCGGACTAATCTTGGGCAACTCTCCGCTGGAGATAGGGTTAATCTAGAGCGACCTCTAGCTTTAGGCGGACGCTTGGGAGGACATTTAGTTGAGGGGCATGTGGACGATACAGGAAGGGTAACCGCTGTTACCTGGGATAAGGAAGCACTAATAATAGGAATTGAAGCCTCTCCTGAAGTGATGCACTATATAGTGGAAAAGGGGTTTATTGCTGTTGATGGGGTTAGCCTAACCATTGTGACTAAAGATACCGGCTCATTCTGGGTTTCTATAGTTGACTATACTCGGAAACATACTAATCTGGGTAGCCGACGGGTTGGTGGCCTGGTTAATCTAGAGATAGATATTATTGCTAAATATGTGGAGCAACTCAGTCAGCCCCACAGCACAGGCATAACTGTTGATTTTTTACAAGAGCACGGGTTTTTAGTAGGCTGATTTATTTACGATTTGGGAGGGGTAAGCATGAGTTTATCAAGTATCCCTGAAGCTATAGAGGACATAAAGTCAGGTAAGTTTGTTATTATCGTTGATGATGAGGGTAGAGAAAACGAAGGCGACCTGACTATAGCCGCTGAGAAGATTACTGCTGAAGCTATTAATTTTATGGCACTGCATGCTAGGGGATTGATTTGCCTGCCCACTATAGGTAAACGGTTAGATGAATTAAAGATTCCTCTGATGGTGAGGGAGAATACCGCAAGGTTCTCTACCGCCTTTACCATCTCTATTGAAGCCAAGCATAGAGTAAGCACCGGTATCTCTGCAGCCGACAGGGCAGAGACAGTAAAAACGGTAATTGACCCGGCAACTAAGCCAGAAGATTTAGTCCAGCCGGGGCATATGTTTCCATTGCGAGCCAGGGAGGGGGGCGTCTTGGTGCGAGCCGGGCATACCGAAGCCATAGTTGACCTGGCTCGGCTGGCTGGACTTTATCCCGCCGGGGTTATCTGCGAGATTTTGAATGAAGATGGCACTATGGCACGATTGCCCCAACTCAAGGTAATAGCCCAGAAACACGAGCTCAAGATTGTATCGGTAGCTGACCTTATTACTTATCGCCGCCGCACCGAAAAATTGGTGCACCGAGTAGCTGAGGCTAAGCTGCCGACAAAACACGGGGAGTTTACTGCTATTGCTTATAAGAGTGATATAGACCCTGATGAACACTTAGCCCTGATACTGGGCGATATTTCCACTGAGAAGCCGGTCTTAGTCCGAGTTCATAGTGAATGTGTTACCGGTGATGTCTTTGGTAGCCTTCGTTGTGATTGTGGTGAGCAGGTGGCTCTGGCAATGCGAACTATTGCTGATGAAGGACGAGGAGTTCTTCTGTATATGAGACAGGAAGGGAGAGGCATTGGCTTCCATAATAAGATTCGCGCCTATGCCTTGCAAGATGAAGGATTAGATACCGTAGAGGCGAATCTATCCTTAGGCTTTGCCCCAGATCTGCGGGATTACGGCATAGGTGCCCAGATATTAGTTGAGTTGGGATTACATGATATTCGATTACTCACCAACAATCCCAAAAAGGTAATAGGCTTGGAAGGTTACGGGCTAAAGGTAGTAGAGACAGTATCCATTGTCACTCCCCCTAATCAGTACAACCGTTACTACTTGGAAACAAAACAGAAAAAATTAGGGCATATCCTTAAAATACCAGACGCCGATAAATTAAAACGACAATAGAAGTAAGGAGAAAGCGATGGGTAAACTTTATGAAGGCATGTTACTGGGGAATGGACTAAAGTTTGGGCTGGTTATCTCCCGATTCAATGAATTTATTACCAAGAAGTTGCTCGATGGAGCACAAGATGCTTTGATTCGTCATGGGGTTAATCAAGAGGATATTGACATTGCTTGGGTACCAGGCTCATTCGAAATTCCACTAGTGGCCAAGAAATTGGCTCAGACTAAGCGGTATGATGCTGTCATCTGCCTTGGTGCTGTGATTCGTGGTGGAACACCTCACTTTGAATATATTGCAGCTGAGGTGACTAAGGGCATCGCTAAGGTTGGCTTAGAAGCCGGGCTACCAATTACCTACGGCATAATTACCGCTGATACTTTAGAACAAGCTATTGAGCGGGCAGGGACTAAGATGGGGAATAAGGGCTTTACCGCTGGTGAGAGTGCCATTGAAATGGCTAACTTGGTCAAGAATATAGGCTAATAATGGACCCCGGCTTCCTTCATTCACACAAGAAAGTCTTACTATATAGGTGGATTGCTATTCCTAATATAAAAAGGCTTGGTTAAGCGCTTAAATAAATTTTTGGAGGTATGCCATGGTTACCAGGAAGCAAAGTCTAGAAGGGAAGGTGGCGATTATTACTGGTGGAGGCACTGGCCTAGGTAAAGCAATGGCTTTGACTCTAGCGAGGGAAGGAACAGACATTGTTGTTGCCGCTCGCCGTGTGGAACCGATTGAACAGACAGCAAAGGAAGTGAGTGCCTTAGGGAGGAGAGGGCTGGCTATTCCCACTGATGTCACCGATTCCCAGCAGGTCAATCACCTAGTAGAGCGAACCCTATCGGAGATGGGCAGGATTGATATCCTGATAAATGGTGCCGGCATTGTTCGGGGACAGGAGAGAAAGCCAATATGGGATATCACTGACGAGGAGTGGTATCTAGGTATGGATACCAACCTCAGTGGCACCTTTTTCTGCTGCCGGACAGTGGGAAAGCACCTCGTGGCTCAGAAAAGTGGGAAGGTGATCAATATCTCCTCAGGTTATGGGATTAGGGGTGGCCGAGACAACTTTATGTATTGCTGCGCCAAAGCCGGAGTCATCCTGCTTACCCGTTCTCTGGCATTAACTTGGGCGAGAGATAATATCCAGGTGAACTGCATCGCGCCGGGCTTTATCGATGTTAGCTCCTTACAGCCTGAGCCAAGAGAGAGGACAGTCCCCCGCTCTGGCGCGTTTATCCCTGTAGGGCGGGTTGGGATATCACAAGACATTAGTTCTTTAGCACTCTTTTTGGCTTCTGATGCCGCTGCGTATATTACTGGTGGAACATTTGTTGTTGATGGTGGTGGGATGGTAGGGTCATACGCCCCTACCGGATATGCTCCGATTATCAACATAAAGGAGGACTAAGATGGTCTCTGAGGATTTCAAGCTTCATGGTAAGATAGCTTTGGTTGCAGGTGACAGTCAATTCTGGAGTAAGTATGTAGCTACCGCTTTAGCAGAGGCAGGTGCTGATGTTGCTATTGCTGCCAATAACCACAAAAAGGTGAAAGAAGCAGTGGAGGAGGTGCAACGCCTAGGAAGAAAAGCAATAGCCATCCCTACAGATATGACCAACTCTTCTCAAGTCCAAAAAATGCTGGAGCAAGCTATTATCCAGTTTGGTAAAATTGACATTCTGGTAAATACCACTGACCTACAATTTGCCAAACCATTTCCGGAGATAACAGAAAACGAGTGGCATCGGGTTATGGAAGTTAACCTGACTTCTATTTTCTTGTCCTGTCAAGCTGTAGGAAAGCATATGTTAAACCAAAAGAAGGGGAGGATTATTAACCTTACCTCGTGCCTAGCAGAAAGAGGTCTACCCAACTGTGTTGCCTACTGTGCAGCCGCAGGGGGTGTGGTTCAACTCACCAGAGCGCTGTCTTTAGAATGGGCACGGCAGGGTATTACAGTAAATGCTATCGGCGCAGGATGGTTTTCAGAGACAGAAAAGGCCGCATCATCACAGGAGGAGTTCCTATTGCGCTACTTCCCCTTGAAGCGTTATGGCCATCCCGAGGAGATAGGCTCTTTAATAGTCTATTTAGCCTCTGACGCTACAGACTTTGTCACCGGTCAGTTAATGTATGTTGATGGGGCAATTATGGCGCATGCTTAGAATTTGGTAACCGCAGTAAAACTGATGCTCTTATGTTTCCTTTATTTATTCGGTAACCTTATAGACTGTGTCCCCCCGTCTCACCCGTCCACTGAGTTTAATCCCAACAGCGTCTCCCGCTTTAGCCTGATTAACATCCACATTGTTAATCTGCATTGAGTCAACGGCTAATTCCATATCAGTGGTATGCCCTTTAATATGGATTTTGTCCCCCACCTCTAAGGTTGCGGTTAACTCAATGCCAGCCACTACAGGTCGAGCAAAGAAATCACTAACCTTCCCAATTACCTCCTCAGGCATTTTGTTCCCTCCTTTACATTTGGTGCTAGTAACGGGTCACATATTTCTAAAACAGCATACATCATCTAATTAGTGCAAATCAAGGTTATGAAAACTATTTCAGGGCAAGCTGATATACAGCCCCCAACTATCTTTGACACAGCACAACCTGTCACCTATAATTAACTAATTGTAATCACTTGGAGGGTGCAGCCTTGACACAGGAAGACGAACCCAATCTGATCAACCAAGACCAAGCACAGAGTATTGAACACCTTAAACGGCGTCTGGATATGTTAGACCAGCGTCTAGATAATATCGACTCAGTGGTTACAGCAGTTGTTGAACGAGTAATGAACCAGCCTATTACCCTTAATATAACCTGCCCCAACTGCGGTAAGAACATAGAGATTGCCATCATAGGTGGTCATAAGCCAACGGGATAGGGCTTCTAAAGTTCTCGATGTGAAACTCTAAAGAACGGGTAGGTATTTCTTTAGCTCATATTCAGTTACCTGAGTGCGATAGCCGTCCCACTCAATCTGCTTATTTTTGATAAAACTATCAAAGACATGATCACCGAGGGCTTCTCTTACCAGTTGGCTTTTTCCAGTTAAGCTTATTGCCTCAAACAGGTTGCCTGGTAAACTACCTATGCCTTTCCGCTTCCTTTCCTCGCTACTCATCTCAAAAACATTCTCTTCAACAGGGGCAGCCAGTTCATATTTCTGCTCAATACCCGCCAAGCCAGCAGCTAACATCACGCTGAAAGCTAGGTAGGGATTACAGGCAGGGTCTGGAACCCTGAATTCAACTCTGGTAGCATTCTCCTTCCCCGGTTGATATTCAGGAACTCTAATCATGTCTGAGCGGTTTCTCCGCGCCCAGGAAAGGTATACTGGTGCCTCATAGCCAGGAACTAGACGCTTGTAAGAATTAACCCACTGACTAACCACCGCGGTAATTTCAGGAGCGTGCTTCAGTAATCCAGCGATATAGTATTTGGCTATCTGGGATAGATAATATGGGTCATTTTCGTCAAAAAAGGCATTTCTAGTTTTTTTAAATAGTGACTGGTGGAGGTGCATACCACTGCCGTTGATAGCGAAGACAGGTTTAGGCATAAAGGTAGCATAGATACCATGCTTTTGAGCCACCTGTTTAATAACTAATCGGCAGGTCATAATATTATCGGCTATAGTCAAGGCATCAGCATAACACAGGTCTATCTCATGCTGACTAGTAGCTCCTTCATGGTGGCTGGATTGAACCTCGA
>SDBU01001192.1_pt1 | contig 37904 bp, 52 predicted proteins | sample 2277071 | NCBI WGS metagenome assembly SDBU01 (sample SAMN10397929, study PRJNA504765) | marine sediment metagenome | isolation source: marine sediment core GS08_GC12, 126 cmbsf | place: Arctic Ocean: Gakkel Ridge, Loki's castle | collected 2008 | reverse complement strand
TAAGCCTAAGGCAAAGAGAATTATAAAGGCGAAGCCGGTAGTAGCCAAAGAAGAAAAGCCAACTGAGCCAGAGGCTGTTAAAGAGGCAGGGGTGGCACCAGTTACAGAGCCAGAGAAGCCGGTTAAGCCTAAGGCAAAGAGAATTATAAAGGCGAAGCCGGTGGCAGCCAAAGAAGAATCAGATAAAAATAAGCAGGTAAAGCCGACGAAAGAAATAGAAGAAGAGGAGACAGGTGCTACAACCGAAACGGGTTAAATACCGCAAAAGTCATAAAGGACACCGTCGTGGTAAAGCCCATACAGGGGCTACGGTTGAGTTCGGTGACTTTGGCTTAAGGGCGCTGGAGTCGGCATGGATAACCAGTCGACAGATTGAAGCGGCACGTCGGGCTATTGTTCACCATCTTCGCCGTGGAGGTAAAGTGTGGATACGCATTTTCTCTGACAAGCCGGTTACCAAGAAGGCGGCGGAGACCAGGATGGGTAGTGGCAAGGGTGCCCCTGATCACTGGGTGGCTGTGGTAAAGCGGGGCAGGATTATGTTTGAGTTAAGTGGTGTAGACCGTGACATAGCCAAGGAGGCGATGCGTCTGGCGGCACATAAACTACCCATTGAAACTGGTTTTGTGGTCAGGGAGACGGTTATAGCTACTGGTGGTGACTCTATAAATAAGGAGCCTGTGTCAATTGAAAGCTAAAGAAGCCCGGGCTCTCAGTGACGGAGAACTGGAAAAGCAACTGGAGGCAGCTCATAAAGAGTTTTTTGACCTTCGGTTTAGTGCCGCTACTAAACAGTTAAAAAACCACCGCGATATTCCAAAGACTAAGAAAAAGATTGCCCTGCTAAAGACAGTGATTCGCGAAAGGGAGCTAGGGATAAGGTAGGTTTAATGCTATGAAGTTAAAGCGTAAAACCAGGATTGGCAATGTGGTCAGTAATAAAATGGATAAGACCGTGGTTGTCGCTGTAGAAACGCTCAAGCGTCATCCACTTTACAAGAAGACCTTTAAGAGCATTGCAAAGTATAAAGCCCATGATGAGAATAACAAGTGTATGCCGGGAGATAAGGTAAAGATTATAGAGACCAGACCCCTCTCCAAACAGAAGCGGTGGCGGGTGGCTGAGATAATAACCAGAAAAGAGGTCGCCGAGGTTAAGCCTCAGGAGGTAACCTAAGGGGAATAAGCTGAGATGATTCAAACCTATACCAGACTTAAAGTAGCGGATAATACCGGCGCCAGGCAGATTATGTGCATAAATGTTTTGGGTGGTACCAGGAAAAAATTTGCCCGGGTTGGCGATGTTATTGTGGCTTCGGTAAAGAAGGCGACTCCGGAGGCAGTGGTAAAGAAGAAAGAGGTGGTGCGGGCGGTGATTGTTCGCTGTGCCAGGAAGTACCGACGCCCCGATGGCTCCTATATCAGGTTTGATGAAAATGCAGCCGTTATTCTTGACGATAAGAATAATCCAAAGGGAACAAGAATATTCGGGCCGGTAGCCAGAGAGCTAAGGGAGAAGAATTTTACCAAGATTATTTCTCTGGCACCCGAAGTCCTGTGATATATGATAAAAAATAGAGAAAGTATAATAAAAGCCGAGTTCAAGAGGAATTTAGGATAGTCGCTATGAATATTAGAAAGAACGATACGGTACTGGTTGTTGCTGGTAAGGATAAGGGCAAGAAAGGTAATGTCCGCTTTGCCTATCCCAAGGATGAAACGCTAATCATTGATGGCGTCAACTTTATAAAGAGACACGCCCGGGCAACCCGTCGGGTCAGGCAGGCCGGCGTGATAGAAATGGAAGCGCCAGTTCATATATCAAATGTGATGTTTCTATGTAATAAATGCAATAATCCAGCCCGGATTGGATTTCACTTTCTGGAGGATGGCAAGAAGGTTCGCTTCTGTCGAACCTGCCAAGAGGTAATTGATTAGATGTTAAGATTGAAGGAGAGGTATAGAAAAGAGGTTGTCCCTGGCCTGATGGAGCGTTATGGCTATAAAAACGTGATGCAGGTACCACGTCTGGAAAAGGTAGTGCTCAACATCGGTGTGGGAGAGGCTATTCAAAATGCCAAAGCCCTGGAAGCGGCCGAGAACGACCTGGTGGCTATTTCCGGGCAGCACCCGGTAACTACCCGGGCTAAGAAGTCAATCGCTGCCTTCAAGTTAAGGGAGGGGATGCCTGTTGGGTTAAAGGTAACCCTGCGGGGGGAAAGAATGTATGAGTTTCTTGATAAGCTAATGAATATTGTCTTGCCCCGCACTCGGGAGTTTCAAGGAGTTTCTCCGCAATCTCTGGATGGCCGTGGTAACTATACCTTGGGCATTAAGGAACAGGTCATTTTTCCTGAGATAGACTATGATAAGATTGACAGGCAACGGGGATTGGAAGTCTCAATAGTAACTAATGCCAAGACAGATGAGGAAGCCAGGCATCTACTAGAGCTTATGGGGATGCCTTTTAGTAAGGATTGAGGTCAAAGTGGCAAAAAGGTCAAAAATTATAAAGTCAGAGCGTCCGACCAAGTTTAGGGTGCAGCAACATAATCGTTGTCGGTTATGTGGCCGACCTCGCGCCTATATGCGTATATTTGGCTTGTGTCGTATTTGTTTTCGGGAGCTGGCCCTTGCCGGTCAGATTCCAGGTGTGCGAAAATCAAGCTGGTAGTTGGGCGCCCAATACTAGTAAAGGAAAGGGTTGAGGGTAATGGCTATTTCAGATCCAATAGCGGATATGTTGACACGAATACGCAATGCCATTATGGCTAGGCATGATTCTGTGCCGGTACCGGCCTCAAGGATGAAGCTGTATATTGCTAAAATCCTGAGGCAGGAGGGTTTTATCGCTGATTACGAGGTGCTTGGTAGGCAACCACATCGGCAGATTAAAATTATTCTAAAGTATGGTGATGGAAACCAGCCGATTATTTCAGGATTGAAGCGGGCAAGCAAACCTGGACTGAGAATTTATATTCAGCGTAATGAGATCACGCGTGTTTATGGCGGGCAGGGTATTGCTATTCTTTCTACATCTAAGGGTGTAATGACCGGCCATAAAGCATGGCGCCAGGGTATTGGCGGTGAACTGTTGTGTTATGTGTGGTAAAAAATATCGTGTCGGGACTGATAAATGTCTAGAATAGGAAAAGCGCCAATAGATGTGCCACCGGGCGTGAAGGTGGATATTAAAGGGAATATGGTTACTATAACCGGCCCTAAAGGGGAGCTTTGTCGTTCTTTTAACCCTGATATGTCTATTGCCCTGGAAAATAATACACTTGGTGTATCGCGACCCAGTGATAATAGGGAACATCGCTCCTTGCACGGGTTGACACGAGCCCTTTTAGCTAACATGGTAACTGGAGTAAGCCAGGGCTTTGAAAAAACCCTTGAAATTGTGGGGGTTGGCTATAAGGCGGAAAAGTTGGACGATAAGCTGGTATTACGTATTGGTTTTTCGCACCTTGTGGAGATATTACCACTCCCTGGTGTCTCTTTAGAGGTGGAGGGAATAAATAGAATTAAAGTCGCGGGTATTGATAAAGCAGTAGTCGGCCAGATGGCGGCCGAAATTAGGGCTGTTCGCCCCCCAGATGCTTACAAGGGGAAGGGTATCAGGTATGCCGGAGAACTGGTTCGCCTTAAGGCGGGCAAGGCGGGCAAGGCTATAGGGGGAGTTGTATAGTGGGCAAAGGTGACAAAAGAGCGGCACGCTATGGAAGACATACCAGGATTAGGGCTAAGGTGAAGGGTACTGCTTTAAGGCCCCGTCTATGTGTTTCCCGTAGCCTGCAACATATATACGCTCAAGTTATTGATGACTTACAGGGGCATACCCTGGCCTCTGCCTCAACCATTGACCCGGAGATAAAGGGTGAAACAAACGGCAAGAAAAAGGCGGCTCAGGCTGAACTTGTTGGTCTCTTAGTAGCCAAGCGAGCCCTGGGCGTTGGCATAAAACAGGTGGTTTTTGACCGTGGTGGCTACAAGTACCATGGTCGAGTTAAAACCCTAGCCGAGGCAGCCCGTCAGGGCGGACTGAAATTCTAAGGAAAGGTTCTTAATATGACCAAGAAGCTGGTTAAAAGTAGGATAGACCCAACAGAACTGCTATTGAATGACAAGCTGGTCTATCTCAACCGTGTCTCTAAAGTGGTTAAAGGAGGCAAACGTCTTCATTTCAGTGCCCTGGTAGTAACCGGTGATGGTAATGGTCATGTTGGCATGGGTATTGGCAAGTCTAATGAAGTGCCGGAGGCAATCAATAAAGCCGGTGCCGTTGCCAAGAAGAATTTAATCAGGGTGCAAATGGCCGGTAATACCATTCCTTATGAGACAACGGTAAGTTTTGGAGCGGCCAAGGTTCTGCTAAAGCCGGCGTCGCCCGGTACTGGCATTATTGCTGGTGGCAGTGTCCGGGCTGTGGTTGAGGCCGCTGGGATTAAGGATATCCTGACCAAATCGTTGGGTAGCTCTAATCGTATCAATGTGGCCAAGGCAACGATTCTTGCCCTTAGCCAGCTTAAGGACCCGAAAGCAGAGTTGGCTAAGCGTAAAGGGGTCAAAGAGGAGCAGGAGGCGGCAATAAATGCCTAAGCTTCGTATAACCTGGGTCAAAAGTGGCATCGGTTATGCTGATGACCAAAAGAAAACCCTAAAAGCCCTCGGCTTTAGGCGACTAAATCAGAGCATTGTCCATGATGATTCCCCCTCAGTTCGGGGTATGATTATTAAAGTGAGGCATCTGGTTAAGGTGGAGGAGGCAAGTTAGTGAGGCAGGATGAATTATCTCCGGCAGCTGGCTCTAAGAAAGACAGGAAGCGGGTAGGCCGTGGCGACGGCAGTGGACATGGCACCTATTCAGGCAGGGGTTGTAAAGGCCAGAAGTCTCGTTCTGGCTTCAGGATGAGGCCTGGCTTTGAGGGTGGGCAGCTACCGATAATTAAGCGCTTGCCCAGAAAGCGAGGCTTTGTTAACTTATTCAGGAAGGAATATAGCGTTGTCAAACTGGGCGCGCTTAATATATTTGAGGCCGGCAGTGAGGTAACTCCGGAAAAATTAGTGGCTAATGGAGTGGTTAAATCATTGCGGTGGCCAATTAAGATTCTGGCTGATGGAGATATTAACCATCCCTTGACGGTAAAAGCAGACAAATTCTCGGTGGCGGCAAAGGCTAAGCTAGAGGCAGCCGGTGGTAAAGCAGAGGAGGTTAGCCATGGCTAGGCCAAAACTCCTGCAGGCGATGATTGATGCCTTCAGTCTGCCCGACTTAAGGCGCCGCATACTTATTACCTTCGGCATTCTGGTGGTATTCCGCCTGGTGGCTCATGTCCCTCTGCCCGGGGTAAACCCCACGGCACTCCAGGAGCTTTTTGATCAGAATGCCCTGCTGGGCATGTTTGACATGTTCAGCGGAGGTGCTATGAGAAACTTCAGCGTAGCCGCTATGGGTGTTTATCCCTATATTACGGCGAGTATTATTATGACATTAATGACGCCTGTTATTCCGCGTCTTCAGGCACTGTCTCAGGAGGGGGAGGCCGGCAGGAACAAGATTAATCTGATTACTCACTGGCTGGTGATACCACTTGCCGGGCTGGCCGGTTATGGACAACTGACCCTCCTTCAGTCCCAGGGAGCTGTTGACCCGGCAGATACGCTATCAACGACGGCTATGATTTTGGCTATGATAGCTGGCACGATGTTCCTTATCTGGCTGGGAGAGCAGATTACCCAGTTTGGCATCGGCAACGGTATCTCCATTATAATCTTTGCCGGCATCGTGGCTGGCTTACCGGAAATGATCGGGCAGGGCTTTTTGGCTAAGGGGCAGGGGCAAATTATGGGTCTGGCTGTTTTTATCGTTATCGGCTTGGCTACCACAGTGTTAATAGTTATTTTTACCGAAGCCCATCGTCGTATTCCGGTTCAATACGCCAAGAGTGTCTTTCGCGGCGGCCGTATGTACCGACAATCAGGCTCAACCCACATTCCAATCCGGGTCAACACTGCCGGCATGATACCCCTTATCTTTGCCATGGCAATAGTCATCTTCCCCGGTATTATCGCCAGCTACTTTGCCAATCCAACGGGTATGGACCCTAACCTGGCCAACCACATCCAGAATATATTTAACCCATCCACTGCCTTGCCCCTGGGGCTTGTCTACTGGGTGTTGTTTTTCCTGATGGTGGTTAGCTTCGCCTTCTTTTACACCAAGGTGATTTTCGCCCAGCAGGACTTACCCGGCGTACTGCAACGGCAGGGAGGCTTTATACCAGGAATTAGGCCGGGCAAACAGACAGCCGGTTACTTAAACGGCGTTATTAATCGTATTACCTGGGGAGGGGCACTTTTCCTGGCATTTGTAGCTATAATACCATTTTTGGCCCGTGAAATTACCGATGTTCAGATAATTCAGCTATCCAGCTTCGGAATGCTTATTGTGGTCGGTGTTGTACTGGACACCATGAAGCAGATGGAAGCCCAGCTAGTCATGCGGCGCTATGAGGGTTTTCTTAAATAAAATGTGAAAGAGCTTCAGTGGCTTTAGTTGCTTGAAATAGGAGTAAAAAGTTGTATATTATTTTCCTGGGAGCCCCCGGGGCGGGTAAGGGCACGCAGGCAGCCAGTGTTGCCCGGGAGTTAAATATGGTGCACATTGCCTCCGGTGACCTGTTTCGGCAGGCTGTAGAGCAAGGAGATGAGCTGGGTTCTAGGGTTAAGGCTTATATTGACAAAGGGATATTGGTACCCGGTGAGATAACAATACGGATGATTCTGGAGCGAGTATCAGCCCTGGATTGTCAGGATGGGGTAATCCTGGATGGCTTTCCCAGGAATCTTGAACAGGCTAGGGCACTGGACGAGGCTCTAAAGCAGCAGAATAAGGCCATAGATTGGGTTCTATATATAAAGGTCTCTGAGGAGGAACTTATAAAGCGCTTGAGCGGACGATTGATATGTCGTAGTTGCCAAACGAGTTACCATAGTGTGAATTCCCCGCCAGAGGTTTGGAATAGATGCGACCTGTGCGGTGGTGAGCTTTATCAGCGACCTGACGATAATATTGAAACAGCTAAAAAGCGGCTCAAGGTCTATTATAGTGAGACGGCTCCCCTTATTGAAGACTATGGGCGGCGCGGGAAGCTACTGGAAGTGGATGGTGAGGGCAGTGTAGATAATGTAACCAGAAGAATAATTAATGCCCTCCATAAGCGGGAATTTATCGCTGGATGAGTATAATTATTAAATCTGAGCGGGAGATTGCCACTATGCGGCAAGCCGGTCGGATTGTGGCTATAGTACTGGAGATGCTTAAATCAAAAATGAGGCCGGGTATGAAGACTAAAGAGCTGGATGTTATTACCGCTAAAGAACTAAAAAAGCGGGGGGCTGAGCCCTCTTTTAAGGGTTACCGAGGGTTTCCGGCTAATATGTGCGTCTCAATAAATGATGCGATAGTACATGGTATACCCGGGGAGCGGGTTATAAATGAGGGTGATATTGTCTCCCTTGACCTGGGAGCAATATATGATGGCTTTCAGGGTGATGCCGCCATTACAGTGCCGGTGGGTAAAGTTAATCCGCAAGCTGAGAGGCTGGTGGCAACTGCCCAGGGCGCTCTGGAGGCTGGTATTGCTGCCGCCTGCCTTGGTGCCAGGCTGGGGAGTATCTCGGCTGCTATTCAGGATTATGCCGAATCAAGGGGTTATTCGGTGGTGCGTGAATACACCGGGCATGGCATCGGACGGCAGATGCATGAGGAGCCTCAGATACCCAATTTTGGTCGTCCGGATGAAGGGCCAGAACTTAAGAAGGGGATGACCCTTGCCCTGGAGCCTATGGTAAATGCCGGTGACTGGCGTACCCGGCTTGGCAATGACCGCTGGGTTGTGCTTACCGCTGATGGCAGTCTTTCGGCACACTTTGAACACACTATTACTATAACAGATGGTAAGCCAGAGGTGCTTACCGCTTTATAAAGAAGGGATTTATGCCTAAGAAGGATGCTATTGAGGTCGAGGGAACGGTGGTTGAGGCTTTGCCTAACGCTACCTTTCGCGTTGAGCTGGCTAACGGGCATAGAGTGCTGGCTCATATTTCAGGTAAAATAAGGGTGCATTACATCAGGGTCTTACCCGGTGACAGGGTGCTGGTGGAGCTGTCTCCGTATGACCTCAGCCGTGGTAGGATTACCTACCGGTTTAAATAGGCTCTCAATTAGGAGAAATGTCGGTTAAAGGATTATAATGAAAGTTAGGGCATCGGTTAAGGTTATCTGTGACAAATGCAAGATAGTGAAGCGGCGAGGGGTGATTCGGAATATCTGCCCAAACCCAAAGCACAAGCAGAGGCAGGGCTAGCTGTATGACTTTTAGGAGGATGAGATGGCACGTATCGCCGGAGTAGATATACCCAAAGAGAAGCAGGTTTTTATCTCATTGCAGTATATTTATGGCATTGGCCATACCGCCAGCAAGAAAATACTGGAACAAACCGGGATTAAGCCCGATACCAAGGTGTCAAAGCTGACCGAGGACGAAGTTAACCGACTTCGTGAGCTTGTTAGCCGGGGATACAAGGTTGAAGGTGAGCTTAAAAAAGAGGTTGACCTGAACATCAAGCGCCTTATCGACATCGGTAGCTATCGTGGTTTACGGCATCGCCGTGGACTGCCGGTTAGAGGACAAAGGACGCGAACTAATGCCCGTACCAAACGTGGTGCCCGTAAGACAGTAGCCGGCAGGGGGCAGAGGCGCGGTATGGCTAAGAAATAAGAAACGGGGGTAATAAATGCCACAGAAAAAGAGAACCAAGGCGAAGAAACGGGAACGTAAATCCATTGCCGAGGGAAGAGCCTGTATCCAGGCCACTTTTAACAATACCATCGTAACCCTTACCGATAAAGAGGGAAATGTCATTGCCTGGTCAAGCTCGGGAACAGTCGGCTTTAAGGGCTCGCGTAAGGGCACACCCTATGCCGCCCAACTGGCGGCCAGTAACGCCGCTCGCAAAGCTATGGAGCACGGGCTCAAGCAGGTAGAGGTCTATGTTAAGGGTCCCGGTAGTGGCCGTGAGGCTGCCATTCGTTCTCTCCAGAGCTCGGGGCTTTACATTACCAGTATCAGGGATGTGACACCCTTACCACATAACGGTTGTCGTCCACCTAAAAGAAGGCGTGTATAGGAGAAGAGATGGCAAGGTATACAGCAGCAGTTTGCCGGTTATGTCGCCGCAGCGGTGATAAGTTAATGCTAAAGGGTGATAAGTGTATTACCAAATGTACGCTGGATAAGCGCTCAAAACCTCCTGGTCCACAGCTGGGTCGGCGTCGCCGTATTTCTGACCGTGGACAACAGCTTCGAGAGAAGCAAAAAGTACGCTATAGTTATGGCATTCTAGAGAGGCAGTTCAGGCGCTTTTTTACTGAGGCAGAGAGGCAGCCAGGCATTACCGGGGAGAATTTACTGGTTCTGCTGGAAAGGCGGCTTGATAATGTGGTATATCGCTTGGGTTTTGCCGATTCCCGTGCTCAGGCACGCCAGATAGTTCGGCACGGGCATATCATGCTCAACGGACGTAAGACTGATATTCCCTCTTGCCTGGTTAAGGAAGGCGATACCATTGGCTGGCATGAGAGAAGTACCAAGGGTGAGTATTATAAGCAGAGAGTCCAAGGCATTGGCGGTCAGACTGTCCCAGGCTGGTTGAGCCTGGATAAGCAGAAGCTTATTGGTCAGGTTTTGTCCCTACCCACTCCGGATGATATTGAGACCAAATTTGACGTGGCCTCTGTTGTTGAGTTCTATTCACGGTAGTTAATAAGGAGGTAGCTTTGTCTGTCCTAGCTATACCAAAGATTGATTGTATTGATAGTGGCGATAACTATGGGCGCTTTTTAGCTGAGCCATTGGAGAAAGGATTTGGTACCACTCTTGGCAATGCCATGAGGCGGGTCTTGCTAGGCTATCTTCCTGGAACTGCAGTCACCCGGGTTCGGATTGAGGGGATTCAACACGAATTCTCTCCCATACCCTGTGCCAAGGAGGATGTCCTGGAGTTTTTACTTAACGTAAAAGCATTGAACCTGAAACCCCTTTCTGGTGAGCCGGGTAAGTTGACCTTGGATAAGGAAGGTGCCGGAGAGGTTCATGCAGCGGATATCGAGCCATCAATTGACTTTGAAATTGTCAACCCTGAACTCTATCTGGCAACACTGGATTCGGCTGAAGCCAGACTTCATGTAGAGTTTGATGTTGAGATGGGGACCGGGTATAGACCAGCCGAGTCCAGTGATAATCTACCAGTAGGAACAATACCGGTGGATGCTATCTTCACCCCGGTGCGCAAGGTTAATTTTACCATTGAGCCAATGCATGCCGGCAGGGAAACCGGTCGTGAGTTGCTATATCTGGAGGTATGGACAGATGACACCATAGCACCGGCAGATGCTATTAGCAGTAGCGCTAATATTTTACTAGAGCAATTAATGCCATTTGTTGATTACAGCAGGGTTTCTCAGATAGTCGAAGAGAAGAAAGCATTGCGGGAAGCTATCTCAGACGATATATACAATATGCCTGTGGAGCAGCTAAACCTGTCAGTGCGAGCCATGAATTGCTTGAGACGTAGCGGCATCAATACAGTTGGCGAACTCATTAGTACCGATGTCAAGGATTTACTATCACTGCGAAATTTCGGGCAAAAATCTAAGCTGGAGATAGATGAACGACTTAAGGCTCTAGGCCTGTCTCTTTCTCCTGGTATGGATGAGACAGAGAGTAAGCCAAAGAAGAAATCAAAGAGCAAGAAGTCTGCCGAGGAGGCTGAGGAGCCGGATTTAATTAGCTAAAGCAAACTGATAATGCTGTATAGGGAGATCTATATTTTTATTATTAAGGGAATAAACTATGAGACATAAGGTAGCCGGTAGAAGTTTGAGCAGGGATTCAGGCCACAGGAAAGCCATGTTTCGCAACCTGGTGACCGACCTTTTCGCCTATGAAAAGATTACAACAACCGAGGCCAAGGCCAAGGAAGTGCGTGGCATGGCGGAGAAGATGATTACACTGGGCAAACACGGTGGGCTTGATGCCCGGCGACAGGTGTTGGCCTTCATTTATGATACGAAGATGGTTGGCAAGGTTTTTGATGACCTTGCCAAGAGGTTTGCTGAGCGTCCCGGTGGCTATACCCGTATTACAAAACTGGGGCCCAGGTTGGGGGATGGAGCAATTATAGTTCAACTTGAGTTGGTGAAGTAATGGCGTTTCCTGCTGTAAGTACGGAACCTGAGAAGGTTTTGAGTGAGGGGATGAGGTCTTCGGATAAAGACCTTATAAAAGCTTCTTTAGTGAACAATGCCACCAAGATTGTATTACTCGTGGAGTACGATGGTAGCCGCTACCATGGTTTGCAGCTCCAGGCAGACCTGTCCACCGTCCAGGGTGAGATAGAGAGGGCATTGAAAAAGCTTACCGGTGATAGTGTCAGGGTAATAGCGGCTAGCCGAACCGATACCGGGGTTCATGCCCGGGGGCAGGTGGTCAGTTTCAGGACCGAATCACTGCTTACACCGCAAACATTTGTTAATGGGTTAAATTACTATCTACCCAGGGATATTGCCGTTAAGACGGCTTATCGGGCAGACGCTTCCTTTAATGTTAGACGTTGTGCCCTCAGCCGTGAATATAGCTACAATATCTTGAATAGCCAGACCCGCTCTCCAATGTGGAAAGACTTTTCTTATCTGGTTAGCGGGGAGTTAGATATTGAAGCCATGAATCTGGCATGCCGGCTTCTTGTTGGCGATCATGACTTTGTCTCATTTGCCAGCAATCTGGGGGTGGAGATAAAAAGCACCCGGCGAAGGGTATATCAGGCAAGGGTGTACAGAAATGGGGAACTGGTCATCTTTAACATAATAGCCAATTCCTTCTTGTCTCACCAGGTGCGCAATACTGTTGGTGCCCTCATCAGGGTTGGACTTGGCAGGATGACGGTGGATGAATTTCATAGTATAATGGAAGAGAAGAAAATAGGCTTGGCAGGCCCGGCGGCTCCTGCCTGTGGGCTATGCCTGCTGAAGGTAAATTACCAGAAAATTTATAAGGAAGAAGGCAGTGAAGACATATAGCGTTAAGGCTTCTGAGATTAAGCGAGGCTGGCATGTTATTGATGCCGCGGATAAAGTCCTGGGGCGGCTGGCAACTGAAGTCGCCCGTCTGCTTATGGGTAAGCATAAACCAATGTTTAGCCGTCATCTGGACACCGGTGATTATGTCGTCGTTGTCAACGCCGGTAAGATTCGTGTCAGTGGTAATAAAGCCAAGCAGAAACTCTATTATCGGCATTCCGGGTACCCTGGTGGGTTTAAAAGCATCAGCTTGGAAGAGATGCTTAAAACCAAGCCGGAGCGGGTGATTGAGCATGCTGTTAAGGGTATGCTGCCCAAGAATCGTCTGGGAAACAGTATGATAAAGAAGCTCAAGGTCTATGTTGGGGATTCCCATCCCCATCTGGCTCAGACAGGGGCTGATAAATAAAACGGTTTAGAAATTGTGAGGGGAGTTTGAAAAAGAAAGCTTATTCACACGGGACAGGTAAACGCAAGACAGCGGTTGCTCAGGTAAGATTATTTCCTGGTAGTGGCACTATTATAATCAATGGCATACCCTATGAGGAGCGATTTGTTCGTACCCAGCACCGCCAGACTATAATGAAACCACTGGTGACGACCGAGACCGTGGGCAGGTATGATGCTCTGGTGAAGGTTGCCGGTGGTGGTGTAGCCGGGCAGTGTGGTGCTATTTGTCACGGTATCGCCCGAGCCCTGCTGCAAGAGAACGAGAAATATAGGCCCCTACTGCGCCAGGATGGGCTGCTTACCCGTGACTCCCGGATTAAAGAGAGAAATAAGCCCGGCCTAAAGCGTGCCCGCAAAGCACCACAATATACCAAGCGGTAAAGAGCTAGAGGTGGCGCAATACTTTTCTTGGTTTATCTCTTGTTTAGAAAAGGCTGAACAACTCGGTAAAATTAACTTAGTTGTTACCGATATATGCTAGGATAGCTGACTCCATTTGTTCTGGGTTATACCAACCCTGTTTGGCAATTATTTTACCATCGGTTCCTATTAGATAGGCATTATTTGGGGCTGGTCCATAAGTACACGAAAGAGGATTATCCATCTCATCTACTAGAACCGGTACCGTTATTTCCTCTGCGGCTACAGTTTTACGTGCCAACTCCAATCGTTCTTCGTAGATTTGTGAATCGTAAATTGGATTACCCTCTTCATCATAGCTATAGGAACTCGGTCTTCCTGTGTCTATTGCATGTGCCTCTCTAGCATAAATGATTATAAAATGTATCTGCTCGCCGTATCTGTCGGCAAGAGCATCATTGGCAGCGCACAGCAGCCGGAATGGTGGTCAGGTAAAAGAACCGAAAACCATCACTACAGGTTTCTCAATAAGTAAGTCTGACAAACTTATTATATTCCCCTGGGTATCTTGCAATGTAAAATCAACGGCTGTTTCTCCAACAGCCAAGCCGGAATTACTGAAGTTACGCGAGCCTTCGGCACGCTCGCAGCCTCTCAGAAGGGCATCAGATAGTGCCAATTCTGTTGTCCCTTGAGTGTCAGAGTCAGTAATTTCACCCGACTTAGAAGTTGACGTACAGGCTCCAAACACTAGAGTCAATAGAATAATAACCGTTATGCCAAGCCATGGCTTTTCTCTAAACATCTTATACCCTATTCCCCAATTTCCCCTTTAAAAAGTCAATCGTCTTTACCGGGGTGGGGTCTGTCTGGTTGAGGATTGCCAGGAAATAGCTGGCATAGTCGCCAAGAAGCACCAGGCTCATCATCTGGGCTAGTTGGCTTTTACCTAGCCCATCCATCAACTGATATCGAACCTTAGCCTTATCGAGGAGCTGAGCGGTTATCTGGTAGCGGCGAAGGATGGGCTTGGGCAGGTGGTTTGACCGCAGCATTACTACCAATATATTTGAAACTAACTCTAGCGGGAACTGGTAGCCGACGACGGCATTGTGGTTGAGTTCGGGGAAGGCTTCATGGAAAGCCCAGGCTTTGCTGTTTTCATTGAGCTGGGTCTTCCAGCGGTGGGCTACCTCAGCGGTTATGCCGGCGCCGTATATTACCGCCAGCTTGCCGTGCAGCGCCTGTGCCAGTTGCTTTGCCTGGTTCTGCTTTATTGGCGCCGTTTCATTTATTTCTTGTGATAGCTGCTCTATCGCCTCAATCATTTCGGCGACATCGGCTGACTTGTCACCAATGAAGCCCAGCCTTTGCACAAAGTTGAGGATAGGTAAAAAGCTGAAGGGCAGGGCGGCGCGGGGCTGGGCTTTATAAGCAAAGGTAAAAACGGGGATGTTTCTCTCCTGAGCTATGTCTTTCAGCCTGCCGCCGGTGGTAATGACCAGCTTCTTTGAATCGGTATTTAATGCTTCATTGAAAGTAGACAGGGTCTCCTCGGTCATACCTGAGTAGCTGGAGGCGATGACCAGTGTTTTACTATCAACGAAGGCGGGCAGATTATAGTCGCGCCGGACAAGGACCGGTATTTTGGCTTCGGTTGATATAAGGCTGGCTACCAGGTCGCCGCCGATAGCCGAGCCGCCCATACCCAGTATCACTACCTTGTTAGTCCGGGAGTAGTCCTGGGGCAGGTTAAAGGCATTTGCCATCTGCCATGCCTTCCGGCATAGCTGGGGCAACTCGTGGATGTGGGAGAGCATGCCTTCCGGGTCGTACTTTTTATAAACCTGTGGGTCATCCAGATTGAGCATGGTTTACACTCCGGCTATTTCCTTACCCAGTTCCAGCAGACGTTTAACTCTGGCCGGGCTATCACTTTCGGCGTAGATGCGAAGCAGCGGTTCGGTGCCTGAAAACCGGGTAAGCAGCCAGCTGGTATCGGCCAGAGTAAAGCGGAAGCCGTCAGTGGTATCTTTTTTAGCCACTTTTACACCATCAAGTATCCCTGGAGAGCTATCCGTGACGCGTCCGGTTATTATATCTCGCTGCTCCTCGGGAAATTCAATATCCAGGCGATTATAGTAATGAGGCCCCACCTTGCTGTAGAGGTAGTCTAGCAGTTGCGATGGGGTCTTGCCGGTCCTGGTCATCAGGTCAATGAAGTAGAGGCCGGCTAATAAAGCATCACGCTCGGGCACATGCCCGCGGAAGCCATAGCCGCCGCTCTCTTCCCCGCCAATGAGGGCATTCTCGGCAAGCATAATCGGGGCAACATACTTGAAGCCGACCGGCGTCTCGTAAACCGGAACATTGAATATTTCACCCAGCCGGTAGAGCATACTACTAGTGTTTATCGTCTTTACGATGGCACCTCGCTGCTGGCGCACCTCAAGAAGGTATAGTGCCAGAAGGGCGAAGACCTGGAGCTGGGTTAGGAAGTTGCCATTTTCATCTATGATGCCGATGCGGTCGGCATCACCATCGGTGGCTATGCCGACATCAGCTTTTTCCTCCTTAACCTTGGCTGACAGCTTGGCCAGGTTAATAGCAATCGGCTCTGGCTGTTTCATACCCGGGAAAGCGGGGTTATGCTGGTCGTTTATCTCTATCAGCTGGCTGGCGCTACCTGCCAGCAGCACCTTGAGATAACCGATGCCAGCGCCATACATGGAGTCGACCACTATCTTGAGATTGGCTTTTCCCGGCTTGCCAGGGTCAATGAAGCTTTTTATATGATTCAGGTAAATCGGCGCCAGGTCAATATACTCAATTAAACCCTGTTTTTTGGCTTCAGCCAGTGACAGCCGGTCTACCCTGCCGGTGGTAATAATGCGGGAAATATTCTTCTCAAGTTCGGCGATAACCTCGGTTGGGGCACTGGCACCGTCTTCGGATTTGTATTTGAAACCGTTCCACCGGGCCGGGTTATGGCTGGCGGTAATGACCACCGCCCCACCAGCTTTTTTAGCAATAACGCCATAGCTGACGACTGGCGTTGGGATAGCCTTAGAGCAGAGGTATACTTTTATTCCGTTTCCGGCAACCACCTCGGCTGAGGCCTGGGCAAAGTCCTCTGAAGCAAAGCGGGTGTCATAACCTATGACCAGGCCTTTTTTTGCAAGTCCCGTTTTTCTAAGGTAAATGGCAACCGCCTGGGCACAGATGCGTACATTATCAAAGGTGAAATCCTCGGCAATGATTCCCCGCCAGCCATCGGTGCCGAATTTAATAGGATTATTTTTCAACCCCATCCCCTTTATCCCCTTCCCCTTGCCAAGGGGAAGGGGAGGATTTTTTAATGAGGGGCGAAGCCCCTCTTATACTCCCCGTATTTAATAAATATTCAAGAAGCGGGGTTTTAGGGGTAAAAGTACTAGAGTCCTGCCTCTTTTCTCAGAATATCGGCTTTATCTGTCTTTTCCCAGGGGAGGTCAATATCAGTACGGCCAAAGTGTCCATAGGTGGCAGTGGCTTTGTATATTGGGCGGCGGAGGTTAAGCGCCTTGATAATGGCCGCCGGCCTCAGGTCAAAGTGCTTTTTAATGAGGGCTTTGATAAGTTGGGTATCAACCTTGCCAGTGCCAAAAGTCTCTACGGAGATAGAAAGCGGTTGAGCGACACCAATGACATAGGCAATCTGGAATTCTAGCCGATCGGCAAGTCCGGCGGCGACCAGGTTCTTGGCAATATAACGTGCCATATAAGTCGCCGAGCGGTCAACCTTGGTCGGGTCTTTGCCCGAGAAGGCACCACCACCGTGCCGGGCAACACCGCCGTAGGTATCAACCAGGATTTTACGTCCGGTGAAGCCGGTATCGCATACCGGACCACCGATAACGAAGCGACCGGTAGCGTTAACATAGTATTTGGTTTTATCGTCTATCAGTTCGGGCGGTACCACTTCCTTGATGACATGTTTGATAATATCCCTTTCAATCTGGTCGTGACCGATCTTATCATCGTGTTGGGCACCAATTACCACGCTGTCCACCCTCTTGGGCGTGCCATTGTGGTACTCTACGGTTACCTGCGATTTGCCGTCGGGACGAAGGTAGGGTAGCGTACCATCTTTTCTTATCTTTGCCAGGCGCTGGCACAGTTTATGAGCCAGAGAAATAGGGAGGGGCATGAGTTCCGGGGTCTCATTACAGGCAAAGCCGACCATCATCCCCTGGTCGCCGGCACCAGTTTCATCAAGGTCACTAACTGCTTCACCTGTTTTAGCTTCTGCCGATTTGCTAACTCCCATATCAATATCACTGGACTGTTCGGTGATGGAAACCATCACCCCGCATGACTGATAATCAAAGCCGTATTCGGGTCTGGTATATCCTATATCACGAACAACCTTTCGTACTATCTGGGGAACTTCAACATAACATATAGTGCTAATCTCTCCCAGGACTATTACCAGTCCAGTGGTGGTGGCTACTTCACAAGCCACCCTGCCGTAGGGGTCTTTCTCAAGTATGGCGTCAAGAATAGCATCCGATATCTGGTCGCACATCTTGTCCGGGTGTCCTTCGGTAACCGATTCCGAGGTAATCATATAGTTGGGTGAGCTTTCAAAACTATTACTCATTAGTTCTCCTTCCTATGTTCCCTCTTCCCAGCTGGTAAGGTATTTCTCCTGTTCTGATGTCAGGTTATCAATTTCAATGCCCATAGACTTGAGTTTTAAGTAGGCTACCTGTTTATCAATCTCCTCTGGCACCGGATAGACTCTGGCCTCAAGCTTCCCCTGGTTCTTGGCCATATACTCCAGGCACAGGGCTTGATTGGCGAAGCTCATATCCATGACGCTGGCCGGGTGCCCCTCAGCCGCCGCCAGATTGATTAATCTGCCCTCGCCCAAGATATAGAGGTGACGGCCATCTTTCAATGTATATTCATCAACGAAAGGCCGTATGTTCCGCTTACTGACAGCCAGGCTTTCCAGGGCAGGGATGTCTATTTCCACATTGAAATGCCCGCTGTTAGCCAGGATAGCTCCATCCTTCATCACCATAAAATGCTCTCTTCCGATGACACCCTTATCACCGGTAATGGTAATAAATATGTCACCGACCCTGGCCGCTTTTAGCATGGGCATTGCCTGGAAACCGTCCATCACTGCTTCTAATGCCCGCACCGGCTCAACTTCAGTGACAATCACCTGGGCACCAAGCCCCTTGGCTCTCATGGCTACACCATGCCCGCACCAGCCATAACCGCAGACTACCACCTTCTTACCCGCCCACAGGATATTGGTTGCCCGGGTAATGCCGTCGATGGTGCTCTGCCCGGTGCCATAGCGGTTATCAAACAGGTACTTGGTCTGGGCATCATTAATAGCAATGAGGGGGTATTTAAGTTTGCCGGCTCTTTCCATACTGCGCAGCCTGATAACGCCGGTGGTGGTTTCTTCGGTGCCGCCAATGACATTATTGATTAGCTCGCTTCGCTTGGTGTGAAGGGTGGTAACCAGATCGGCACCATCGTCTACGGTAAGCTGTGGCTTGTGGTCCAGGGCGATATTGATGTGTCTGTAATAGGTTACCTCATCCTCCCCCTTGATGGCATTGGTGGGGATACCGTATTCTACCAGGGCGGCGGCAACATCATCCTGAGTGCTTAAGGGATTGGAGGCGCACAGGATAACATCAGCCCCGCCTTTCTTTAGTGCCAGAGCCAGGTTGGCTGTTTCTGTAGTGACGTGAAGGCAGGCTGAGATTCGCACACCTTCCAGGGGTTTCTCGGCAGCAAACCTCTGTCCGATTAATTTAAGAACCTGCATTTCCCGGCCAGCCCACTCAATTCGCTTCTTGCCGGCTGAAGCCAGAGAGATATCTTTAATATCATGTTGTTTTTTATTCATTTCCCTTGCTCATCCTTTCGGTTTTGCCAGGACTAGTTCCCAAGGAGCTAGCCCAGCAGTTGTAACTTCACCAGTTTTTACTATTATATATCCGGCGTCTGATAGTGATTTTTTGGCATAAATCGGGCGGCAGTTGGCATATTTAGGAAACTTCTGATGCAGCCACTCATAGAATCTTATAAATAGCGAGCTTTCTCTGCCCTCTTTGGTAAGGCTGGCAACACAGAGCCTGCCATTGGGTTTTAGTACCCGCTTTATCTCTCCAAGTACCTTGGGAATATCTGGCGTATCAAAGAGTTCCAGGGTACTGGCCATATAGACGGCATCAAATTTGCTATCCACGAAGGGCATCCTTCTGGCATCCCCTTGATACAGCTCTGCTCTATTTATAAGTCCGGCCTTATCAAGCCTTTTCTTGGTTATTCTAAGCATCTCAGGCGTTATATCAATGCCGTAAACTTTGCCTTCTTTGCCGACAGAGTCTGCTATTTCCTTTAAAGAATATCCTGTACCAAAGCCTATCTCAAGAATCTCCTCACCCGGTTTAGCTGATAAAAGTTTTAGTCCTTTCCGCCTCACTCCTTTCTCAAATACTCCCTCTAAAATAGCATAAAATCGGCTAAGTTTGCCATAGCCCTCTTTTATCTCCTGTGGGCTTAAAGGGACTGGTAGTATCTTTTCTTGGTGGCTACTCCTCATCAACCCTGTCCAGAATCCGTCTTACATTTTTATCAATTGGTTCTGAATTATCAATTATAACACGATCTTGAGATAGCACTTCTACCACTGGCTCAAATTTCTCCCTCTGTATTTTATATATTTCCCATCGGCCATTCGATATTGAGCCCTACTCCTTCTATTTCCTTTCCATACCAATGATGTACCAATCTTCAGGCGGGTCGTATTGAGTATCCACTATCAACTGGATGATATTAAGGTTGGGATATAACGTCTTCAAGTCATTTAGGTCCACCCGTTCAAACCGCTTTTTATTGTTGAGGTAGGCTTGTTCGGTTAGTGCGTTTGATACATAGTCCTCTTTAGTTCGTCCTAGTATCCGCCTGATGGCTACCTCCTGTGGGCAGTCCGTTTGCAGGATGACGAATGTCCGATTGTGTTTGGCGGCTATGGCAGCAGCACGCCTCCTCAATGGCTGTGTAACGAAGGTGGCATCGAGTATAACACCATCGCCTTTTTTAAGACATTCATCCGCCTGCCGGAACATCTCGTCATAGACCTTTAATCGTTTATCCATACTTGAGGCGACCTTTTCATCAAATATGTCCTCATTCTTCAATACTTCCAGCCTAATCAGGTCAGAGCGAAGCAGGGGATAGCCCTTAATCCTGGCTACTTCCTCGGTCGTCTCTGTTTTCCAGGTGCCAGGAAGACCACAGGCGATAAGTAAAAAGCCAGAGCCCAGTTCGGTTTCTATATATTTCGCAAACGATTCTTTCAATTTCTCTACCCCTAATGGCTTGAACATTTTTTAAATATTCCTATTTTGACACCTACTAAAATTTATATTTACAGCGACCAATTGTGTATTATAATTACAAAGACGAACTCAGGCTTCACCTAATCCGATCTATTTTGACCCATTCTATAATATATCACATATACGATTCGGCAAGCTCAAAATAGCTTTTGGCAATAGCTGAAATCCCTGGCCTTTCCTCTTTGGTGATGTAGGGGTCATCCAGCTTGAAGCTGGCTACCTTGCCTCTGACATAGGCGCGATAGCATTTGTAGAAACTGAGTAGCTTTTTTATTTCTGCATCGTGACTTAAGTTTATGTAGTTATCAACAAAAAGATGTCCCAGGTCAGCATGCCCATGGTGGTCCAAGTCCATAGCCAGAAAGGCAACCTCTGAGGCAACATCACAGTATCTAAAGCGGTCGTTGAATTCAATGCAATCGTAGATGCAGAGACCGTTTTCAAAGCAGATATGAGCTGTGTGTAGGTCGCCGTGGCAGTCCCTTATGCGACCCTCTTCTATTCGTTTATGGAATAAGGCAGTATTTTCCTTGATGAAGCTCCGGGTATAATCCTTGATTTGTTGATGCTGACTGCTGGAGATGGTCTTACCGAAGTATTTTTCAGTCTGGGCAAAATTCTCTTCGGTGTTTTGGCTGATGATATCAACCTTGCCGAAGGCGTTTATTCTTTCGTTTGTCTCCGCCTGATGGTGAAATGCCACCAGTTTTTCTGCCAGACGGGTTATCATTTCGGCTGATACCCCGTTCTTTTCAAGCAGTAAATCCATCATGAGTTCTCTGGGGAGGCGACGCATCTTTACGGCATATTCTATAGCCTTCCCCTCGACGCCGATAGAGTAACCGTCCTGATGCCGGGTTATGGGCACCACTCCCAGGTAGATATCAGGGCATAGTCTTCGGTTAAGTTCAACCTCCTTATGGCAGTAGAACTTGCGCTTTTCCAGTGTGGTATAGTCAAGATAGCCAAGGTTTACTGGCTTTTTCACTTTGTAGACATACTTTTCGGCCAGGAAAACAAAAGACATCTGAGTCTGCTCTAGCTCTACCTTTCTTGTTAGTTCAGGATAGGCTTCAGGTTTTAGCAGGGCTTGAAACATTTCTGGTAGCTTTGTCATCAAGATTGAGCTTGCTCCTCGTGATATTTCATCATCGCTTGAACACCAATGGAATGACTGCGCCATAGGGCCGCGATATCGTCAGTGCTACTCAATGGAGCCGAGCTAATGATTGCCCCGGCCTGTACCAGCTCCGGCATCTCCCCAACCGGGAAAGACACCTTGCTCCATTCAATACACTTATGCCCACAGGCCTCGCAGGCCTTGGCTAGAAGAACGATACCTATATGAATCAAATGGGTTCGATTTTCCAGGTCATAGCCAAACTGGGTGTCCAAATTTAAGAAGTCTTCAACTGCATCCTCAGAATCATCTTCAAAAAGATATAAGATTTTTGATGCTGACGCTTGGCGAGCCTCTTTTTGCTTCTCTCCTGAATTAGGCTCTGTTTTATCAATCCACCGGTAACACTGGGATAACATCAGCAGGGTGAACAGCTTGGTAAGGGCTAGCGCTTTTGCTTCATCACCGTCACCCCAAGCCTTTTTCACACCCTCACATGAAGTCACCACGGAGTTTGCCACGGTGTTGCCCCCGATTAGCAGCGATTTATAGAAACGGCGCTCACTTTCATCTTTTATAAGCTTATGAATCATCTCACTAATTCGGGCGAATACAGCCTTAAATAGGGGGTCTATTTTGGGTTCTTTTGATTCTGGAAGTGGCATGTCTCAGAATCTCCTTCGGTCTTTATTCAGGCTTTTAGCCATTGCCTTAACCCTGCCAATACTTGGTGGTAGTTGTTTCTGGTAACTAGTACCAACTCTACCTGTGGGCGGCGCTTGATGGCATCTGCCCATGGGTGCGAATTGAGCATGATGGTGCCTAAAAGCCGCCGATCGCTATCAATTATCTGCAGTACAGATTCCCTGAAATTTTTTGAAAAAAGCTCCATCTTGCCGATTTCATCAATGACTACTAAATCACACTGCTGGGCTGCCTGCCGCAGCGCGGAAACCCCCACCCTGTCCAGACCATCAATATCAACCCCATACTTACCGACACGGTAGGGACTTTGAACCTCTATATGAGCCAATATTGTGCTCTGGCTATCAAGTGTAACCAGCCTGAAACCTTGCCTTACCCCCTGGCTCCGTATTTCCTCGGTGTAAAAACCACCGGCTTTACCTGCTATTTCAGCAACTGCTTGCTTGATGAGGCTGGTCTTACCTGTTCCCGGTCTGCCAGTTAGCAGGTATACTTGTTTCATTGACTTTCTGGCTGTTTGTTGGCTGAACCCCTTTCAGCCTTCTTTTTTGCCTCTAGCTTTTTCTCTTAAGACGGTGTTTGGGCAGGGCCAACCTTCTTTTCTTGCTCACTGTTAATAGTGTATCTCAAAATAGCTCTATTGACCAGCTTATTATCGGCTACGAGAGACGACCTCAGCAAAGCGGGCAAAGGAGCGGTCAAAGGTTTTTTCCACCTCATTCGGGAAGACGCAGGCGGGTAGCTCATCAAACTTCAAATGATAGGCAATGCATTCACAGCACTTACCCTTTCTTGAACAAGGTTCATAGGTGCAATTGCAGATTGCCTTATTATCTTCAATCTGACATTCCATTTAGGATTATCTCCTTTATCGGTAGCGTTTTCTCATCTCTTGCGATAGCTTGACCAGTATTTCCAGAGTCTGTGCCGCTGCCTCTTCGGTCATGTTTACCAGCCCGCAACTCGGGGTAAGCAACCCCTGCTCAACCAGTTGTCTAAAGGGTATTCCCTTTCTGGTAAAGGGTGCCATTGCCTCTTCCAGGCGGTCTTTGAGGCTGGAGGCTGTTTCCCCGGCTAGCTTGTCTTCAACATTGGGCACGATACCCCAGGCAATAGCCCCGCCTCTATCCAGGAATTGTTTTACCTCAGACGGGTACAGGCTCAATGATTGGGCATAGTTATAGGTATCAAAGCTGATAATGTCAGTGCTGGTAGCGAGCAGAACTGACCAGTCGGTGTTGCCACAGCAGTGCACTCCTTTCAACCCTCTAATACCACCAAAGACCTCTTCCAGCAGGCTGATAGTCTTTTTCGGGGAACCTAGATCTGTGGACGTGGCACCATAGGTAGCCATATATGGCTCATCAACAAAGATAATTGTATTTGGAGAGATTTTCCTTAGCTCTTTTTCCTGCCAGGCTGCCTTCAGCCTTAGAAATTTAGCCACCACATCACCGAGAATGTCATCGTAGATTATAGACCAACGGCCAGCGTCGGTAACAGTTAGCCCCCAGGTCATTGGCCCGGTTACCTGCCCCTTGACCAGCTTGGGCGATAGGTTTGTTAGAGAGAGAAATGTGTGCAGACCGGCGGCATACTCAGCACTAATCGGGTATTTATCAACATTATTGTCCAGATAGGCGGAGTATATCTCCTCCAGCGGCTTGTCCCAGTCCTTAGAGCGGTCTATATGGATGCTGTTATCCTTGATAACAACCCCGGGGAAGCCCTGGCTGAACTGCACCGACATATTCTCCATAAACGAGAGCCTGGGTAGCTGGGGCCAGGCGGGGATGTCTTTTAGATAATGTGCCACCAGTGAGCATGCCTTGTCCGGGTCGGTGTGGGGCATGCTGCCAATAATAGTCGGCAGGCAGCCAAATCTTGTATCAGGCATGGTTCAAACCCTAATATACTTCCCTATTAATAGCTCTAGTTTCTTCTTTTGTTGCGGCGGCATAGCTTCGGGTGCGGTGACAATCGCCCCCCTTAATGCCGTAGTACATTCACAATCCCGTTTATCTGGTATCTTAGGGACCGCCAGCCTTATAATCTGCTTACAAAGCTCCTCCTGGCGGTGCATTGTCTCCAGGATTATCTCCACCCCCACCGCCTCCTCCGTTTCGTGCCAGACATCATAGTCGGTGGCGCAGGCTATTATAGCGTAACAGATTTCAGCCTCCCGTGCCAGCTTGGCTTCGGGCAGGGCCGTCATACCGATAACATCAGCCCCCCACGAGCGGTGGAGGTCTGATTCTGCCCTGGTGGAGAAGGCGGGCCCCTCCATTACCAAATAGGTGCCCTTTGGGTGAACCCTGGCTCCGGCTTCCATTGCCGCCTGATATAATGTCTGGCTTAATACCGGGCAGAAGGGTTGGGCAAACTGGATATGGGCGACTATGCCCTCACCAAAGAAGGTATTTATTCTGCTCTTGGTGCGGTCTATGAGCTGGTCGGGGATAACCAGGTCGCCGGGCTTAATCCCCTCCTTAAGGCTGCCCGCCGAGTTGATGGCGATGATATGCCCCACCCCCAGCGATTTCAGGGCGTAGATATTGGCTCTTGACGGTAGTTCGGTGGGCATAATCCTGTGCCCCCGCCCGTGTCGGGGTAGAAAGGCAACCGCCACCTCCTCCAGCTTGCCGACGATTATAACATCGCTGGGCTTGCCGAACGGGGTATCAATCTTAACTTCTTTAACATCAGTCAGCCCCTCTACACCATACAACCCCGTCCCGCCGATAACCCCTATTTTAGCCTGTGGCATTTAGGAAACCTCCTTAATAAGCACTATTACTTGCCAAGTGTTGGGCAATGCTTTTCATATGCTTCGAACTTTTCCAATAACGAGCCTTTATCCTTATCAGAGAATAGGTCTATAACTCCATCTTTTAATGTTTTTAACACTTCATGGGTGATTTGACGGATACCTGGAGGCACAGGGTTGTTTAAATCTTCCTCTGCACCCCTTATAACAGCTTTCCACCCTAATGAACCAAACCTTGAAAGGTTAGCGTAAGCTTGGTCGAGTTTAGGATCAATATGGGCTCCCCCCTCTTTATCTGCGACAGCAAGCACTAAATCCCTTCTAGTAAATAAATTACCTGCGTTATCTTTACATATGATATTTCTATTCCACCATCTACCAAAGCTTACTTTTTTATCCTTGCTCCTAGCAGGTGAAAGGTTATCTAGCGGTGCAACATACTCTGCACCTTCCCTAGATAGTTTCATCATTGTCAAACAACTGCTTGTAGCCAAGTTTTTTGGATCGAAAGCTGCAGCAGAGTCGTAAAAGAGAATATTCATCCTACCTAACTGTGTTAGTAATGCCCTACACCTTGCTGTGTCATAAACTAAAACCCGAATAGCTATCGCTAACCTTTTAGCTTCACCTTCAAATCCACTATCAAAAGAACTTGAAGATGCTTTTAAAAAAGCTATCTGTTCTCTCAGATGGTTCAATAAATCATCCTTTGTTTTAACATATTTACTCATATTCACCTCACCCCCTTCCTCCCCCTCTCCTCACAGGAGAGGGGGAGGGGTTACGGAGAGGGGCTTCGTCCCTCTCCTATGCACTCCCTTATTTTATACTAAATCCCTCTCAATCTCCCTTTACGAAAGGGAGAGGTTTTTTATTCCCCCTTTGTAAAAGGGGGTTAGGGGGATTTTATATTATCTTTTTATTCCCCTTCCTTTAATAAAGGAAGGGGCTAGGGGATGGATTTAATTATCTTCTCTATCCCCTCCCCAAAAGGCTGTCTTATTATACCCTTTTCGGTGATGATGGCGGTTATATACTGGCTGGGGGTAACATCAAAGGCGGGGTTGGCAACCTCAATGCCTTCGGGGGCAATGGCTATCCCGGCAATATGGGTGACCTCCTCCGGGCTTCGCTCTTCAATCGGGATCTGGTAGCCACTGGTCAGGGAGAAGTCAATGGTGGAGGTGGGGGCGGCGACATAGAAGGGTATGCCGTGCGCACCGGCAAGCACCGCCAGGGAATAGGTGCCGATTTTATTGGCGGTATAGCCGTTGGCGGCAATTCTATCGGCACCGACTATGACACAGTCAATCTCTCCCCGTTTCATAAAGTAGCCAGCCATAGAGTCGGTGATGAGGGTAAAAGGTATGCCAGCCTGCTTTAGCTCCCAGGTGGTGAGCCTGGCCCCCTGGAGGAGGGGACGGGTCTCATCAACAAAAACACGCAGCTTTTTACCCTGCCGGTGGGCATATATAATTACCCCCAGGGCGGTGCCGTAGCCGGCGGTGGCTAAAGGACCGGTATTGCAGTGGGTCAGGACACCGAAGCCATCCTTGATTAGCTCGGCGCCAAGCTGGCTTAGCTCTCTGGTTGCCTCTTCCTCTTCAGTATGTATCTTTATTGCTTCATCAACCAGCGATTTTTTAATTTCGGTAACATCCTTGCCGGCGGCAGCCACCTTATTCATCCGCTCAATGACACAAAAAAGGTTTCTGGCGGTGGGGCGGGTGGAGGCAATGGCTCTGGTAACTTCCTGCAACCCTTCCAGGAACTGGCTCTTAGTCGTAGCCTTGATTTCATGGGAACCGAGAGCGATGCCATAGGCAGCGGCAACGCCGATAGCCGGCGCCCCCCTGATGTTCATATTCTTTATCGCCTGGGCAACAGCCTGGTAACCGGTAAGTTCTAGGTAGGCTTCTTCATGGGGCAGTTTGGTCTGGTCAATAATTCTTACCCGGTCACCAAGCCATTCTATCGTTTTCATAGATATACTAGCTTCTCATAGTTCTACTGGGGCGTCAATAGGTATCCAGCTCTGGATAGATATACCGGAGTTTTAATGCGCCTTTAGCTACGCATCGTCCTGCTGAATAATATAGTGCCTAGTATAAAGATGCCAGCCGCCCAGCCAACAAGGAAGAAAAAGTCGCCGCTTATTGCTTCCATGCCGACGCCGCGGGTGATAATAGCCCGTGAGGCATTAACGGCATGGGCGTAGGGGAAGAGGTTGGCGAAGGTGCGGATATATGACGGCATAAACTCTATGGAGAACCAGACCCCGGAGACAATTGCCAGGGGCATGGAAAAGAGCCAGCTAAGAGACTCGCCTTGATTTTCTGATTTGGATAGTGAAGCGACGACCATGCCAATGCCGATGCTGCAGATAGCAGTCAACAGGAAGATAAGAAATGCCAGCAAGATGCTACCGACAATATCCATACCGAACAGCCAGCCCAGCAGGATAAAAATCACTATCTGGGCGATGGCAAGAACCACCATGCTCAGCGAATAGCCGGCAATGAACTCCCAGGGTTTGGTAGGGGTGGTAAGCATACGATTCAGGAACCGGTTCTCCTTGTCCCGCAGCATAATTCGCCCTGAGGTAGGTATCATTATTAGAAGGCCAAAGATTATTATTCCCGGTGCGATGAAATCAATCTGGCTTATATCCGTCTCAATGTTAATGGGATTGGCGCTAATAGTTATCGGTATCTTGATTCCGGCAAATTCGCGGGTGGCGGCATTGATGATTGAGGTAACCTGCTCTGATACAAACAGGTCGCTTTCATCGAGGGTGATGCTTAATGCTATATTACCTTCTTCGCCCTGCCATATTTGCAATACCTGCCCGCCGAAGCCGTCGGGAATAACAATATAGGCACTGATATCGCCCAGTTTGAGTTCTTCCAGGGCAGTATCGGTGTTATCAAAGCCGATGGTATTAATCGTCTCTATCTTATTGCCAAGGACGTCGGTAACAAAGCCCTGTGATACTTCGGTCTGGTCATTATCTATTATGCCGATGGTAAAGCTGGGGACAGTATCCCCACCGAATGCGGCACCAAAAAGAAGCATAAACATAAGAGGGAAAGCCAGCAGAAAGCCCAGCGCCAGCGGGTCCCGGTATGTCTCCTTAAGGCTCCTGATAAATAGCTGCCAGAATCTCATCCCCTCAGTTCCTTTCCTGTTATCTTGAGAAAGACATCTTCCAGGGTCGGCTCTTTTATGTAGGCTGAGCGAACCACTGTGCCTACAGCGTGTAAATGGTCGACAATTTGCTTAAAATCAATCTGCTTGTCGGTGATAGTTATGGTGCCGTTGCTTATCTCTACCTTGGCGTATTTGTTACGCATTTCCATTATAGCCTTCTGGGTTATGTTCCAGGCATGGATGACCATTGTATGGGTATCCATAGTATCTGTTTTCAGGTCAATGCTGGTGCCCAGAGAGACAACCTTACCATTGTCTATAATACCTATGCGATCGGCAAGAAAGTCTGCCTCCTCCATATAGTGGGTGGTAAGCAGTATCGTCTTTTCGCCTTTAAGACGGGCGATATATTCCCAGACGGCTCGCCTTGACTGTGGGTCTAAGCCCAGGGTGGGCTCATCAAGGAATAAAATCTGGGGGTCGTGAATTAATGCCATGGCTATGCTCAACCGGCGCTTCATACCGCCGGAGAACTTGCGTACCTGGTCCTTAGCCCGGTCAGCCAGTCCCATCACCTCCAGCATGAGTTCGGACCAGGCCCTTAGCTTCTGGGGCTCAATTCGGTGAAGACTGCCAACCAGTTTCAAATTTTCCAGAGAATTCAGGTGCTCCGAGAGGGTTGTCTCCTGAGGGGAGACCCCTATAATCTCCTTGATTTTATAGGGCTCCCGGTTGATATCGTAGCCCATAACCGTGGCGGTGCCGCTGGTGGGCTTGAGCAGACAACAGATCATATTGATGGTGGTTGTTTTACCCGCTCCATTAGGTCCTAGAAAAGCAAACAGCTCGCCTTTTTTGATGCCCAGGTTGACGCCGTTCACGGCAACAAGGTTGTTAAATATCTTGGTCAGGTTGAAGGTCTGGATGGCGAGGGTATCGTCTGGTTCCCTGCTTGGCTCGGAATCTTCTGCGGTCATTTCAACCCCTTTGTCAGTAAAACCAGGTGAATTATAGCATAATTATAATCAATGGTGATGTCGAGATAGTGTTATTCCGTTTCCTTGACAGAGTTTATGGAACTAATATAGACTTCCTTACCCCCGTTGTCGTGATGGTTTGATTATGGCTGTTGATTCAAAATATATAAAGGAACTGGAGAGCCGGGTTGGAGTTAAGGGACCATCTTTAATATATGAGGTTGAGAAGGGGATAATAAGGCGCTTTGCCCGGGCTGTTGGTGACCCCAATCCCCTTTGGCAGGACGAAGATTATGCCAGAAAGACCGGCTATGGTGGAGTTATTGCTCCGCCAACCTTCATCCTGACCCTGGGCTTTGACCAGCTTCAGCAGGTGCTGGACTCAGGCCCATCACTGACGGTGCTTCACGGCAGTACTGAGCTAGAGTGTTATCAGCCGGTCAGGCCCGGAGATGCTGTAACCGTGACCACCAGGATTAAAAATGTACGGGAGCGGCAGTCCAAGATGGGCAGGACAGTGTTTGTCACCCTTAATATGGACTACCAAAACCAGAAGCAGGAGTTAGTAGCTGTGTGTCGCCAGATGGTAATTATTTATTAGCCAGGGCGAAAGGGGTATGAACAAGCAATTGTTTTATGAAGATGTAGCCGTAGGCAGTGAAATCACCCCTCTGGTGAAGCAACCTACCACCCGTCAACTGGTGATGTGGGCTGGAGCCTCCGGTGATTTTAATCCCATACACTATGATAAAGACTTTGCCCTGGAGCGAGGACTACCAGGTGTTGTCGTCCATGGTCAGCTGGCTGGCTGCTTTCTGGGTCAAATGCTGACCGATTGGCTGGGGGAGGGGGGTAGTCTTAAAAAACTGTCTCTAAGTTATAAGGGGATGAACTTCCCTGGTGAAGCCCTTACCTGCAAGGGGACGGTAGCTAAAAAGTATATTGAGGATGACCAGCATTTTGTAGTTTTAGGTATTTGGGCGGAGAATCCCAGGGGAGAAAAGACGCTATCAGGTACGGCAATTATTACCCTTCCCTCCAGGGATTGATATTTCTATTGGTTTACCGAGAGGCTCTGCCAGCCGGGCAGACCCTGAGACACTCGGCACACATTCCAGAGGCAGTATAGTAGCTGCAGCAGGCGTATTTATCAAGGTTATAGGACTCCCCCTTTTGCGGTCTGGCAATGGCCTTAATCGGGCATATCTTGATACAGGCGCCGCCGCACTTGGGGCAGGGACTTTCCATTTTAAGCGGTGCTGAACTGGCAAGCGGGGCATCGGTGATGATACAAGCTAATCTAACTCTGGCACCATATTCGGGGGTAATGAGTAAACTATGCCAACCAATGGTACCCAGTCCCGCCGTCTCAGCCAAATTTTTATATGATAAGGGACCTTCTAAAAACCTGGCATCATAAGGTCCGCCTTTGGCAGGCAGTAGTAACCCCTTGAAACCCCGGGCATGTAGTTTCTTTACCATCTTATAGCCTTCCCAGTCAAGATAGCCTTCTACCACATCACTGTTAGCCAGGTAGAGGTCACGCAGGGCTAAATCTCCAACAATGGCTTTTGACGTCACCTGGTTGACCGTCTCCAGGAATAGTTCCATGGCTAAAACCACTACTGATTTTGCCCCCGGAAGGAGTTTTTGGGCATCGTTCCATAGCTGGGTATCTTTCCAGTCATCCAGACTGGCTATGCCAACCTCATCTACTTTCATCCCTTTTAATAGATTTTCTAGTTCTGTATTAGCATCCGTTGTCATAATATCTGTTTCTCCCTTCTTTGATTAAAAGTAGGAATAGGATAGCAATTCTATAGCTGTTTATCCTTGTTTGGCTGCCACCGGCTGCGATATAGCTCCATAAGGATAAAGCTATGTCCGTCCTTAACCAAGTGCCCACATGGAGTGAAGCCGCACTTATTAAAGCACTGCTGTGCCCGCTTGTTAGAATCCAGGGTCTTTAGGTAGATTCGCCCAAGGTTCGTATCAAGGAAAATATGGTTTATAAGGGCAGTTACAGCATCGGTACCATAACCCTTATCCCAGTAGTTGCGGTTGCCAATCATGATGCCTATTTCAGCTTCACCCTTATTGTCATTGATGCCGTAATAGGCGCAGTTGCCAATATGCTTGCTGTCCCGGGTTTTGATAGCAAACTGGTGTTTTTTTGGCTGGCGGTTGCGCAGCTGGCTGGCATAGTTTAACAGGTAATCTGAGAAACTGGTGGTCAGTGGTTGCGTGGCAGTCAAATAGGATAGTTCCGGGTCTGTTTGCCAAGTGTAGTCATCTGGGGCGTCGGCTAAGCTCTTGTGGCACACAATGACCCTAATGCCATTAATCATTTGGGTCTCCGTAGCTCCATTAGATTAATTAATGGCTCAATCAGGGAGGTTTCCTCATTTTTCCAGAGACCCTCAATGGCTATACTGCATACCTCTTCGTCCTGGTCTTTCAGGCGGTGTTTAAAAATAGCATCAAAGTTGAGCCCAACGTTATCCTCAGCCAACTCAACCAGCCGGGATATAATCTGCCGTCTTCGTTTTACCTCGATGCCCTCCAGGACATTATCCAGGAGTCTGAGTTGCTCCGGGTTCAGGTCTGATAGCTTGGCTAGTCTTGAGCTTAGTAGTGGTTGGTTACTGTCAGCCAGGCTGGCAATGGTCTGCTCAACAGGTATTATATCGTCTTCTATAGCCCTATTCCTCTCCTTCCTCATCTTCTCCACGTTCCCAGATGGGCTCAGTAAAGTAGTCTATGTACTCTTCCATAGCCTCAGCGGCTACCTGTTTCATTGTCTCTCTTGTTTCGCTGGCTAGCTGAGATAATTCATCGGTATCGATTTCAATAGCCAGCATCTTGGTCAGTTTATTGAGTATGGCTAAGGCGGACATCGGGTTCTGCATTCGGGTGGCATATGTTGGCACTTCACCCAGCAGGCAGATGCCATTAATATCCCTTTTTTTGGCTACCCCAAGGAGCAGCCCATTCAATCCGGAAATCTGGATGTTGCCGCCCTGTACTAGATTATATTTTTCTAGCTCCCGGGCTACCTCCGGGCTGGTGCCCACTCCCCAGACCCTGGGTTGCTCGGTGTGGTGGATTCGGGTCAGGGCGGCGGCACAGGTATATACCTTCTTGACCCGAAACCTTTGCCCGACATCCAGGACACAATTAGCCATCTCATACTCCTTGGTGGCTGGTTGTGCCTCGCCTATGAATAGAATCAAGTCACTGCCGCCGGTGCGATTTTTCCAGTAATAGAACTTGCTCTGCGGGAACTGGGGTTCCTCTACCACATTTTTCTTGACTAGAACCCCGATAGGGTTAAAGAAGTATGATGCCTGTACCTCAGCCAGTTGCCTGAACTCCAGTTTTCTGGCTAGGTAGGTGGCTACTATCATAGCCACATTGCTAATGCCGGGCCAGGCGGCCAGCATATTGGGTGAATTTAGCTTCGGTCGAGCATAAAGCTTAACTAAATCTTTGGTATTAATTATTTTGACTCCTGTTTATTAGGTAACCCTATCCCCTTCAAAGGAGAGTTTTGGTCTTGCTAGAAATAATCGAGTGATTTCAATAGATAACAAATGTCTCTACCACTTCTTCACAGGCACTAGCCCAGCCAATTCTACTTTCCCAAATTACATAAAAGATATAATTTGAAGTTTCACCGAAATATGCTTTGCCTTTCAAATTGACACCTTTGGACGTGTAGGTATATTAAATAGCCCATTGCCATTTGCTCTCAAGACTACGGCTAGAGATGACTTTGGAATTTTCGCAACCAGAAAGCCAGACCTCTTGAAAGCCCGTTATTATTGTATCTATCGGCAACCAACCTTCAATAACCGAAATATGAACGACAGCGAACGTAGTAGGAAGCGAGATAGAGATTTCCTGCGGTTCTCGTGAGGTGTCTAAGTCCCAATCCCGTGGGTAGTCAATTGTATAGCCATACTTTGGATTGTGATAAGTAGCCCAATTTGCCTCAGGTTTGCTACAAGCTGCTCCAAAGCAGCTAGCTACGCACACAAATAGGATTGCGCTGAGTAGCAAGACTATCTTCTTTACGACATTCATATATCTTTTAAGGCCAAATTATTTTCTTGGCGGTCTCACTTAATACATCCACCAGAATATCCCTGAAGCCGTCTGCGGCAACTTTTCCAGCCTTGGCAACAAGTCTTTTGAATCGAGTCGCTGCTACAGTGGTTTGAGGTGTGTCTCGCACAATATCATCAATACTTTTCTTCAGCAATTCACGCTCTTCAGGACTCAAATTATCAAGCTCATCAGATAATTCTTGTGCTGCTTTGAGCTTTGCTTCTGTCCATGGGTATGGTTTACTGCAGTTGTCGCAGAAACTTCGCGGTGTGAACCAACTTAAATTACCCGGTCTGCTTGCCCATGGGTCATGATAAAAACCCTTAATGGGTGCGCTACAATTTTCGCAATTGGTAATTGTCTTTGCTCCACACTTTCTACAGAACTCCCTGTTATGCTCAGGGCTTGAGACAGACATGCAATTGATGGGGTGTCCGTTAGTGCAAATCTGTGCAGTGTCATACCAATTATCGTTCATACTTTAGTCCTACCATTGATAAAATACTAACCCTTACTCGATACCAACACACTGGGAAGGTAGATATCTTCAGGCTTTCATCTTCACCTTCTCAAGTTGCTTGCGGAATTTCTCTAATTTAGGCAATCTGTCAGGTCTAGTTGGGGATACATTTCTATCAAATACATCTATTGCCTTCTCTAAGACTCTTATGACATCACTATAACGCATTTGCTTACTATATATTACCCTTAATCTATCATAGGGGAAATCACCCTCAAATTCATAAGCAACATTTAATTCATATAATTCTATAGCATCTTTAATATTGCCTTGCTTCCCTAGGTCTCTACCTCTAAGATTGCGGTCTATAGCCTCATTTTCTTCCTTAGACAGCAAAGGATTATCTTTCACTTTAACCTCCTAATCACCTCAATCGCTAGTGATATCACTTACTCGCTACCGATAGGCTGGGGCAGTAAAGGGACGGACTGTTGAGAAAGCCACCTACCCATCTAGAATCATCACCAATGGCAGTAATCTCTTTAAGAACCTTATAGACATTACCGGAAACCATGGTATCTTTAACCCTGCCTACTATTTTACCATTTTCCACTTTATAGCCCAACAGGACGTTGCCGCTGAAATCGCCGCCCAGTATGTTGCCCTGCTCGGCTCCCATTAGATACTCGATAACCAACCCTTCTTTAATATCAGCTAGCATGTCATCAAAGGAGACACCCCCGGGCTTGATGATAAAGGCACTCGGTGATGGGGTAGGCAGTCCACCGCCATGACGGCTGCCATTACCGGTGCTCTGTGTATTGGCCAGGGCTGCTGTTTGCAGGTCATAGATAAAGTTGGTAGGAATGCCGGCTTCAATGAGCGGGATGCGTCTGCTGGCGACCCCTTCATCATCAAAGGGGCGGCTTCCCGGGCGGTAGGCTATGGTGGCATCATCCCAGAGACATAACCTTTTGTCAAAGACTGGCTTACCCAGGCTACTTCCTATCGGTGATGCCCCCTCAAGGACTATCTTGCCGTTAAAGGCTACCATTAGCGGTGGTATGAGCGCGCTCATGACACCGTTCGGGGTGAATATCACCGGTAGCGGCCTGCTGGGTGCTGAAGCCCGCTCTCTAGCCCATTCCAATTGCCTGAGGACTGTATCGGTTACTGATTTGGTACTTGTTATGGGATGGCAGGAGCTCTCGCCTTCACCAACAAAGAGCATATCGGTGCCACGGATAAGACTACCACTAACGCCCAGGCTAAAGGTACTTTTACTATAGTTTGCCTTGCCACCGCTGGAATTAATAATACTGACTGAGATGATATTTTTGGTCACTCCGGCTTCACAGATAATATCACGGGTATGCTCCTTAATAGTGGTTATCATTTCTTCCCCGAGACCAATCATCTGCTCAAGTGAGACCGACTCAACTTTAGGGTCATAAATAGCAACCTGGGGGTAAGAGGATGAGGCAGGAAGCTCAAACTTAGCCTGCATACCGAACTGGGCTGTCTCTACAGAGGCATCAACTAAACTCTGGACATCATCTAGGTTGGTGGTGATACTATAACCAATCCTGCCCTTTCTGATAATACGCAGTGCCACAATCCGGCTCTGCTTGCTCTGGATATGTTTCAGGCGGTTGGCTTCAAACTGTACCGGGGCCTCTTCTGAGGAAACCAGAAATACCTCGGCGGCTTCGGCTACCTTTTTAGCCCGGTCAAGGATTTTCTCCATTAACTGCCTCCCACCAGGCAGTGGCGTATACGGATGTGCGGGCTGCCATTTGAGATGGGCAGGGGCATCTGCTCACCCTTACCGCAGCCACCACCCTGGTTCATTTCCAGGTCATCGCCGATGGCATCTATATTCTTCAAGGTGCTGAAAACATTGCCGGTAAGTACCACCGGACGCAATAGTTCAGTGACCTTGCCGTTGCGTATCATATAGGCTTCACCAGCGGAGAAGGTGAACATCTCCATGCTGGTGGCGCCGCCATACCAGTTTCTGGCGTATACCCCTTCCTTGATGTCGGCTATCATATCATCAAAAGTGACCGACCCCGGTTCAATATAGGTGTTGGTCATGCGGACGATAGGTGGATAGCGATAGCTGATCGCCCTGGCATTTCCGGTGATCTTCTCCTTCATCTTGCCCGCCGTTTCCCTGGAGTGCAACCTGCCTACCAGTTTGCCCTTTTGTATAAGGTAGGTTTTATGGGCAGGGACACCTTCGTCATCATACGTATAGCTGCCCCTGAGTCCGGGCATAAGGGCGCTGTCAACGATATTAAGCTCGGCGCTGCCGAACTCTTTGCCCAGGGCCATAATCTGGCGCAGCCTCTCATTTTCATAGACAAAGTCAGATTCAGACAGGTGGCCAAAAGCCTCGTGAACGAAAACTCCAGCCAGCACCGGGTCTAGGACAACGGTATATTCCCCTCCCTTTATCTGTGGCGCCGTTAAGAGCTCAACGGAGCGATTAGCCATTTCTGCCACCTGCTGGTGCAGACTCTGGATTTGGCTGAAATCACCACGGCTGCCCAGGCTCATGCTTGACTGCTGCACCTCGTTTTTATCGGTGGCAATAGCCATCAGGCGCAGGCTAACATCTGACCTCTCCTGTTCAATAAAACTCCCTGTAGAGCTGATGAATATTGAGCTTTTATGGCTATCACCATAGTTGATGACCGATGTCTGAAGCTTGGGGGTTTGCCAGATAATATCGTTATATTCATCCAGTAGTTGCTTCTTATCGGCTAAGGGTATGTCTATCGGGTTCTTATCAATACCGATGGTCACTTTATCAACCAGCGGTGCTACAGGCGCCAGCTGGCTTTTATCTTTACCGGCAAGCCGGGCTTGCTTGATGGCTAGCCCTATTTTGCTTGGCACTTCTTCAAGGTTATTAAAGCTGGTAAAGCCCCAACCTCCCCTTACCAGGGCACGCACATTTCCCCCGATGGCAACACTTCTGCCAATGGACTCCAGCTTCTTGCCCCGGTAGGTGATGTGGCTGGAGCTGGCCTGCTCAAGGTGAGCCTCCAGATAGTCAGCACTTTTTCCCTTGAGTGCTTCAATTATTTGGTAGCCAATATCTTCAATTTTTGACAAACTCAACCCCCCATTAATAAGATGACTTAATTAGTTTAATGAGATAGTGGGATTGGTGTCAATTAATAATGGCTCAATGTTGAACTTAGTTGACAAAGCGCTGGGAGTGTGATAATATTTCTGTACTTAAGTCGTACCTTAACAACTGGATAGCGGAAGGAAGGTTTTAAATCACAAGCAATTTTTATGTTTAGAGAGTTTGATCCTGGCTCAGAATAAACGCTGGCGGCGTGCATTATGCATGCAAGTCGAACGGTCTTGATTTTATCAAGATAGTGGCGAACGGGTGAGTAACACGTAAGTAACCTGCCCCTAAGTGGGGAATAACCTCGGGAAACCGAGGCTAATACCGCATGTAGTGGTGGAGGTAAGGCTCCATCACCAAAGCCTTCGGGCGCTTGGGGAGGGGCTTGCGGCCGATTAGCTAGTTGGTAGGGTAACGGCTTACCAAGGTTATGATCGGTAGCTGGTCTGAGAGGATGGTCAGCCACACTGGGACTTAGACACGGCCCAGACTCCTACGGGAGGCAGCAGCAAGGAATTTTGTGCAATGGGCGAAAGCCTGACACAGCAACGCCGCGTGGGGGATGAAGGCCTTCGGGTCGTAAACCCCTTTTCTTGGGGAAGAATAATGACGGTACCTGAGGAATAAGCATCGGCTAACTACGTGCCAGCAGCCGCGGTAATACGTAGGATGCAAGCGTTATTCGGATTTACTGGGCGTAAAGAGGGCGTAGGCGGCCTTTCAAGTCGGATGTGAAATCTCTCGGCTTAACCGAGAGGGGTCATCCGATACTGTTGGGCTAGAGGGCAGCAAGAGGAGGTGGAATTCCCGGTGTAGTGGTGATATGCGTAGATATCGGGAGGAACACCAGTGGCGAAGGCGGCCTCCTGGGCTGTTTCTGACGCTGAGGCCCGAAAGTGTGGGGAGCGAACAGGATTAGATACCCTGGTAGTCCACACCGTAAACGATGGATACTAGGTATTGGGAGTATCGACCCTCTCAGTGCCGAAGCTAACGCTTTAAGTATCCCGCCTGGGGAGTACGGCCGCAAGGCTAAAACTCAAAGGAATTGACGGGGGCCCGCACAAGCAGCGGAGCGTGTGGTTTAATTCGATGCA
>SDBU01001191.1_pt1 | contig 37915 bp, 31 predicted proteins | sample 2277071 | NCBI WGS metagenome assembly SDBU01 (sample SAMN10397929, study PRJNA504765) | marine sediment metagenome | isolation source: marine sediment core GS08_GC12, 126 cmbsf | place: Arctic Ocean: Gakkel Ridge, Loki's castle | collected 2008 | reverse complement strand
ACCCTTTATGATGACTTTGTTGATAGGCTTCAGAGATTTGGTTACCCTCCTCTCCGCTATCCAAGCTACAGGGCTTCTGGCTTTTACCCTGACAGGACTATCTCCTGTTGAACATACCAGCTTAAGCTGGACACACAAATTGGTTCGAAATTTCGCAACCCGGGCCAGCCGGTTAAGAGACTCTAAGTCGATAGTTTTCAAAGTTCCTGAATCCGTAAGACCTACGGGAGATCATCTCCATTTTATTATGAAAGCCATTTATTGAACTCAAATAAACTTTACCCATCAAGCATAAGTATGACCTACTCTTTGTATGCTAAATAAACTGCCTCTCTATAGGATATCCAGGAACTATATAGAAAGATATTTAATTTTATGTTTAAATATGTTGAATTCAATTCATATAAATTATACCTACATATTAAATAAAACATTACAAGGAGTATAAGGATGGCAAATATAAGAAGTATTTCAAAAAAAATAGTTATCTTATTTCTGGTATTTTCCCTAATGATATTCTTTTTACCATTTTTATCATCTTGCTCACCCATCGCATCTTTTGGAAACTTAGTCATATCTTCCAAAATAGATCCTGAATCAGCAGAACCGTCTGATGAAAAGAATATATTTATTGTTACTGATGAAAGTATATTCGGGACCATAGAGGCAAAAGGGGTAAAGGCTGATGATATTAAAAGATTCAATATAAAAAATACTGAAACAGGAGCCATACTTTTTAATCAATCTGGACCGTATTCCGAAGATATTGATGGTTATGTCGAGGGGTATTTCTATATTGAGTCTTATAAGGAAAATGATGATCCATTTTTAATGGAACCAGGTAAATATGAAATAAGTTTTTTCCACAATGGAGAGCTTATAGATAAAGCAGAATTTGAAGTTTTGCCACCAGAGTCAAATATACTTGAAGTCAATATAGCAAACGAGGTCGATGAAGAAACAAGGGCGCCAAAAAATATTACAAATTCATTTGATGAAGATGATATATTTTATGCCACAATTAAGCTAGATTTTCGTATAAAGGGAGACTTTTTTGAAGCAAAGTGGTCAAGTGAAGACGAAGACGACATCATGGTAAACAGGATAGACATAGAAGAAGATATGCTTTTTGATAATTATATCGCTTTTCAGCTTGCATATGAGGAGCCCTGGCCTGCAGGTAATTATTCTGTAGAGATTTACCACAATGATAACCTGGAAGGCATATATACATTTGAAGTAATCCAAACACAGGAAGAGGTCGTCCAGGAGGAGCCGGAAGTATATATAAATGAGTCTTATGGATTTGGTTTTGTAATTCCTGATGGCTGGGAGCTATACGAGGAGGAGGATGGCTTTCTATTTCTTGAACTTATATATATTCCCGGGGATGTAGATGTGGTCGTACGATTGATTGTCTCAGCACCAGAAGATGCTATTGCTGAGGAGGAATATACAGACTCAGCACTTGTGCTATTCAGTGACAATGCTTTTGATGATTGGACTTTTGTAGAAGAATTTAGCGGCGAATTTGTAAATGATAATAATATTTATTATGAAGAGTATCAGCAAATTTTTACGGATGCAGATGGTAGTGAAATAACAATGCTGGTGGACTTTTTTAAGGGATCCGACAAAACGTATATTATGTTCAGCATGGTAACAGAAGAATACTATGAAACGTATAACGGGGTTTATGAGATTATAGTTGGGTCTTTTGATTTTATTTAGATCTTTAAAAAGCTATTTACTGATTTAAAATAATATTAATCATTAAATAATTTGATGAAAAAGTGTATAAATTGCGGTATCTCAAATAAGGATTCCAGCAGTTTTTGTTCTGGTTGTGGAAATAAACTTTTTGAATTCAAAACATTCTTGCTCCAATTATGGAAAAGCGGTCAGGCCAAAGGATAAGTCCTGCAAGTCTTGCGGAGCTGAAATCAAAGATACCGGAATAGAGGACAGATCTGGAAAAAGCGCTGACACTACTTTAAAAAAGCCTCCAAGAAAAGAAGCAAGTTAAAGATCGCTCTTATTGTATCAGGCTCCATTATTGGTTTTGCAATCCTGGTGTTTATTGGAATTTTAATTATTGGCTATCCTGATCAATTCCTAATACTGTTTGATGAGGGAGATGATAATAAAAGAGTAGTGAACTTTGTTTTTTAGTGTGTTATCTTCTCTGTATTTTCATGCTATCAGCTTCGTACGCTATAGCCAGCCACCTTGTACTGATGGCTTCAGAAATTGAAGAAACCCTACAGGAACTATTAATACTGCTTTTTTATAATGACCTAATATTATAAACAAGTAAGTGGAGTTGCAGAATTGAATATAATATTATTAAATATAATCCAGATATAATTCCATTAAAGAAGGGTATTGAAATGAATAAATCAGAAAATAGCAAAATGTCAATTGAAGAATTCGACAATCTCTTTGAAACACTTAAGAACTGGAACAGATGGGGAGAAGATGATAATAAAGGTACATTAAACTATATCACCCTGGAAAAAGTAAAAGCTGCTGCGGCACTTGTAAAAAGTGGACGTTCTGTATCAATGGCTATACCTATCAATAAAAATGCGGGGCCTGATAATCCTAATCCAGCCTTACATTATATGGTCAATACCCACGATATCAATATCGGAAGTGGAGAACTTAGGTTTGCCATGGATTTCCTTGGAATACAATTCCATGGGGATTGTCATACTCATATTGATGCATTTTGTCATATTGCATATAAAGGGCTTTTGTATAATGGAAAGCCTGCGACACTGGTGACTGTACGTGGTGCTGAGACATATGATATAACCACTTATGCTCCAGGGATCATTGGGCGCGGTGTTCTTATTGATGTTCCCAGATACCGGGGTGTTAAGTGGCTGGAGCCAGGGGAGTCGGTGACCCATGAGGAAATTGAAGCTATTGAACAAGCCGAGGGCGTACAACTTCAAGAAGGAGACATGATGGTCTTTCGAACAGGACATCACCGCAGAAGATTGGAACTTGGAGCCTGGGATCCAGGTTATACTGGCCAGGGTCGTGCAGGCCTTGATCCTTATAGCCTTGTTCTGCTTCGTGAACGAAAAGTATCAGTTTTTCTACCTGATGGAGATGGAGAAGTCATACCTTCAAATGTAGAAGGGATACAATATCCCATCCATCCTCTTCAAATTACTGCTATGGGTATGGTATGTGCAGATAGCCTGCAATTGGAGGATCTGGTAAAAGTTTGTGAGGAAGAAGGACGATTTGAGTTTATGGTTGTACTCGCACCCTCACCATTGCCTGGCGGTACAGGTTCTCTTATAAACCCTATTGCCATCTTTTAAGGTAGAAATGAAAATACATATAGTTAAATTATTGGACCCGGCATTATTACATTCCTGGATAATAATGATCCTGGCCTTACATCGTCCACAGTGACCGGCATTGCCGCTAAGTTTGCCTTCGTTTGCTAAATCCAAACAATAGGTGTATATTTTAACGCCTATATTTAAACTTCAGAAAAATATCAATTTCAAAGGAGGAATAAATGTCACTGGAAGAAAATAAAGAAATACAGCGTCGTGTACTGGTCGAAGCCCACAGCCCGGGAAAGCTAGATCTAGTGGATGAGCTTTATGATGAAAATTTTATTGGTTTACCGGATATGACTAAAGGTATTGAAAATGTAAAAAAATTTCTTTCCAATCTTCTCAATACTTTTCCTGATATCAAGTTCACAGTAGAAGACCAGATCGCAGAAGGAGATAAAGTATTTGCCCAATGGAGTATTACAGCTACTCATAAGGGTGAATTTATGGGTATAGCTCCAACAGGAAAATCAATAGCGGTTTCTGGCTTAACTGTATATAAAATACTTAATGGTAAAGTTGTACAAGCCTGGGGAATGATTGATAATCTTGCCATATTGCAACAGATCGGTGCAGTTTCTCTCCCAGAATAAGGCTCAGATAATAATCTTTATAAATTTAGATATAAATATATCCTCATTTACCATAATATTATGGATCGAGCCTTCTTTCCGCAGGTATCTTCCGCAAATGAGTTCGGGAATGGAAGAAACTCCAATATAAGTAAAATGATGGTTTTAACTTTGTCTTCCGGGACAACTCTATCTAATATATGTATCAAACACTCGCACCTTCGCCCAGTTGGCTTTGTTGCGATCTATAAAAATATTGTGTTTTTCTGCATCCTGATATTGATCATGGGACGGCTTCCCGGCAAAGACCACATGTAAGCCTACATGAAAATCTGTTATATTGACATCACGTTTATGCTCCGATACTAAACGCCCCGCAGAAAAGTAAATAACACCAGGAAGATCTTTGAGATAAGTATAACAATCTTCTATCAAGGCTTCGACTGCTGTATCGGATGCATCTTTTAAAGTAAAGAATACATTATGAGCTATATTTTGTTTATCCATTGTGCCTCCTTTGTCTTTTAAAAAAGTATTTAATTGCTTTGACCCAAACAATAGCTTATTATTCAAAGATCTTGCTATCTTAATAAACGATATAATTTCATATATTGGTTGTCAAGTATAAGACCTTGAAAGCTTTGCCTTAAAAACAATAATAAATTAGCAATCCGTGGTAGTTATTGTATAATAACGGACAATATTAATTCTTGATCGGCCGTCATGTTTTCAAGAGAAAAGGAAAGATTTATAATACCCGAGATACCAAAGGGTTATGATGCTCATCCTTTTTCAGTAGGCAGGGAGTTTACCATGCCCGAAAACCTGGTAAACCTCCTGGATGATAGTGGATTTGATTTTAATGAATATGAAGATAGTTTTATCGTTCCGCCGCAGGCATATCCAAAACACTGGTTCGCTAAAAGATATGTTCCCTGGCAAGCACTTTTATTTAAAGAAAAAGTGATAATACATGCAAAGGATTCCTTGATCCTGGATGAAAGCGGGACAGTAAACAAGATAAGTGCTGATAACCTGGCTTACCTAAAATTAAACCTCTGTCTTCTATATGGAAAATTAGACATAGTGTGCTCAAATGGTAAAGACGCCACCCGGGTGGAAGTGGAATACAATACCGTTGCCCACAATATCTTAGAGCCTAATCTGGAAAGGTTTTTAAAGGCTAACTGGCATAAAAGCAAAGCATCAGGTAACAGCAAGGATGTTTATGGTAGATTAAAAAACATACCTACAAAATACCGGAATGGTATTTATATTTATGTACTTCAAAAAGATGAAGTACTTTTAGATTTTATATATTTACCAAAACTGGTCCATAAGATCTTTTTTTCAAAAATAAACCTGATACCTGATATCCTTTTTGCTATAACTGACAGGCAACTTGTTATACTTGAAGAAGATCTTTCTCACACTAGTTCATATACCTGGCTGCTGACATATATCCCCTTAAATAATATCAGGGGCATATCATTTGAAAAGCAAAACAGGTTTACAAAGGTCAAAATAAAGATAAAAAAAAATGATTTATCAGAAGAGCTATCATCAAGGATAGAAGATAAATATACGGACGACATCAAAAGATTTTTAGAGGTCCTTATTAAATAGAATTTCGGAATTTAGCATGAGATTATAAAATCCTGGATAGTCAGGTACCGGCCGATTACACCCTTTTTTTATGACCACACTTAAAAATCACTTGATCAAAAGAATTAATCGATATTACTAAATCCTCAAAATGAAGCGTGTATTCTTAAACTAAAAACGCCATTCTTAAATATGACTTGACTTGTTTTAAACTGTTATGATATACATAGATTAATTTAAAATTAAATCACAATGTCAGTGATCGAATAGGACAATGGCGTTCTAGACCTTATAGGTTGTAGGGCGTCTTTTTTTTGAGGTAATTATATATGGGTTTTAAAAATATAGATAAAATATTAAAGAACAGGAAGAAATCCTCATACGACTTGATCGAGGTCCTGCAGGATGTCCAGGAAAACTACAGCTATCTTCCGGAAGATATATTAAGGACTGTATCTGAAAAACTTGAAGTGCCGCTTATTGAAATATTCAGGGTAGCAAATTTCTATAAGGCTTTTACACTTAAACCGAGGGGTGAACATTTGCTTACAGCCTGCATGGGAACAGCATGCCATGTCAGGGGAGCGCCTAAATTTTTAGATGAAGTCCTGGGACAGCTTAATATCAGGCCCGGGGAGACTACCGAAGACGGCGAATTTACAGTGGAAACAGTAAACTGCCTTGGTGCATGTGCACTGGGCCCGATAGTGGTACTGGACGGGAAATATTATGATCACATGACATCAAGAAAATTACGGGATCTGATACAAAAAGTTCTTAAAAAAAGTAAGAAGAAAGTAAAGGTTTTATGAATCCAAAAGTCATTGACAAGATTAAATCTTTAAAGGACATGGAACATAAAGCAGATAGTCTCCAGAAACAGCAGAGCGATTGTATTATAATATCACTTTGTTCCGGAACAGCCTGCCAGGCTTCAGCAAATGCAGACCTTTATACAGAGTTTAAAAAAGAGATCAGGAAATATAGGGACAGCTTTGATAAAGAGATCATTATACGTAGAAGTGGTTGTCACGGGTACTGTGAAAAGGGGCCGATAGTTGTTATTTATCCACGGGAGATCTGTTATCTATCAGTAAAAAAAGAAGATATTCCCGAAATAGTAGCATCAGTAATAAAAGACGAAATAATAGAAAGACTTCTTTATAAAGATGAAAAAGCAGGCCTGATAATAAAAGAGTATGATATTCCATTTTATAAGAACCAGGAAAGAATCATCTTGCGGAGCAATACTGATGTTGATTCCAATAGTATTGATGACTATATAAGGATCGGAGGATATCAGGCACTGGCTAAAGTACTGGAACAGATGAGTTCCGAAGAAGTCCTGGAAGAGGTAAAGAATTCTGGTTTAAGAGGAAGGGGAGGCGCAGGTTTTCCCACTGGAAGAAAGTGGGAGCTTTGTAGAAATGCCAGCGGCAGCCCTAAATATGTTATCTGCAATGCTGACGAAGGTGACCCCGGTGCCTATATGGATCGAAGCATATTAGAGGGAAATCCTCATGCAATAATCGAAGGTATGCTTATTGGAGCATATGCCATCGGCGCAGAGCACGGCTATATATATGTCAGGAATGAATATCCGCTGGCTGTAGAGCATTCTAAAATAGCAGTGCAGCAGGCAGAGGAACAGGGGCTTTTAGGTGAGAATATTCTTGGAACAGGTTTTTCATTTGATATAAAGATAGCAAGAGGCGGTGGTGCCTTTGTATGCGGGGAATCGACTGCATTGATGGCTTCTTTAGAAGGCAAGGTCGGAGAGCCGAGGCCAAAAGATATCCATACAACAGAAAAAGGTTTTTTGGGCCTCCCTACAAATCTGAATAATGTGGAGACCTGGGCAAATATACCATTGATTATCAATAATGGCTCTTCCTGGTTTGCCTCAAGGGGCACTGCTAAAAGCAAAGGGACAAAGATTTTTGCCCTGACAGGGCAAATAAAAAATACGGGGCTCGTTGAGGTACCAATGGGAACGAGCCTCCGTAAGATCATATATGACATTGGTGGAGGCTCGGCTACAAAAAAGAAGATCAAAGCGGTGCAAACAGGCGGGCCGTCAGGTGGATGCCTTCCCGAAAAACTCTTTGATCTGCCCGTAGATTTTGAAACATTGACTGAAGCAGGATCGATGGTAGGCTCGGGTGGCATGGTAGTAATGGATGAATCGACCTGCATGATCGATATTGTTAAATATTTCCTGGAATTCCTGACAGACGAATCATGCGGCAAGTGTGTTCCCTGCAGGGTAGGTCTGAGCCGGATGCTTGAAATAATAAATGATATAACAAGTGGAAAAGGTACCCAGGAAAAGCTTGAGCTTCTAAAAGAAACAGCAGAGACAGTAGCTGTTGGATCATTATGCGCTTTGGGGAAAACAGCACCCAATGTATTCTTTTCAACGATTAAGTATTTTGGTTCAGAATATGAGGCCCATATAAATGAAAAACATTGTCCTGCAGGCGTGTGCAGGGAATTGATCAATTATTCTATCAATATGGAGAAATGTAAAAGCTGCAAGGTCTGTTTTAAATCCTGTCCACATGACTCTATAATAGTGGATGGTAAGACCTATACGATTGATGACAGTAAGTGCCAGAAATGCGGTATTTGCGGTGAAGTATGTAAATTTGATGCAGTTGATGTTTCTTAGGAGAAAAAATGAATGAAAATATAACACTGACCATTGATGGGGCTAAAATACGGGCGCCGCGCGGCACCTTAGTGCTGGATATTGCACTTGAATATGGCATATGTATTCCACATCTCTGCCATAAAAGTGATCTTACTCCAATTGGAGCATGCCGGCTCTGTATTGTAGAAACAATTAAAAACGGTAGATCAAAAGTGACTACATCATGTACGCTAGAGGCAGAAGAAGGAATGGTAGTACTGGCTCATTCAGAAAAGATACTTAAGGTGAGAAAAAATATTGCAGAGATGTTGATCGCAGAGGCCCCTGACTCGCGTGCTGTTCAGGATATTGCTTTGCTGTGCGGTGTTAAACAGGTCCGTTACCCTTTTCGTAATGAGAGCTGTATTTTATGCGGCCGCTGCGTAAGGGCCTGCAGTGAAATATGGCAATCCAACTCCCTGGGCTTTGTAGGCCGGGGCAAAGAACGCCATGTTGCTCTGCCGTTTGACAAGCGTCCCCAATTATGTAAACGATGTGATGCTTGTATAGATTTTTGTCCCATGACGATTACTCCCTGTCCCGGTCCTTTTAAGGAAGGGGAAGAAGCACTTTGTGGATTATGCGAGTCACAGCTATCAATGGCCGAAGAAACTCCGGGTACCTGTGTAGATTGTAGATTGGGAGAGGGATTTAATTGTATCAATTCAAGTAAAGAAGGAGAATAGAAATGAATTTACAACAACCGAATTCAAATGATGCTACACAGACATCAAATAGATCAAGGAGTGTTGTTCCGGGTTCGGGAATTTGTTCACGATGTATTGATGGCTGCCGTGGTAATTGTGATGTTTTTAAATCAACTTTCCGGGGACGGGAGGTCATATACCCCATTCCATTTGGTGAGATCTCAGCAGGTGGCGACAAGAATTATCCTGTAGATTATTCCCATCTTAATATTCAGGGATATGCTATGGGAGCAAAAGGGCTCCCCGAAGGCACCATAGCCGGTCCGGATACTGCTACATTCCCAAGCGTGAATACAGAAACCGTATATGGGTGGGATAAAAAGGTAAAGATGAGGATTCCTGTTTTTACAGGTGCGCTTGGCTCAACAGAAATAGCTAGAAGGAATTGGGAGCATTTTGCAATAGGGGCAGCTATTTCCGGCATCACTTTAGTCTGCGGAGAGAATGTTTGCGGTATTGACCCGGAGCTGGAATTAGACTCTAAAGGAAAGATCAAAAAAGCTCCTGATATGGATAGAAGAATAGAGACTTACAGGAAATTCCATGAAGGGTATGGAGAGATCCTGGTTCAGATGAATGTAGAGGATACACGACTCGGCGTGGCAGAATATGTAAGAAAGAAACATAACCTGGATACTATTGAGTTAAAATGGGGACAGGGAGCAAAATGTATCGGTGGAGAGATAAAGGTAAAAACCCTTGAAAGGGCCACAGAACTCAAGAAACGGGGCTATCTGGTTACACCTGACCCGGAGCTTAAATCAGTTAGGAAAGCCTATGAGGCAGGAGCTATTAGAGAGTTTGAACGTCATTCCCGTCTTGGATTTGTAAGTGAAGAAAGCTTTTTTGAAGAGATCAAACGCCTCAGGGACATAGGATTTAAACGTATAACCTTAAAAACCGGAGCCTATCCCATGAGAGAGCTGGCCATGGCTATAAAGTATTCTTCCCAGGCTAAAATAGACCTGTTGACCATAGACGGAGCGCCCGGCGGCACCGGAATGAGCCCCTGGAGGATGATGGAAGAATGGGGAGTGCCGACGTTCTATCTTGAATCTTTGACCCATGAGATATGTGAAAAGCTGACAAAGAAAGGGATGCGTGTCCCTGATATTGCTATCGCAGGAGGTTTTTCTACAGAAGACCATATTTTTAAAGTATTGGCTATGGGTTCTCCATATGTAAAAGCTGTGTGCATGGGAAGGGCATTTATGATCCCCGGAATGGTCGGTAAGAATATTGGTAATTGGATCGAAAATGATAAGTTACCCAGCACTGTTTCCCGTTATGGCGAGACCCCGGAAGAGATATTCGTTTACTATGACGAGCTTGCCGAGAAATATGGAGACAGGATGAAAGAGATCCCCCTCGGTTCAATAGGAGTCTATAGTTTCTCCCAGAAGTTAAAAATAGGATTACAGCAGCTGATGGCTGGCAGCAGAAATTTCAGGCTTTCAACCATCTCAAGAAAAGACATAATGTCCCTGACAGAAGAAGCGGCAAAGATCTCAGGTATCTCCTATATAATGGATGCTTACCGGGAAGAAGCCGATGCGGTTCTTGATGAGCAATAAAATCGTCCTGTGACTTATTATCATATAGTAATAATTAATGGGGCAATATAGTTGTTAAAGATAGTAAGATTAAGTTTAATTGGAATTGTCTTTGGAGCATGAAATGAATTTATGATTGCCCCAATAATGCCATCTTGCCACATTTTTTTAAGTTTTATAAATATTAGGACTAAAAACCTGATCCCTGTTTAAAAAGTATCCACGCTAACCCCAATAATCCTGGTTCTGGCTTCTTGGGCTGTCGGAACACAAGAGTATTAAATGACGGACAATATTCTTTCTCTTTAACAGATCAGTAATATAATATTGATCAATATTGGCAGCCTGACAGAGGAGACAATAATAGCCGGGATAAAAAATGTTTGGAAAGTTTAGGATTATAGCCTATTATTTATCTTGGCCAGGGACTTAAATATATAAGATTAAAAAAGAAATGGGATAATTCAATGAAGAGTGCCGACACAAATAATGATACATTTATTTCTTACCTGAAAGAATTACCAAATTACATGACTATTTTCATGATCCCGGTTCTTTTCATGACTGCGGGTCCGATGCTGATCGAGATGAGCAGGAGTACCGGTTATAGTACAGGAGATTTAAGCCTTGTTTTTACCTTCTTCATCATAGGACTTGTAACAGGACAGCTGACTTCGGTATTATTTAATAGAAAGTTCAGGAAAATAATAATTATCTTTTCTGGATATATTGTGATAATCGCCATGCTCGTCCTCCTGGCAAATATAGGCCATCTATATCTTTTTTATGTTTCATATCTTTTTACAGGTTATATTTCAGGAGTCATATGGATGCAGGCAGCAAAATATATTCTAGAAAATAAAATTAAAAATAAGGACCGCCTCATCACAATATTTTTGAGTTTCTACCCTATCGGGAATATAATCGCCCCTTTTATATCATCTGCCATCATAAGGAATGGGATCAGCTGGAGGTATTCATATTATATACTGGCTGGTATGGTTGTGATCGTATTGGCCCTGTATGTGATCTTCAAACATGAATGGCGGGAAAAGACCTTAAACCTGGACGAAGAAAAAATACCTTTCAGGAAGATTTTTTATAAGCGCAGGCTCAATATGCTATTTATTTTTGGCTGCCTTTTATTGTTCTTTTACGGTATTTCAGAAGCTGTTATAGCAGTCTGGTCCCCTACTTATCTAAGGTCTGAAAAGTTGTTTGATATCCAGAATGCCGGTCTTGCTATATCCATATTCTGGCTTACCATACTGGCAGGAAGAATAATCGTCATTTTTTTAGCAGGAAAGATAAAAGCCAATTATATAATCCTGGCCCTGTCTATTCTGGCGACAGCAGCCATGTCCATATTTATTCCATTAAAAAATACTTATGGTATCCTGGTAGCAATAGGTTTTGCAGGTTTAGGCTGTTCTGCCATAGTCACCCTGGGAATCTCTTCTACCAGTACTATTTATGAAAAAGGAAGAGGCATCCTGGCCACCATAGTATTTGCTGTCGTAAACCTTGGAGCCGCTGCGGCACCTTTTATTACCAGGCTTATTTCCAGGTTTAATATGGCATGGTCAGTAATTATTGCTCCCCTGGCTATGGGGGCAACAGCATTGATTATTTTTGGAAAGATCATTTATGAGAATAGATCAAGAAAACAATGAGCCTGGTAGACTTTTCATAATATCCCTGATCAAGACCAGGGCTTAGAATAGATACTTATTTATGAAGGAGAGGATCATGTTAAGAGCTATAATGACTAAACCGGGGCAAATAGACTATACTGAAATCGAAAAACCGGCGCCTGTAAAAAATGAGGTGCTGGTAAAGATCAAAAGAATAGGCATCTGTGGATCTGACCTGCATGTATTCCATGGAAAGCACCCATACACGGATTACCCGATCGTGCAGGGCCATGAAGTCTCGGGGACCATAGAAGAAATAGGTCCCTCAGTTGATGGTTTTGATCCGGGGGATAAAGTTACCCTCATGCCCCAGATAACCTGTGGCACTTGTTATCACTGCAAAAACGGGATGTACCATATATGTAATGAATTAAAAGTCATAGGATTTCAAATAAATGGAGCAGCCCAGGAATATTTTGCTATTAATAAGGACATGGTCCTTAAAATACCCGGGAATATTACTTTTGATGAGGGTGCGATGATCGAGCCGGCAGCAGTGGCAGTGCATGCCCTTGGCCGCGGAGGAGATATTTCAGGTAAAAAAGTATTGGTCATGGGGGCCGGTCCCATCGGCAATCTTGTGGGCCAGGTAGCAAAGGGCCTTGGAGCTTCAAAAGTAATGATCACGGACCTCAGCCCTTTCAGGTTAAATATTGCAAAAGAGTGTGGCATAGATTTTACTTTGAACTCCAGGGAAGAAGCTCTTGAAAAGGCTATATTGGAAAATTTTGGAGAAGATGGGCTGGATATAATACTCGAATGTGTGGGCAGCCAGGAAACAATATCACAGGCGATCTCAGTAGCAAGGAAAGGGAGCAAGATCATTATAGTGGGAGTATTCGGGGAAAAACCGGTTGTGGATCTTGGATTGGTACAGGATAGGGAGCTCAGCCTGATAGGGACCCTTATGTATCAAAAAAATGATTTCTTAAAAGCTATCGAACTATTAAAAGAAGGCAGGCTCCAGTTAAAAAGATTGATAACGGACCGGTTTTCATTTTCAGATTTTATGGAAGCATATACATATATCCTGGATAAAAAAGATAAAATAATGAAAGTAATGATATCGCTTGACTGAATAATCATTTCCAGAAATAAAATATACCCGATGGCGGTGATCTGTCTCTCCCCATCGGGTATATTTATTCTACCTTCCTTAACCCATGGACTTTGCCAGGATCTCCTCTATAGTCCCCCTGTTATTTTCAGGACTATAGTATGCTTCAAGAATATCCTCATGTGGAAGATCATTTATTTTTTCATTCATCTTGTTCAATATATAAGAGTTTATCTCTATAGCTTTTTCTACAGGCATTCTTTCAGGATTTATATCTATCCCAAAATACTCCTTATACCCGGCCATCTTTAAAACATAGAGCATGGCCTCGGCCTGCTGCCACTCTACCACTCCAACATTTAAGTCCTGGTCATAATTTCCCATCGGCTGGCTGTTCCAATGAGTGTGGAACAATCTTCCCTGCCTTAAGCACCTGGCGATCGCATAAGGGCTGTCTTCGGAACCCATGCGGATATGCCCTATTTCAGGCTGCATACCCAGAAGCCTGTGGCCGCTGGAGAGTATCTTCCTATTCTCTTCTGATCTCAGCCTGGATTCTATATCAGCACAAGCGATCAGGCCATCAGAAGTCGTCCTGTATATATTATTGGGAGCAGGCTCATAAGGTTTGGGCTCTATTGCTACCGGAACTCCAGGCACAGCGTCCATGGCAGTAGCCACTGCCTCTTCAAAACTATCCCACATATGATAGAAGTCCGTGCCCAGGGAATAAGTATACCCATCGATTCCGGGCCAGATACCTGCATGGTGAAGGTTTTTGTCTTTAGCAAATGAAATGCAGTCTTTTAGCATGGATGCAGCTTTATCCCTGTACTCTTTAATTGGATTTGAAAGACTTCCAAATTCAAACTCCCTGGGGTAAAAAATAGCAGGATAGACCGAAAGTAGCTTTATCCCTGATTCATCTTCAAGTTTTTTATAAAGATGGAAGTTGTCTTCATTGACCTCCAGTGGATAATGAGCCTCAATAGCTTTGACTCCATATTTAGCCATATCTGCTGCCATTTCCAGCTTTTCCGGAATGTCTTTACCTTTCGTGTAGGCTTCATGAAATCTTCCCCCTCCTGGGGTAAAATACCAGATGCCGACTGATATCTTAAGGTCCAGGTTAAAATTTGCCATATGCTCTTTAAGCTCTTCCCTGGAGCGCCTCTGCGCCTGGTGATCGGTTTCTAATGAGAAACTCATGCCTACCTCCTTATTCTAATATATTAAGCCCACCACATTTCTCCTGGTTTTTCAAACAACAGGACTCCTTTTAAAAACTCTATGGCTTTGCCAAGCCCTTCATCAGCTGACATCAGGGGATCTTCATGTTCGATACTGATCGCGCCATCATATCCTGCAAGTCTCAGTGCAGAAACAAAATCATTCCAGAAAGAAGCGCCGTGGCCGTATCCTACAGTCCTGAAGGTCCAGGCTCTCTTAGCAATCTCTGCATAATGCTTCCAGTCATTGATTCCCCTGAAATCTACTACATTCTTATTGACTTTACTGTCCTTGGCATGGACATGTACAATGGCATCCCCTAAAAGATTAACAGCAAGTATGGGGTCTATTCCCTGCCAGAACAGGTGGCTGGGATCAAAATTACAGGACATTTCTTCCCCTGCCTCTTCCCGGAGTTTCAGGAGTAATTCCGGATTGTAGATCATGTCGCCGGGGTGCATCTCAAAACCAATTTTTACGCCTGCGCCTTTTGCTAAGCCCGCTATTTCCTTCCAGAAGGGTACAAGCCTTTCCTCCCACTGCCACTTGACTGCATCACTGAAATAAGTAGGCCATGGGCAGGTTATCCAATTAGGGTATTTAGCATCCTCTCCTGCACCAGGGCACCCGGCAAAACCGTTTACTACCTTGATTCCAAGTTGTGGAGCCAGTTCAATAGCTGCCCTTATATCATCGCTATGCTCTTTTGAAACATCTGGATCCGGATGTATGGGATTACCGTGTACCGATATGGCGCTTATCTCCAGCCCATTCTTATCAGCTATATCCTTAAACTTCATTATTTTAGTCTTATCTTTGAGCACCTCCCGGGGATTTAAATGATTCTTTCCAACAAATCCCCCACCTCCCACTTCTATGGCTCCCACTCCATATTCCTTTGCAGACTTACAGGCTTCTTCCCATGACTTATCACCAAAAAGTGCAGAAAATACTCCTAGTTTCATTGTTTCCTCCTTAAAAGCTTGATTCGAAAAGATATTAAATTATTTTTTAGGGTTTCAATCCATGACAATCTGTACTTTCATTGGTTCACCGACCCGGTTCCTTAAGTCAATGATCGCTTTTTCAGTTTCTTCCAGGGGAAAAGAATGGGTTATAAGATTGTCTACATCTACCAGTCCCTCCTGGATCACCCTTATGGTCGTGGGCCATGAGAGGGGAGCCAGCCAGGATGACCTTATTTCCTTATCCATGGTATGGAAACTAAGGGCAGGGATTTTTATGACATCGTCCTCGCCCGGAAGCCCAAAATGTACAGTAATAGATGCATTTCCAGTAATCTCTACAGCCTGCTCAAAGGCTTCTTCAGAACTGGTAGGCACAATCGCCCTTTCAGCTAATAGCCCTCCTGTGGCCTGGGATATTGACCCCTTTAGATCATCTGTATAATACTTTGAATTTTTATCCCTGGTATTATAAACAAGATCAGCACCCATTTTCTTGCCCATCTCTAATCTGTAATCCCTGGTGCCTATAAGCGCTACTTTCCCTGCTCCACCGTATTTAGCCATTTGAACCATCATCTGTCCCATGGGACCTGGACCAAATATAGCAACAAATTGTCCCGGTTCTATGGCTAATTTTTTCATTCCATAGACCACACAGGCCAGTGGTTCTGTAAAAGCTCCTGAAGCATAGCTTACATTATCCGGCAGTTTAAAAAGTCCTGTATACCTGGACACCGAATACTGGGCAAAACCGCCATCTACCGTAACTCCCGGGACATTGAGATTGGAACAGAACTGGGTATTTCCTGAGGCACAACTGTAACATGCATTACAATTTTGAACTGGATTTACTACTACCCTGTCTCCCGGTTCGAATAGACCCAGTTTTTCCGGAATGCTTCCTATCTCTACGATTTCTCCTGCAAATTCATGCCCCAGGACCAGCGGTCCCTTACCGTCAGGCGTTCCCACCGGGCTCGATCCATAATAATAAGAGATATCTGAACCGCAAATACCTACAACCTTTACCTTTACCAGGACATCCATATCCGTTATCTCCGGAATAGGCACATCTTCGAGTTTCATTTTTTCTTTTTCATAGAAAACCTGGGCTTTCATTTTTCCTTTCACTTTTATTCCCCCTTAATAACTATATTTTAATTGGCCGCCAGGTACTTAATTTCCATATTTTTTTATCAGTTCATCTAAAAATTTCTTATTGCTTTCAGTTACTTCCAATGCCTTGGGCCAGAAACACAGATCGATCGGCCACCACTCATCATCGTATCCAGCCTCTAAAATAGCAGTCATTATTTTTTCAAAATCCAGTATTCCGGTCCCGAGCGGCGCGTGGGCACTGGTCTCATTATCATGCAAGGTCTCATCTGAATCTATCAGGTGGATATGGCCCATCTTACCAGTGAGCATGTGGGCAAATTGTACCACACCTCCAGGTAAGGTCTCTTTATCTCCCATCTGCCGGGACCCGAGCACTGCACACATATGTGCATGGCATGAATCAAATAATACTGAAAAATTTGGATGATCCACTTTATAGGCCATCCTTATCACTTCTGAAGGTTTGTTTAATATAAAGCCAGGTTCAAATTCCCATATAAGCTTTACAGAAGAATCCTCACATATGCCCGCAGATTTATTCCAGATCTCCGCTACTTTTGAGAAAAAAGATTCATAATCCATTCCCCCGGGGATCTCGGTAGGAGGGTCGACACTATCCACCCTCAGCTTCGGGCTGCCCAGGGCCTTACAGACAGCAAGATTGTTTTTTAGCGCATCAATATAATCATTTTCTTTTGAAGTAACCGGGGAAGGAAATGGTGCCGCAAGTCCTGATACTTCCAGGCCGTGATCATCCAATAATTTTTTGACCTCTGTGGCTTTTTCAACAGTATTAGGGTCTATATGTGGAGGAAATGCAGCCATCTCTACTCCGTCAAAGCCGAGATCTGATAATCTCTTGAGCACTTCTTCCAGGGGTATGGGGTCTTCTGAATAACCACCCCAGATATATGCCCAAGTTCCAATTGAACTTTTTTTTGTCATAGCTTTCTCCTTTCATTATTTATAGATAAATGATCTATTGCCCAAAATATGTTTATCTATTATTTAAACATTTCTTTTAAAAAAGTCAGTCCTTTCTCAGCCAGGATCCAGCCACTTTCTTCAGTTTCCCGCCATATGGATGCTGCCCTGGCGATCAGTTCAATATCAGGAGTAAATGATTCAATCACGATATAGCGGTCATATCCAGTATCCTTTAAGGCTTTTACAATCGCGTCCCAATGGACCTGCCCGGTTCCAGGCGCTCCGCGGTCATTTTCATTGGCATGAAAATTGTAGAGTAATTTATCTGCCTTTCTTATTGCTCCTGCAGAGTCTTTCTCTTCTATATTCATATGAAATGCATCCAGGTGTATTTTTAAGCTGCTGCTTCCAACATCCTCTACCAGTCTTATGGCATCGTCTGCAATGTTTATAAAATCAGTCTCAAAACGGTTTAAAGGTTCGAGGGCAAGATATACCTCCTTTTCAGCTGCATACTGGCAGACTTCTTTCAGGTTCAAAACATCAGTATCCCATTGTTTCTTCCTGTCTTCGGGACTTTCGAGATTTGCTCTTCCTACTGCAGAATATATGGGGCCGGTAAACAGGTCGCTTTCCATGGCCCTGGCCGCATCAATACCGTCTTTGATATATGAGATACCAATTCTAATATGTTCTTTATCCGGACCTCTTATGTCTCTATCCGGACCAAGCATTCCACATATTCCGCTGCACTCAAGACCATTGGCTTTTAACTGCTCCAGTGTTTTTCCATAATCAAAGTCGCCTTTTTGTGCGAGCGCAATTTCTACTCCGTCAAATCCGACTTCCTTTATACCTTTGAAAAGATCCGTGTTTTCATCTTTGAAGTTACCGGTAAAAATCAATGTATTTAAGCCATATTTCATAATAAACCTCTGGTTCCTCTTGAAAATAAACTATTATAAATGTATGGAAAACATGTATCCTGTTGCACCCGTGAGTGCACTATACCCAAAACAGTAAAGACCGTCAGCCAGGGCTGGCAAAGGAAAAAGATGCCAGTGAGCATCGTTCTCCCACCAGTTTAATATTATAAAATGAATATTTTTTAATGTCTAATTTGATCATTTATTTCCATAAATATCATATCCTGTTTGTTCCTGGTACTTTAAATGAACAAGCCGTATTATTTTCTCTTCATGCCAGGACTAGCATGGAGGGTCATACTTTACGCTCACCCACTTTTTACTTTTGCTGCTCTCTACTGTCTTGTGGACAAAATAAATACCCCTGGCTCCCTCCTGCACTGTTGGGAAGTCTGTATCATATTTTCCAGGTTCCCGGCCTTCCTTTTTAGCCAGCATTGTCCTTGAGGCATTGACAAATATATTGGCCAGGGCTTCAATAAATGCTTCCGGGTGGCCAAAAGGCAGCCTTGAGTTATGCCCGGCAACTTCATCCAGGTAATCATTGCCGCGCTTATATATTTTTTCGGGCCCGTCAACAGATCCTTGATACAGGTAATTAGGATTTTCCTGGTGCCATTCAAGGGAAGCCTCGGTCCCATAAACCCTGAACCTGAGGTTATTCTCTTCTCCCAGTGATATCTGCGAGGCGTACAGGACCCCCCTGGCCCCATTCTCATAATGGATCAGGACATTCCCGTCATCATCAAGTACCCTGCCAGGGCCAAAAATAGTAAGATCGGCCATTATTTCTTCCATTTCCAGGCCGGTTATATAATGAGACATATTTTCTATATGAGTACCCAGGTCACCCATGCATGATGAAATCCCTGCCTGTTTTGGATCTGTTCTCCATATTGCCTGTTTTGACCCTTCTTTTTCAATAGGCCTGGTGAGCCACCCCTGTGGATATTCAACAATGATCTTCCTGATCTCTCCGAGCTTTCCATCCTTTATAAGTTTCCTGGCCATCTTGACCATGGGATAACCGGTATATGTATAGGTCACGGCAAAAACCCTGTCCCTGTCCTTTGCTATCCGGCAAAGATCTTCTGCCTCCTCTATTGTAGTGGTCATCGGCTTATCACAGATTATATTGATGCCTGCCTCCATGAACAATTTTGCTACAGGGTGGTGTACATGATTGGGAGTTACTATGGATACAAAATCAATTCTTTCTTCTTCAGGCAGCGCTGCTTCGGCTTCTGCCATTTCCTGGTATGAATTGTATACTCTTCCAGGATCAAGCATTAATTCCCTTCCCTGTGCCTGTGATTTTTCAGGAGATGATGAAAATGCACCTGCTACCATTTCGATCTCACTATCCAGGGCCGCTGCTTTTCTATGAACAGCGCCAAAAAAAGCATCTGGACCGCCGCCGACCATTCCATATTTTATTTTCCCACCCATTTTTTACCTCCAGTATTTTTAAATTTTTATGTCTCAGTGACTATTCTTTTATATCATATTTTGACAAATAAACTCTGATATTTCAAAAACGTCCAGCTCCTTACATTTTCTAAAATTACTTTTAGCAATACCTGAAAGGGTGATCAAGATCTGGGCTCCCGTGTCTATGGCCTCCCTGCAGATCTTAGAACCCAGGATATCCCCCATACCTGATACCTCTCCATTGAAAATAAAGGCAGCTTCGCCAGTAGCCAGGGCTTTTTCCCTGGACTTCATCATCTCGACCATATTATCACCCGCAGCAGCTTTTACTACTTTTCTGGGTGCATCAAAAACTTTATTAAACCTGCCAAGGAATTCAGAATCGGCAATAGTGGTCTTTCTGCTGACTGGTCTGAGTTTTAATCTTTTTTTATCTATAAGACGGTCAATATACTCAGAAATGTGTAAGACCTCCGGTTTAAGCTCCAGTCCAAAAGAGCCAAACTCATTTTTAAATCCATCATAAGAGACTGGATCAGATACCAGGATAATGCCAGGGCCCAGATCTGTTATCCTCTGGTGCAGTTCAACTGCCTTTTTTTTTGCTTCATCCCTGAATCCTAGAAGACTGAGTATCCTTCCCTCCGAAGGCTCACTTTCAAGAATGGTATGTTTGATTCCAGCTTTCTCCAGGATGCTTAATACTGAATCTGCTATGGAGTGATCATTGAATTTGATAAAGTCTCCCATATAGTAGAGGACCTCAGCCTGTTCTTCTTTTCCCTTAAAAATTTTATCCGGTCCCTGGAAAGGATTTTTATCTTTTATCAGTTTCCCGGCAAATTCTGATACTATTTGCGGCACTTTATCCTGATCGACTATATCCATCCTTGCAGATTTTATGAGTTCATGAGGTTTGAAGCCGCCTTCACAATTTGCCCAGCATACTCCGCACAGGCAGCAGTTATAGATCGTGTTTACCAGGTCAGGCAAATATTCGATCCTGCCCTCCAGGATCTTATCCAATATGAGCCCCCTGCCCCGGGGGTAATCACTTTCATGATAAGATATATTTCCAGAGGTGCAGACATGCCTGCACATTGAACAGTAACGGCATGCTTTTAAAGTCTCTTCATTGTTCTTGATCTTCATCATTTTGTCCCCATTCCCATTTTGTATGGATTTAAGATCCCATTCGGGTCGAGCATGTCTTTTAGGCCTTTGACCAGTTTAAATGAATTCCCATACTGTTCCTTCATGAGCCTTGAGAGTTTGAGCCCTACTCCATGATGTTCATTGATCACTCCACCATTTGCCAGGGCTGCCCTGACAATAATATTCCAGGCTTCATTATATTGATGCAGGGACCGGTGGGGATCTTCAGGAGGATTATCAAATATAAATCTGGCATAAAGCATTACTCCCCAGTCAAACCAGTGGGAAAAATGGCCGATAAACCTGATATCATCAAAAGTAGATTCTGCTGCTTTTTTCATCCCCAGGTAGACTTTTTCTATATTGGAATAAGTGGCCACAGTATCACAGGTCCCGAAGGCTTGAGGGAGGGCAAATGTATATGGCGGGAAAAAGAACTTATAACGGTTTTCCCACCACTTAGCGCCTGGTTCTTCTCCCAGGTCCTCTCCGCCAAGATCGATTCCTATCCGGTATGCCTTTTTTAATCCAAGCTCTACCATATCCTTATTGCCGTCCAGGGCATAAACAAGGTAAAAACCCTTTTTATCTATTCCAAGGACCCTTTTTATCACACTCCTTGTCTCAGCTTCATCATACAGCCTTATCACTGAAGGATTCAGTCCCTCCATCATAAGTTTCCTGCCCATTTCGAGCCCGGAAGACAGGTCATCAAAAACAAAAGCCTGGAATCTTCTGGCCTCAGGTATCTTTTTTATTGTCAGGGTGACCCTGGTAATCACCCCCAGGCTGCCCTCGGAACCAATAAATAACCAGTTCAGGTCAGGTCCGGAAGCAGTTTTTGGAACAGAGGCGGTATTGATTATTTCTCCAGAAGGCAGGACCACTTCCATGGATACGATCATATCTTCCATCTTGCCATACCCTGTAGAAAGCACGCCGGTCCCCCTGTGTACTATAAAACCTGCAACCGTGGAGCAGTATATTGAAGCAGGAATATGCATGGTAGAGGTCCCCTGCTTTTCAAGTTCATCCTCCAGGTGCTGCATTATTATTCCGGCCCCGACATCTACAGTCATTGATTTATGGTCAATACCGTAGATCCTGTTCAATTTCTTGGTATCCAGGATAATCCCTCCAGCCACTGCAAGGGCTCCTCCCTGTGAACCTGCACCTCCTCCCCAGACAGTTACCGGGATCTTATATTCATTTGCTACCACAAGCACTTTTGAGACCTGTTCTACATCAGAAGGATGTACAATATAATCAGGTTCCGGATTTTCCAGCCCCTTATCATTCCACATTTCAGCTACCCAGTAGTAGTCCACAGAGTAGGCGATCTTATCTGCCTTTTTTATTGATACATTCTCTTCTCCGACAATGTCTTTTAATTCAAAAAGAATCATATCAAACATATACGAAGATCTTTTTATTTTCATCTCAAGATCCTTTTTAAAAGTTTTTAGTAGAAATTACATATCTTCATCGAGTTTTGGCTTTACAGGTGGAAACTCGCCTGGCTTATAGTTTTCCTTAAGATATACGACCAGGTCCACCATTACTTTCACTGCCTTTTCAACTATAGCTTTGCCTTTTTCTGCACTTGCAAGCCTTGGATCCCCCGGGGCACCAGTCTTCATGACTTCGGATTCCTGGGGAATAAAAGTTATGGCTTCAATGGGAAATGCTTCGATGAGATCCGCATGAACAGCCGGCCTTACAAAATTCTTATCAATATAGGGCTTAAGTGTATAGTCTTCTTCAGCTTTTGACATATCACAAAGCTCTGGATATAAATACAGCGATACAGAGGATTCAACTTCATCAGCATGTTTGAATGGAGTTTCACATACTTCTTTTATGGTCTTGCAGGCCAGTTCCCACCAGGTAGCTACTGCCATGAAGGCATCAACATCCAGGGCGATTTCCTGGATTGCAGTATGTATGGTCCACCACTGGCCGTGTGCCTGGATTATAATGATCTTTTTAAAACCATTATTTACCAGTCCCTTTATTATATCCCTGACAAATTCTATCTGGGTAACTGCCCTGATGGGGATAGTCCCGGTAAATCCATAATGGAAGTATGGATGGGACCCATAAGGCACAGGGGGTGCGACTATTGCACCGGTTTTAGCTGATACCTTTTTGGCTATTTCATAGGCATTATAGAAATCCACCCCTGTGGGGCAATGAAATCCATGTTGCTCCGTAGCTCCTATCGGAAGCAAAGCTATACCTACTTCCTCTGCAACCTTTTTTACTTCCGGCCAGGTGATCTCCTGCCAGATAATCGGTTCAGACATAATGATCCTCCTTACAGATAATTATTTTGGCAAATAATTTTTCTTGCATCTCTTTTCAAAATATTACATAGCTTTGAAATCAACAACCAGGTCCCTTATGACTTTCCCCCCGGAGGCTGGCTCCAGCTTGACCTGGGATCCTGGTTTGACCTGGGTCACGCAACCCTTTACCACCTTACCATCCAGCTTTACCATGCAGGTGGTACACATACCCTTGTGACACTTAAATTGCCTGTATGCCAGGGTACCGTCATGATCCCTGTGAATGACAGTCAAGAGTTCGTGTACTGTCAGGGACCGGTCTGTTTCAACTTCATAATCACTAAAATAATGCTCACTGTCTTTACCCGGGTTAAATCTATATATTTTTGCTTTTATTCTGGGCATTTTTCTTATCTCCTTTTCTCCTTATGGTCACTTGACTTAATTTATACATCTTCCGGTTTTAACCTGGTATAGATAACATCCCGTTTGGTATATTTTGGCTTATCTCCATCCAGTGCCGCAATAGTATGGCATCTCCAGTTCTTATCATCGGTTTCAGGGTAATCCATACGGTTATGGTGGCCCCTGGATTCTTTCCTGAACAGTGCGGAACCAAAGGTCAGCTCTGCAGCATCAAGCATCAGATTTGCTTCAATAGCCTCCCTGAGTTCCAGATTATATATACCTGTATCCGGTACAGAAACTTTTTTGATCTCTTCCCTGAGTGATTTCAGAACAGAAAGACCTTTTTCCATTTCTTTTCCGTCCCTGTAGGGAGCGATATACTTATCCATGGTCTTAAGTATTTCTTCTTTTATGGTTATGGGCCTGACGGGATTTGATTTATTTGAGAGAAAATCTTCAAGGATTTCTGCCTTGGCCCCAAGATCTACCTCATCGATCTCTGTAAGCCCTCTCCCTCCTGCGTCATCTGCTGCACACCCGCCTACTCTTGCTCCTGTGGTCTGGGTATCACAGAGTGCACTTCCCGCCAGCCTGTTCGCTCCCTGGAAGTTACCTGCAAATTCTCCGCATCCATACAGGCCGTCGATCGTGGAAGCGCCTCTTTCATTAACATATAGGCCGCCGCACTGATAATGTGATGCAGGTCCGACCTCAAGAGGAGTCTTTGCAAGGTCTATGCCGGCTGCATCAATTAGGAAATTATAATGTTTTGGAGTCATACCGCCAAACACTTCACGTACCGCTTCTTCCCCTTTTGGAGATTTGGTAGCATCAAAATGCCCCCCGCCATGAGGGGTACCCCTGCCTTCCGTTGTAACATAATAGATGATTTTTAGGGCCTCATCCCTTATAGGAAGCGGTTTATCGATAATAGGTTTTCCATTCTTATCCGTTATCTCACCATCTGCAAATTCCTCGATCATCAGTTCGTAAAGGACAACGGTCCCCCTGACTGACGGGGGCCAGATAACATCGGTACCATAGTATTGGTTGAATTCAAGATCGACAATATCGGCACCGGCCCTGAAGGCTCCTGACAGCAGATCCCCGGTCAATGTGGGTGGATTATCCGAAAAACCCCAGAGAGAGGTATATCCTCCTGCAGCTATTATTGTAGATTTAGAATTAACTGCTACCAGTTCTCCCCTGATCATATCCATGCCAATAACACCTACTACAGTACTGCCGCTCTTTAAAATATCAAATACAAAGAAATCCTTAAAAATAGAAATATTGTCCCTTCTTGAAGCCTCCTTTGCCAGTACAGTGGACATATGCTGACCGTTTTCAATCATAAAGCACGACCTGGGATAGGTCTGTCCGGGCATGGGTGTCTGGACAAATCTGCCATCATCGTATTTTTTGAAATTAACCCCATACTTTTCCATGTCCAGGATCCTTTCCACTGCAGTATAGGCCACTACTTCTGTTATATTCTGGTCCCCGATAAACCGGCCGGCTTTTACCATATCTTCGAAGAATTGATCAGGCGAATCCTTTTCTTCCCTGCCCCTGGAGCCCATCGGTGCCTGTATGCTCCACAATGCACAGGGTGTGGCGCCTGACCGGCCCGGGCGGCCCTTATCAAGCATTATACAGTCAAGCCCTTTTTCGGAGACTTCGATAGCTGACCGGCAGGCCGCTCCGCCGCCGCCTACAATAACCACATCTGTAATGATTTTTTTAATCTCCATTTCCATTCCCCTTTCTTATTCCAATTATAAATAAGCACACGGACTTAAGTAATACACTAATAGACCAGTTCAGTACCTTTAAAAAAATCCTGGTCCTTTGCCAGTCCTTTATCAATATTCTTGCCGGTTATGACTCTTTTGCAATCACCGATGGAACCGGCATTTAACATTCCAGATCTATGGAATTTTGAACTATCCACAAGGAGATTAACTTCAGATGATCTGGCAAAGACCACTTTGATTATATTTGCCAGCTCCCGGTTATTAGAAGTGATCTTTCCCTCTGAAGAAATGCCCGCAGCAGATATAAAAGCTGAATTAATATTTACTTTTTCCAAAAAATCTAAAACCCAGCTGCCTGCAAACATATTGAAGTTGGCCCTGAGTTCCCCTCCAGTGGAGATTATCCTGGCCTTATCATATAACATGCTTTCACATATGATCGCAGGAGAGTTGGTAATAATATTAAGATCGACATAATCTCTTCTAAAGATCTCTTTTGCAAACAAATAAACAGTGGTAGATGAATCCAGAAAAATAATATTATTTTCTTTTACAAAAGCTGCTGCCTTTTTTGCTATTTCTATTTTACTTTCAAAATTTTGCCTTAGTCTCGAATTGAACCTGGTCTCAATATTATTACCACTGGACTGTTTTAATTGGATCCCGCCATGTATCTTCCTGGCCAGCCCCTGCTTGACCAATAAGTTGACATCCCTCTGAATGGTTATTCTTGAAACTTCCAATTCTTCCGTAAGCCTGTCTATGGAACAGATATCATCTCCCCTTAATTTTTCCATTATTTTTAATCTTCTTTGTTCAGGAATCAGATCCATCATGACCTCCGGCCAGTTGGTGGTTGATATCCTCAAGTCTTCTTTGAGACTCCTTATATATTTTAAAGATCTTTTTATACACCAAATTATTATTTTCATTACATGATACTTCCCGGGCAATACTGCAGTTAAAATCCTGTGCCTGCCCATAATCTTCGAATACGCCGATGCCCACTCCTGCAATGAGGGAAGCCCCGACAGATGGGTCAGTATTTCCTGGAACAATAGCTTCCTCCCCAAGGACATCGGATAATATCTCTGTCCATAATCTACTATTTGAACCTCCGCCGATAAACCGTAAAGGCGGCCTTATGTTTATCCCCTTTTCCTTTATAAAGCCCAGGGAATCAAGCAGTGAAAAGGAGGTTCCTTCCATGACTGACCGGGCCAGGTGGCCTCTCGTGTGATGTAATGTAAGGCCGATGAAATCTCCCCTGAGAAGCGGGTCATCATAGGGAGAGCCTTCACCCTGCAGATATGGGTGAAAGATCAATCCTTCTGCACCAGGGGGTGTCTTGCCGGCTTCTTCAGTTATAAATGAATATAAATCTTTCATGTCCAGGTCCCTGTAGAACTGGTCCCTGCACCACCGGAGTGATGAACCGCAGGACCTGGTCCCGGTTCCCGGATACCACATTCCTGGGATTATATAAGAATAATTTATTAATCCATTTCCATAAGACGGCTCTTCGGCCAGGACACAGATCCTTCCAAATGTAGCAAGCTTAACGGTACAATCACCCGCTTTTCTTGACCCTGCTGCAAAAACTTCTAAAAGTGTATCAGTGGTTCCGGCAATCACCGGTGTACCTTCCTTCAGTCCGGACCAGGATGCTCCTCCAGAAGTAATTTTACCGATGATGTCTGTTGGTTCTGCCAGCTCCGGTAATACCCTGGGATCTAATTTTATCAAATCGGTTAATCTCTGGTCCCATCTCTTTTTTTTAGGATCAAACAGCATGGTCCCCTGTGCATCAATATAGTCAGTGACTTCTGAGCCAGTGAGCCTGAACCTGACATAGTCCTTTGGAAATAAGATTTTAGAGATCTTCCCCCATCTATTATTATCTTTTTCCCTTACCCAATCCAGCATCGAAATCGTCCACATGACATTCACCGGGTTCAGTGTTATTTCTAATATCATGTCCCCTGCTGTTTCCCTTAGTTTTTCAGCCTGTTCAAAACTCCTGCCATCAGTTAGATGGATGGTTTTTCCCAGTACATTCCTTTTCTTATCCAGCATGACCAGGGAATGGGTGACTCCGCTAAAGCCGATTACAAGTATGTCTGCAGCCGCACATGATGCATCTTTAGTAATTTTTTTGATCAATGCTCCTACTGTATTGACCCAGTCTTCAGGTTTTTGTTCGGCCCATCCCGGCCTGGGATAATAAGTATTGATTTCTTCTGATAGTGTGGTACTCTGCTTTTCCTTAAGATCAAGAAGCGTTACTTTACATCCACTTGAACCTATATCAATTCCTAAAAGATAATTTTTATCTCCCATGGAAAAAACCCTGTAAAAAGATTTACAAAATTTGACTTCTTAAGTAATGATATATATATGAATATTAATGATTACTTTTGAATTATATATTTTATATCCTGAAATTGCAATAATCAGCCGCCAGAGGCAGCCTTTTAGAGTATTAAAACATTGCAGTCGGGAAAACCTACCCCTTACTTCTTATCTGGCATATCAGGATTGCTGTCAGGACCAAAATACTTGAGTATTACAAGTGGTTCATGTCCCGTATTTTCAATATCGACTCCCCCGGCAGCCGTTGAGAAAGGCACAAAAAATTCGTCTCTTGTGATATCGCCAAACCTGATCATATTGGGTGCCTCGACCTGGATATCATTTATCTTGCCATTTCCCTGCACAATATGCATCCCATATGCTCCTGTGTCAGTAATATTTATTTTTGCTCCCGAATATACAGTAAGCTCTTTTAGCGAAAATACTTCCTGCCCGCCGATCTTCCCGTAAATCACCCACTTTTCAATAAACTTATCAGTATCGGGATTATCTATAGTAATAGGCGGGAGAAAAAATTTATTTTTAAAATCAGATATCAGGTTTAATTCCCAGTCAACAGTCTCTAAAATATAATCAATATCATTTTTCTTATCATCAGGTACATCTTTTGACATAAGTTCCTTGCCTATAGGTTTTCCAGAAGGCAGGGATTCAAACATCATATAAACATCTGAGGCCCACTGAGGCTCAAAAGTACAGAGAGACCCGGGTGCATGGAGTATGCCCGGAGGGATCAACCAGCCGGTCCCGAGTTCAAGCCTGTAAGCCCTGGTCAGGTCCAGGATCTTATTATCCCCCTTATCAAAAGACATGAGGCACTTTTTCAAATCTTCTTTGCTGGTTCCGGGTTCCAGGCCAAAGAAAGTATAGGGAAAAGAATTAGAATTGAAATTATACTGGGGTGGAAAATAGTAAGCTTCCGGTTTGCCTTCAGCTCCTACCAGTTTTGCATTATCCTGGTCCACATGCACATGATGCGGGAGTGCCTCCATATTATCAAAAAATTTTGCAAATATTTTGAATCCTCCCCATTTTGACATTATTTTATCTCCTAAAATGTCAACACCGACTTCAGCTATAAGATCCTTAAAAAGCATTTTGTCTTTTCCTCTGACCACATAAGACAGGCCCTCATCCTCGGGTGTACCGGGTCCATTGTCCGCTTGTATTGTCGATGCAAACCACCTTTCATCTATTCCCCCTCTATCGGCTCCCAGGGCGAATAGATCATCAGGATGCAGTTTTAATCTTCTTCCCGGAATACAAAAAGACCTTGGCACCCAGGCCGGAGCCAGCTGGAGCAAGCCCCTGCTTTCATCAATGGCTTGATTTAAAAATGCTTTAGCGCTTTCACTCATGATCCAGACTCCTTAATGTTTTATTTTTATTAAAATATTGATTCTATATGATTGCTTTAATTATACTAAATTTTTAAACATTTAAGATAGTATCTTTTCATTTGGGGTGCGGCAGCCATTGGTTTTTTATTATTATAAAATCTTTGGTTCTAGCTTTATATCATACATGGGACTTTTAATTTCTTTTCATATTTTAAATGATCACTTGTTTCTTGATCACCATATATTCCTGCTGATCTGGCTTTAAATTATTGAAGTTTGATTTTAGATATGTTAATATTTGGCTAGAGATAGTAATCAGTGTTACAATGTTGATACAAAGTAATTACTGTTACAAACTAGATACAAAGTAATTATTGTTACATTTGTGATACTAAGTATTTTCTCTCTTATTGTTTAATTGAATATAGATTTAATTATCTAAAAGGAGGAGCGCATATGAAAGTGGCAGATCTCTACAAACAAGACGGGCCTGTATATTCATTGGAGGTATTTCCACCAAGAAATGGGGAGACGACGGATGCAATATTTAATACTATTGATAATCTGATCGGATTCCAGCCTGCATTCATCAGTGTGACCGGGGGGGCATTAGGGAGCCTCAGGGGAGGGACCATCGCTATTGCTTCTGATATAAAAAGAAAATATGGAATTGAAGGTATTCCTCACTTCACATGTGTTAATAGATCGATCCAGGATATAGAAAATTTAATGATGGAAATGAAATTTAGCGAAATTGATAATGTGTTTGCGCTGAGAGGAGACCCGGCACTGGGACAAAAAGAATTCACACCCCATCCAGAAGGCCATAAATATGCCAGTGAACTCGTTGAGCAGATAAAGGCGTTAAATGATGGAGAATATTTAATGTCTAAGGATAATAAAGACTATGAAGGAATACCAACTGATTTTGGTATTGCGGTGGCTGGATATCCTGACGGCCATGTGGAACTTGCTGACAAAACAAAGGACCTGGAGAATTTAAAACTGAAAGTCGACAAAGGTGCGGATTATATTGTGACCCAATTATTTTTTGATGCAGATATATTCCTGGAATTTGTAGAGAATGCAAAGAATATTGGCATTGATATTCCCATAATACCCGGCATTATGCCTTTAGATAAATATGGACAAATTAAATTTTGCTCAAAGCAAATGGGAATAGAAATACCAAAAAAATTAAATGAAAAGCTCCAGTCAAACAAAGATGATAAAGAAGCTGTTAAAGAAATCCTTGAAGAACACACTATGGCCATGTGTAAAAAAATAATAGAACAGGGTACTCCAGGGATACAGTTTTTTACAATGGATAAACCCGAAGGTACTAAAAAAATATTGCAGGAATTATGCAGGGGGAAAGAAATGATCTTTCGTTCAAGCACTATCATCAGCGCATCAGATTTCGCTTCCCTGAACAGGGCGCTTGATATCGTATTTACCGGGAATTATGGAGATAAAAAGCCTGATGAAGTAAAAACTATCATTGATGCATGTCTCAATGATTGTGCGAAAAAATATTATAAGGGCAGTGTAGACAATCTTGTTAAGAATGAACTGGGCGATCTGATCGGAGCAGGTCCAGTAAATCCGGAACATCCTAATTCTATTTATAGAAGCGTAGCCGACAAGATGCTGAAATTTCATGAAAAAGGAGTCTACACCGAAGTAGCCTAATATATTTGTTTTACTAATTATATATTGACGCATCGCTTTAAGCCTGCGGCTTATGGATTCTTAATTTGACGGTGCCTGATAAACATTGCTATTTTTTGTGTGAACTCAGGCGCCGTCTTTTTGTTTGAGGTCAAGCATTGCCTTAATTCATCTGGACCTATTCCCGGTCCGGACTTTAACAGTTGCGGCCTGCCGGATATTTTCTAAATTTCAATTGAGAGCATGCAGTCATGACGGTTCTTTATTAAAAAATTAATCATAATGATTGAAAAAACTCTGTAAAAGATAATAAAAATTATGGTAATATTTAGATATCAGGTTCTTTTACAGTAAACCGGCAAAAGAAAGAAGGGGAATCATGGAAAAGAGGATACTGGGAAAAACTAAAGAAAAGTTATCAATAATCGGTTTTGGTGGAATTGTTGTAAATAATGAAACTACCAGTGATGCTTCAAGATATGTTTCAACAGCCATTGACCGTGGTATTAATTATTTTGATGTTGCGCCAGAATATGGAAATGCCCAGGAAATGATGGGACCTGCCCTGGAACCTTATCGTAAAGATATCTTTCTTGCATGTAAAACACATGAAAATACGAGAAAAGGTGCAGAAAAAGAGTTTTACGATTCTCTAAAAAAACTAAAGACAGATTATTTTGACCTCTATCAGCTGCATGAAGTCTATACTTTAGATGAAGTAAACGAGATCACGGGGCCGGGCGGAGCCCTTGAATTTATTATCGAGGCAAAAGAAAAAGGGCTTATAAAATATATTGGATTTACAACTCATTCAGAAAAAGTAGCGATCGCACTGATGGATACTTATGATTTTGTAAGTATCCTTTTTCCATTTAATTGGGCTTTATGGTTTAAAGATGACTATGGTCCCACAGTTCTTAAAAAGGCAGAGGAAAAAGGAATAGGGATCCTGGCTCTAAAAGCGCTTGCAAAAGGTGCCTGGGAAAAGGATGAAAAAAGAAATTGGAACAAATGCTGGTATGCTCCTATGGACAGCCTTGACGAAGCCTCCCTGGCACTCCGTTTTATCCTTTCCTTCCCGGTGACATCTGCTGTCTCACCAAGCCATGCAGAGCTTTTGTGGCTGGCATGTGATATTGCTGATGGTTTCAAGCCTATATCGCCTGAGGAGAAGGATGTCTTAAAGAAGAGATCTCAAAGCATTGATACATTACTGCGTGATCCTGGTTTTAATCTCCATAGTGACTGACAAGCCGTAAAAGAGGTGGTGCAATGATCCCGAATAGAGATATAACTTTTAATTTCATTGTTTCCTCCTATTTTTTGTTTATATTGTTCTACCAAATACCAGAAAGGACCCTCTGACCAATACTTTCAAATCCCAAAAATTTTTATTACCTGATCGCTGCTATTCTATCGCCTTCATTTAAACCTGATATTATCTCTATATAGCTGAGATCCGAGATACCGATTTCAACATATGTTTTTTCAATTGTCCCGTCTCCGGTTATTTTATGGACATAGTTTTTATCATCTTCACCATAAACATAATCAATGGGAACCATCAGTATATTTTCTCCACCTGAGGTCAGGATCTCTATTCCTGCATTAAGTCCATAGATATTTTCTATTTTTATACCCTGAAGATCAGTAAATTCTATAAATATCTCATAGAAAGTGCCTGCACCTGTTATTACCGGGATCTGACCTATCCTGGATAGGCTTCCCTTTATTATATTATCAGGGTAAGCATCAAAATATATAGTGGCTTCCATATCTTCTTTAATTTTATTCTTATCTACTTCCGGAAGGTCTGCTCTTATAATAATTGAGTTAAAGTCGATTATTTCAATAATTTCCTGGTTTATGTTTACCGGGCGGCCGGCTGCTGAAGAAACACTTATTACGAGACAATCATATAGGGCTGCTATCTCCAATTCATCTAAAAGCCCTGATACACCATCATATTCTTCCTGCAGATCATTTAGTTCATCTTCCTTTTGGCTTAAATCAAAATCAGCCTGTGTTCTCTGTTCTTCAAGCATTAAAAGCTGCTGTTTAAATATCAATTGATCCGGTTTTCTTCCCTCACTTTCATTATAGTAATTATACTCGGCAAGCTCTATTTCAATTTCAATATTTTCGTATGCATATTGATGTTTTAAGACTTCATGTTCATATAGGTCTTTTGCATCTTCAATTGATGCTTGAAGTTCCTCCAATTCTTCTATGATCATCTCATCATCAAGTTCTGCAAGTCTTCCGCCTTCCAGGACTATTTCGCCTTCATCCACTATAAATAGTAATTCGCCGCTGATCCCGAAGAAAAGCGGGTCTATGGTTTCAGTCAATGCCCTTCCGGTAAGGTTGATCTTACTTTCTTCACCCCTTAGTTCAACGGTGGCTTCCGGGTATTTACTTTCCTTTTCAGTAGCTTTTGCTGATGGCGCGTCATCCTTATTGCAGGCCGGAAGAAATATGATAAATACGGCGAGTAATAGTACTAACAGGGAAGTAAATATGGCCGGGGCCGTGGTTTTTTTTCTAATTTTTCCCATTTACGATCCTCCCGTCTTTTAGATTTAATATTTCATCACATATATTGCTGATCGAAGTGTCATGTGTGACTATAATTACTTTTTTCCCTTCATCAGCCAGCTTTCTTAAAATACCTATGATCTCTTTTCCGGTATTTGAGTCAATATTTCCTGTCGGCTCATCAGCCAGGATAATATCCGGGTTATTTATAAGGGCCCTGGCAATTGCTACTCTCTGCTGTTCTCCGCCGCTTAGCTTATTGGCCCTCTGTTTTAGAAGCTTTCCACTTATTTCGAATCTATCAAGCAGTTCCAGGGCTGATCTTTTCCCTTCATCCCTTTTTGTTTTTGTAAGCTCCAGGGGCAGCAGCACATTTTCAAGTGCGGTAAGACCCGGCATCAAATTAAAAAATTGAAAAACAAAGCCGATCACATTCCTCCTGTAGGCTACTATTTGTTTTTCATTCAGTTTGTTTATAAGTATGTCCTCTACGTAGATCTCTCCTGATGTCGGCATATCCAGGGAACCAATAAGGTTCAGGAGGGTGGACTTCCCGCAACCGCTCTTGCCTAAAATGGCTGTCATTTTATTCTTTTTGAAACTACAGGTAATATCATCCAGGGCTTTAATGGTATTATCACCAGACTTAAAGTGCTTTGATACATTTTTCAAGTATATGATCGAGTCATTTTTTATTTCACCAGGCACTTTTTCTCCTTATAATATTTTTAAAATAATCCTATTCAAAATATATTGACCATTTATTCAAACCTTATGACATCGGCCGGCCTTAACCTGGATATTGAGATAGCAGGTATGGCCGTACCTGCAAGGCATGCAAGCATTGAACCGGCCAGAGCATATAATATTGTCCTGTAATCCATAGAAGCCTGCCAGTTTTCTGTAATATCCGGGGCGGCGAGCTGCTGCATTTCCCAATCACTTAATGCTTGACGGCCCGTACTGGCATCGGCTACCTGAAGCACTAGATTATTGATCAAAAAGTTATTTGTAACCGATATCAGGATCAAGCCGACCAGCAGGGCTATTATACAGATGATCAAACCCTCTATCAAAAATTGCTTTATGATGCCCGAATTCGAGAAACCAATGGCTTTCATGGTACCGATCTCCTTTGCCCTTCCCCTCACACTTACAAACATAGAAGAAAGAACAATAATAAACCCGGCCCCAAATGCACTAAATAACCCGATGAGTGATATATCTTTTACTGCCTCTATGGAATATACAGTGTTTTCAAATTGTGCAGCATTAGAGTTAATTGCAAGCTTTTCCCCCAAACCTGCTTCTTCAAGGATTTCGCCCGCTTCCTTAAGGGCAATGTCCACATTATCATAGGAATCTACTGTAAATATTGCCGTGCTCAAAGCATCATCCTCAAGTGATAGAAGTGTTCTCGAAGTCTTTATAGGCATGTAAATATTATCAAGGCCCGACATCTTTAATTCGCCATCCGAGGACTCTTCTCCCAGGGATACATTTTCGAAGATCCCCTTGATGAACAGGGTCCATCCATTTACTACAATGCTTGATCCTATTAATAGATCATTGGCATCTGCAAAGTCTTTTGATACCACGCAAACATCTTTCCCGATATCATATTCCCTAAAATACTCACCTTCAATAAGCTCCAGTCTTCCATTTTCAAAATCAGTAAGATTTTCCAGGTCGCTTACACCTATTATCGGGAAATCCCAGTATATTCTTTCAGTTAAGTCACCTTTACCTTCTTCAATATCAACTTTTTCCCCTTTGCCTTCTTTTTTAAAATCCGTAAATTTATCCTGGCTTTCCCATAAAAGCTGAAGGGGTGACGCCAGGCCCTCTAATCTGGAAGAGCCGAAGATTATTTTCTCAGCACTTTGAATATGCTGACTTCCCAGTATTTTATCGATTCCGTCTTCACTAAAGAAATAAGGGGTCTCGCTATATTCCTCAGATCCTTTTACTTCACTAAAAAATTCTTTTAAATATTCTTGACTTACTTCCAGGATAAGTTTTGTTCCCAGGGCCTGCTTTGCATGCTCGATCTGTGAATTAGAAAGAACATATACATTTATCATCAAGATGCCCAGCATAAAACAGATAGTAAGCACTGCCATGAGCGCAATATTCTTGCCTTTATTCCTGAATACATTTTTTACTATCCTAATAATCGAGTTAATCTATTGTTCCCTTCCCGGGCCAGCTGGATCTTATCCTGGCCCAGCCAATAATTCTATTTATGAAGCAGGCCGGTATGATGGAGCATACAGAACAAGATAGCTTATATAGAAAGCCCCTGTTTTAGATCTTTTTAAGAGAAAACCTGGTCTAAAGATTATTTATGCCCCTGTCCACTACAAGTCCGAGCATATTTTTAAATATTTCAGGGCTTAAGGTATGTATAATGGCTAAACAGGTAATAAATATAGTTGCTGCCAGCCACTTTGTATACTTGCCCCTGGTCCTGGCAAAAAGAATTATTGATAAAATACCTATAACAATAGGCCCGACTATTTTAACATCACCCAGTGGTATGCTATATCCAGCTACAAAAGCCTCACTGGTCCCAAAGAAAGATACCAGGTCAAAACTGAAATTAGCCACAATTAGCACTGTTTCCAAAATCAATAGTAATAATAAAAACCAGGATGCCCATCTTGTTGATGGTCCTTCGGTCCTGTAGACTTCATAGATCACAGCAGGAAACAGCAGGATAACTATAATAAGTGGTTTGGATATTAATATGCCTATGATTATTCCTATCAGTGCAAGTATGCTGACAATTGTACAGATCAGTGCTGCATGCCTGGTAGGTTTAGCCATTTCATTTTCCTTTCCCTTCCTGTTAGCAATTATTGTATTTCAATATACGCTATACTGGAACCTCTATATTTTATTACAAATATATTTAAATAACAGTATCAAATTCAGCTCAAAAGAGAATATACCATCCGGGAAAGATTTTTAATTAAAAAAATTGTTTATTATTTTTTAGTATACCAAAGAAGAGGCAGCTGCTTCATGGATATCTTGATATTGCCTGGACCTGGTTAGAATTTCTTAATTGAAGTCCTGGGTAAAAGAGAGAATATTATCTATATCTATATCAGAGTAGTACTCCTTGAATACCTTGTAATAATAAACTTCCTCTTTATTTCTTAAAACCGGACCATCAGGAGAACTATTATTATCTGAAAATTCTTTATCTGTAATTATAGTATTGATCATTTCCTCCACAGTATCTTCAATACCGGAACCTTCCCAGAATTTAGCTTTATCCCTCCAGGCAATTTTATCGGGTAAATATTTTGAGGCGACTTTTCTAAGTATGTATTTTCCTGTATTTCTATCTTCTGGAACCTTATTTTTAGGAGGGATCTTTAATACATAGTTTAGCAGGTTCTCGTCCAGCATTGGAAGTTTGATATTGACACTGTAAGCATTTGCAGTCCTATCAACTCTTTGCAAAGCTGTATTATGCAAGCTATTTATGGCATTTACCAGTTCTTCCTGGATCACTTCAGAGGAGTCCAATTCTAAAAAGTAGTTATAACCTGCAAAAAGCTCATCTCCACCTTCTCCAGAAAACACTATATCAGAAGATGCTGAGATTTTTGAGACCATCATATTGCCAAGGGTGCTTCTTACCAGAGGCGCGTCAAAAGATTCCAGGTGATAGATAGCCTTTGGAATAATTGAAAATAGTTCTTCTGTTTCAAGTTTATATTCTGTATGCCTGGTACCAAGATGATCTGACACTTCCCTTGCAGCCAGAAGGTCCGGAGAACCTTCGTACCCTACAGAATAGGTATACACTCTGTCTGAAAATTCTTTGAGTAATGCTGCCACAAGAGAAGAATCAAGACCCCCGCTTAGCCAGACTCCTAAGCTTGAATTCTCGTCAGATATTCTTCTATCCATCGATTTTAAAAGGTAATCCTCCAATTTATCTTCCATGAGTCCTGGATCCTGGTTTTTAAGTATGGAATAATCATCTGTATCAATTATTTTGATTATTTCCGGTTTTTCAGTATTTAACATATAAGATCCAGGAGGAAATTCTTTTATTTCCTTTGAAAACTCAATGAGGGATTTAACTTCAGAAGCAAACATCAAAATATGATCGTCTTTAAAATAATAGAGCGGCTTTCTACCAATAAAATCCCTTGCCAGATAAATATTTCCTTTTTTATCAACAATAGCCAGGGCAAAAGAACCTTTAAAATCCTTGAATATTCTCTCACCCGCCATATCTAAAAGAAGACATATTTTATGAGAATCTGAAATCATGGGATTGTCAATCTGGATACCATATTTTGTAAGCAAATAATCCAGATTATATATTCTTCCATCGACCAAAACTATATTCCTGCCTACTCGGGTCTCAAAATGATAATTAGTATTTATTCCCACGTATCCTCCAGGTATATTTAATACCTCTCTTCTTTCTCCCCTATGAGATATTTTATCCAGGAGAATATTAATTTTTTCCTTATTTTTTTTGCTGCCGTTTAAATTTACAATTCCTGCTATACC
>SDBU01001190.1_pt1 | contig 37922 bp, 22 predicted proteins | sample 2277071 | NCBI WGS metagenome assembly SDBU01 (sample SAMN10397929, study PRJNA504765) | marine sediment metagenome | isolation source: marine sediment core GS08_GC12, 126 cmbsf | place: Arctic Ocean: Gakkel Ridge, Loki's castle | collected 2008 | reverse complement strand
TTTTCGAAATTTTTTCTATTACACCGATATTAATGAATTTTTCAGCCCATTCTTCTGCAATCTTTCCCCAAGTATAAATCTCAAATGCTCTTTTTTTGGCATTTTTACTTAAAAGGTCAAATTTCTCATCATCTTTTACAAGTTCAACAACATTATCAACAAATTTCTTTTTATATACATCACTGTATGGGTCCCCTTCTATAAGAATTCCTGTTTTTCCGTTAATTACAGTTTCCGGCAGTGCGGCAAGAACGGATGATACGACCGGCAGCCCTGCCGCCTGGGCTTCAATTGCCGCTATGCAGGATGTTTCCCTCCAGATATTAGGATACACCATAAGCCTTGACTCCATCATCTCCTCAGCAAGTTGTGATTGTTTTACGCTTCCTCTCATTATTACACCGGGACGATTCAGTTTTTCCAGAAGAGGTTTCATCTCATTATCCTCAGAGGTTGGCACATAAGTAAAAATATGAAGTTCAGCTTTCGGCAGCTTCTTTTTTATTTCAGGAAATAAATCGAGCAGGATTTCTAATCCCCTCTCCGGCCTGCTTGAATAGAGCAGTTTATATCTGTTTCTTTTTATTCCCTCTAAGTCAAAATGCTCGGGATTAATTCCGTTTCGTGTAATATAAAATTTCTTCTCCGGCAGATTTAAACCCTTAGCCCACATATCGGTCTGCCATTTACTCAAAGTAAAAAATTCAATGTCCGAAAGGTCTATCTTATTAAAATCATATTCATCCAAAAAAGCCATTTCGAAGTGGTCATGCAGCCACAACACCTTTTTTTCAGCATTAATTTTTGAAAAATATGGTTTAAAAGATCGGGAGGCTATAAAAACTTTGATTCTGCAGAATCTATTAAAAATGTAGAAATCTGTAAGGTCGCCGTATTCAACATCTTCATAAACACCTGGATTCTCGCACTTGTTAAAAACCTTAACACAATATCCCATAGATGCCAGTTCCCGGGCAATATAAAAAAGAGCACTCTCACTTCCTCCTAAGGCAAATTCATAAATAGTGTTACCGTCAAAAGGCATTCCTACGGTGTAGAAAACAAAATCGGCAGTTTTATTATCAACAGAGATTCCTATTTCCTTTGCTGTATTAAGATAATTTTCATAAGCTTCATCATAGTTAATATTTTTAGATATCGCTTCTTTGAAATACCTTAAAGCAGCTTCCTTTTTATTCATCGAATAATTTACCAGCCCAAGTGTATTAAATGCCTGAGCAAAATCTGAATCCAGACTCACTACATTTTTCAGAATTTGAGCAGCTTTTTCAAAATTTCCCTTTTGATATTCGAGGCATGCAAGATTATATAGCGTTTCAGTATGGTTGGGATTTATTTTAATAATTTTATTATATATTTTTTCAGCCTTATCGATTTCCTTTAAATAAGCCAATTTATTTCCTTCATCAAAAAGAGCCTGAATATCTTCTTCATTATAAATTTCCTGTTCTTTCAAATCGGCCGGTTCAATCATTTTATCCGGTTCAGAGCCCCACTTTTCAATAAATTTTTTCCTGTTTTCTTCAAGGATATCGTTGTATTCTTTATCGATATTCCTGAATGTTACGGAACCAAAGTGATGAACAAAAACTCCTTTTGCGACCACACATAAAAATCCGGCATTTAAAGCCCTGAGACAGAAGTCATCATCTTCATAATTTCCCATTTTAAATCTCTCGTCAAATCCGCCGATAGTATTTATGACATCCCTTTTTATAAATAAACAAAATCCCCTTAATCGGGGATGTTCAATATAGTCACTTTTATTTTTCTGCCAAAGATTTTCAGCATAGAACTCCATTTTATTATATTCCTTATAAACAGCATTTTCATCAAGCTGAACTCCGCTTATCCAGTTTGTCATCGGACCGGTCAAACCAATCTTCTCATCTTTATCAGCAATTTGTGTCAATCTTTTTAGCCAATTCCTTGACACAAGTACATCATTATTTAAAATGAGATAATATCTTCCTTTTGAATTCCTGATTCCCATATTAACTGCGGATGCAAATCCCAAATTATGCTCATTTCTTATATATTTACAATCGCTTCTATGTTTAAAAAATATCTCTGTTCCGTCAGTAGAACCATTATCAACTATAATAATTTCAGCCTCGTTTAAATCGGTATTCCTCTTTATATACTCGATACAAAGTTTAGTATATTCGAGCTGATTATAAACCGGTATTATTATACTAAATTTTATCATGGCTTAAAAGAATTAGAAGTTAGGAGTGAGAAGACAGAAAGTAAAAACATAAGGTTTATTATTTTTCTACTCTAACTCCTAACTCCCAACTCTTAACTCCTAACTCCTTACTTCTTCTTACATATATATATCATTTGCGGGCTTTTATTAGTAAATTCGCTCTTGTCATAGTCTCCGAAAAATTCCACAACTTCAAATCCGTTTTTCTCAAGCATCATCTGCATTTCAAACCTAAAAATTATCGCCATATCGAGATGCCGTGCAAATTTACCTAAATTGCCCTTCTTATCGTATTCCTCATATAAAAAGTCAATACTCATTACCTGTTCAGCCATATTTCTCTGCACAAACTCCCACTGTAATATTGTTTTATTTTCAGGCTCATAATAAAAATGTTTTAAAAACCTGATATCCGATTTTTCCTCGGCACATAGTTTAAAATTTGGCGAAAAGATATCTATCATAAACAGCCCGTCATCTTTTAGGTGGTTGTGAACAGCCCTCAAACAGGCTTCCTGTTCCTTTTTGGTTGTTAAAAGCAGAAAAGAATTAAACGAGATAAAAATAAATTTGAACTTTCTCTTAATTGAAAAATTACACATATCACCATGAATAAACGTGATTTTGGAAGATACCTCCTCCGGTAACCGGGCTATCTCTCTCAGACCAATATTAATCATATTTATAGAGTTATCGATACCAAATATTTCAAGTCCCTGTTCAGCTATGGGTATAGCGACTCTTCCTGTACCGACTGCGAGTTCGAGTATAGGCGAGTCACATTTTTTGGAATATTCAACAGCAAAATCCATATCGCCCTTTAAATCTTTCCATTCAAAATCGTAAATCTGGGCAAGTTTATCGTATTGAGTTTCCATATTTATTTTCCCTTTATTTCAAAATTTAAAATAAATTAGTAAATTTACTAATATTAATGTTTGTGAATATCCTTACAAAATGTTCTCAGGTGAGATTTTTTTTCAGCAACTTTCCTTATTATGCTGAATATAATAGACTTGATTTCAAATTATTATAAAATTCTACGTAATAGTTATTCTCAACTCTTCGTATGATTTTTTGTCTAATGTACATTTCAAATTGAAAAGCGGGTCGACATAATCCTTTTTTAATCTTTTTGCCTTTTCAAATTCTTCAATAGAGCCTTCTTTTTTTCCTTCTCGATATAACAACACTCCAAGATTATTTCTGCATTCTGCATGACCCGGATTCAACATAAGTAATTCTTTAAAACAATTTTGCGCTTCCTTAAATTTACCCTCATTAATATAAAAATTACCGATTGTAAAATATGCAAGGTCATTTCTTGAATTTATTGTCAAAACTTTTTTAAAATTCTTTAGAGCTTCATCTTTTTTACCCATTCTGTATAAGATGGAACCGAGACTTATCCTGAAATCCTCTTCATTATCGTACACCCTTGATAAACTTTGAGCTATCTCTCTTATATCATGCTTCAACAGAACTTTCCCTCTTTCTATTTCACTTTCTCTCATATTAAAATAATCTTCATTATTAATTCTGCGTCTCAGCAGCGGAAGGTCGAGATATTCAACAGGATACATACTTGCAATTCTCAGCCAGTAATCATACTCTGATTCATACTGCAATGTTTCATCAAATAGTCCAATTTCTTCAATAACCTTTCTTTTCACTAAAGTTGTAGAAATAGACTTAATTCTGTTTTTTTCAAACATCATTCCGGCAAATTTATTCTTATCAAACTCCGTGAAAAGTTCAAAACCCTGCATGAAATTCCCATTATCATCTATAAAAGTCGTTCCGCAAAAAACCATTCCGGTATCTTCAGACTGGTTAAGCTTAGTGACTTCTAATTCTATCCTCATTTTTCCGGTAACATCCTTAACATCCATTAGAGCAATTAAATCACCGGAGCAATGCTTGAGTCCTTTGTTACGTGCCTTTACTAAGGATTCATCATTAAATTCAATATATTTTATTTTTTCTCTATATTCATCTAAATCTAATTTTTTAATCTCTTCAATATAATCGCTTACTATTATTACCTCTAATTTTCTGTAAGTACTATTAAAAACACTCTTAAGACAGGTTCCGATAAATTGGTTCCTTCCAACTACCGGAATTACTACACTAATTAAACTCAAATCCTTTTCTCCTGATAAAACTGATTCCTTTCTATACGTATATTATTATTCGACAAAATTTGTTTTTTAGTTTATTTTATCAGGACTTCTTTCTTCTTTTTTCAAGAATTTTTTTTGCACCGGCTGTGCAGTATAAATCCTCCTTCAATAATTTTTTAATCTTCAATATTATTTTAATATCACCCGAATTATATCTTCTCTGATTTCCTTTGGTACGTAACGGAACAAGAATATCGGAAAATATCTTTTCCCAATATCTTAAAGTATAAACAGAAACACCTGTTTTCTTGCTAACTTCATTTACAGTTAAGTAAAACTCTTCCATAATTTAAAATTCAGAATACAACAGAAAGAATTCAAAAATTGGAAATGATTTAGTTATTTTCTTATTCTGGCTCCTGACTTCTGAATTCCTTTGTAATAATGATTCTTATGTTAAAAAAGCTAAATATGTTCTTTAGAATAATAACATAGAAATAATTATTATGATATATAGTTACAAACTTAGTAAATTACTCTAATTTTAAAACAAAAAAATTTATTTATTCTTAGTTTTCTTCATTTCCTTCCAGCTTTTAGCAATCTCTTTTAGGTCGAGTTTAGAAATACCTGCGGCTGCTTTATTCTCACTAATAATCTTTTTGTAAATCTCTTCTCTATGTATAATAACATCCTTAGGAGCATCGATACCAATTCTGACTTGACCACCATCTATACTGACAATAGTTATCTTTATATCATTCCCAATATTTATACTTTCGCCGGTTTTTCTTGTTAATATTAACATTTTTAATTTATATATTTAATTAATTTCTATAAATTTAAAAATACTGCTCCATAGAAAATTCATCAGACTCAATTATTATCTGTTGAGCTATTTTGTTATTTTGATTAATTATAATTGGTCCTTTAAGATTTGCAGTGGGTCTTTTAGAATCTCCTTTAATTGTTATTACCGCATACATAATTAAATCTTCATCGACAAAATCACCTAATAAAGAAACATCATCTTTAATAATCTTGGGTTCATATTTTTCATTTACAAGAAGTGGACTTATTATGGGAAATGATATTTCAGGGTCATCAATAGAAATTAAAAATTGGAAAGGGTCATATTCTTCAAATACTAAAATTGCATATCTCTTAAGATTCTCAAAACCGAATATCCCCTGGGGAAAATTGATAACCTTATCTTCCCTAATATTTAATTCCCCGAATTGACTATTATTAATAACTATTTCTTTTGACATAACAATATTAAATTATGTTTTATTCTAAATTAAAAACAATATACAAAAAAAAAAATTAAAATACAACATTTTTTTATAATTGTAGAAAATCTAAAAGACTTGGTGAGATTACTCTTGCTCCTGCACTTAAAGCAGCATTTAAAGCATTTTCTTCAGCTTTAAACTGAATAAAAGCAGTGCCAAAATCAGTATCCTCATTTTGGGAAAGTCTTTCTTTTAAAGCTATATTTTGAATTTCGAATCTATCCTTGTTGAAATATGCCGCCTGTTTCCTTGTCCCAACTCTCAAAAATGCATTAAGAAGCTGGTCTAATGATTTATCAAGATTGTCCATTATTGTATCCATTTCAGCCCTGACAAGTTTCTCGGGATTATTCTTAAATTGGTTTCTGAGTTCATATATTGCTTGAAAGATATTTACACCACCCTCGTCAGTCATATCAAATAACTTCGACCCGGGTACGTTTAACTCTATTTTAGTATTTTCATTAACCTGCCGGTTATAATGATCGGAATTCCCTCGATATGTTACAATTTCCAAATCAAGGTCATTATTTAAAACATTTGTATCTAAAGTAAACGGCACACTTAGAGTTTCAGTTCCGCCAAAAATATATTTTCCCTTATACTTTGTATTGGCTATCTCAAGAAGATTATCTAAAATAAGATCTAACTGGTTAGCTATGTCAACTCTATCTGAGGTGGTATCATTTGCCCCTTTAAGCGCCAAATCTTTTACTGTTAAATAAACCTCGTTAACATCGTTAAGTGCGGCTTCTGTCATAGTCAGGAATCCAACGGTATCGTCTATATTCTTATCATACTGGATATTGCTTTCAAGAACAGTTCTCAAACGCATCGATTTTGTGGCTGCCATCGGGTCATCTGAAGGACGGTTTACTCGTTTGGCTGTAGCAAGCTGCTCTTGGAGTATGTTCATCCTATTTCTGCTTGCATCTAAATTACTAATTACCGTCCTAATCCTTAATGTATCTGGTATACGCATACCTATAAACCTGGTTTAAAAAATATTCTTACACCATATTTATTAATGTATCAAATAATTCATCAACTGTCGAAATAACTCTTGCAGAAGCTTGATAGCCTCTCTGAAACCTTATCAAATGAGTGAGTTCTTCATCAATAGAAACCCCCGAAGTAGAATCTCTCAGATTTTCAAACTCTGCTAAAATTAGCTTTTGCCTCGAAGCGTTATCATCAACATTCTTAGCACCTATTCCAAGCTGTCCAATTGTTTTTGCTAAATAATCATCAAATGTTTCTGTATTATTTTCAAAAACCAATATACCTTTAAGATTTGCTATTTGTAAGGCTATTTTATTATCACCCGGTGCTCCGCTAATTACGGTGTTACCTGCCCCATCGAGTGTTTCAACCCTTTCTGCTGCGGCAATATTATTTATACTTTCTTTAACTGCATCGGAAAGGTCAATATCTTTTGCACCTGTTCCTGCAAAAAAATCATTATCGTGCGGCACTTCTGATAAACTTCCCTTAATTCCAACTCCATTCCTGTGTAAAGAGTTCACCTGAGTAATGATACTGGCAATGATGCTGTCAAATCTTTCTCTATATAGAGGAACAACTTCATTTCTTATTTCAAGAAGTCCGGACAGCTCTCCGCTATTCGGTTTAAACTCCAATCCACTTTCTGAACCAAATATCTTTGTTACAAAATCAACCCCGTTATTAAAATCCATTTTTTCTAATGTAGATACTCTCTCGCCGTCACTGACAAGAGAATTACCGCTTATTGCTATATTTACTGCTCCGCTGGAATCTTCTTTAAAATAAACAGTTACCATCTTAGAAAGTTTGTCGATTTCTAAATCTCTTTTATCACGCAGCGTGTTTGCTGTCCCACCCAGATTTTCCGCCGCAACTATCTTTTCATTTAAACCTGCTATACTCTGTGCAATATTGTTTATTTCATCGACCTTCTGACCTATTTGAAAACTTACATCACTGCTGAGAGAAACAAGCTGATCGTCTATTCTTTTTATCGACTCAATTAAAGTCTTTCCATGCTCTAAAATAACAGTTCTTGTCGAACCGCTTTCAGGATCATTTGCAAGTTCATGAAAATTATCGAAAAATTTCTCTATCTGTTCTCTGATTCCAAATACTCCATTGGGTTCATTAAATATATTTTCTATCTGTTTATAAATCCTTTGCTTTTCTTCGAAATATCCTAAAGGAGAATTATGTTTTCTAATTTGTCGGTCAATTATTTCATTTCTCACTCTTCTTATAGACGCTACTTCTACTCCGGTTCCAAAAATCCCTTGAGGCGTTTTAAATGGATAGCTTGGATCAAAAGCAATTTGTTGTCGGGAATATCCTTCAGTATTAACATTTGCAATATTATTTCCGGATACATTCAACCCTGCTAAATTAGCCCTTAATCCCTTCCTCCCAATATCAAAAATGCTGTTTAGTCCTATCGGCATATCTGTCTAAACCTTTCTATCGACTATTCTGAAACTATTCCCTTTTTCCTTTCTTTTCTTGCCTCCTTTTTTATAAAACAACTCCTTCTCATTTGCACCGTAAAAAACTTTTATATTTTCCTCAAGAAACTCAAGTCCTGTTTCAATCATATACTTGTTATTTTCATTTAATTTTATAATATTTATAACGACAGATTTGAACTCCTCTGCAAGTTTATAAAGTTTGTCGGAATATTCGCTATCGACAACCTGTATAATATCCTTAAATGTTATATTTTTTTCGGATATGTTGTTATTTTTTAAAATTTCTACTACATATTCTTTCCTTTTTTCTTCCAATTTTTTAATGTTTTCAATGACATAATCCTGTTCCTTTATGTTCGCTTCTATTGCTGCCGCATCACTACTCATAAGTATTTCTTGCTCTTGTAATAGAAGGTCTCTAAGTTGAGTGTTATAATTTATCTCCTTCCCTACAATAGCTATTAAATTATTAAGATTTTCTTCCATTTGTTCCATAATTCCAATATACCTTTAAAAGTTAGTTTAAATTAAATAATATTAATATATACTGCTATATAAAATATCGGAAAAATATTAAGCAATCTTTAATCTGTCATCTTTTTGTTTAAATATTTCAGAAAATTTGAGTATTTTTTGGATATAATTTTTTGTTTCTTTAAAAGGTGGAATACCGTTATATTTTTCAACATTTCCGGGTCCGGCATTATAAGATGCAAGTGCTAATTCCAGGTCACCGTTATTTCTGTTCAACATTTTTCTGAGGTATGCTGAACCACCTAAAATATTTTCATTTGGATTGAATATCTGTTTTACTCCTACTTCTTTAGCAGTAATGTCTATAAGCTGCATTAAACCTTTTGCACCCGATGAAGAAACTGCTCCGGGTTTTCCGCCGGATTCCTGAGCTATCACTGCTTTTATCAAAGAAGGCTCTAAATTATATTTTTCCGCCGCATTTTTTATTATTCCGTTAAAATTATTTACTCTATCATATATCGTATTTATATCGTTAAACTTCAAGCTGCTTTGGTTTTTCTTAATTTCTATTTTTTTATTTATAGTCTTTAATTTGTCTATAGTTTTTTCATTATCCAACGGCATAAATTTATTTTCAGGTTTCAAACTTTTTGGAGCAAGCTTCCTTTGAATAGGAATACTGTTTTCTATGTGATGTTTCTTTTGAACAGCATTACAAATAATTTTTGATAATCCTATAGAATTTCTCTCTGACATTTTTTTTGATATTTCCTCATCAAACATACTCAAATATATATCATAATCTAATCCCTTTTTAGTAAGCCCGGCATTCGGTATGGTTTTCCTCATTGATTTTAGCATCATTTGGATAAAATATGATTCAAAACTCTGAGCTGCTTCTCTAAGTTTAGAATCTTCATCCTTTTTGTAATGCTTTAAAAAACTTTTGGCTATTTTTTCCTGTCCGATTCTTCCAAGCAGCGGATTCAAATTTCCTTTTATATTAGAAAGCATAATACTTTCCTTATATTAAATTTACAAATTACCATTTAGTAAAAGTGAAAATATATCATATTACATTAGCAATTTTCCTATTTCATATTCTATAAAATTATAAGTTCTGCATTAAGAGCTCCTGCCTCTTTTAAAGCTTGAAAAATAGCTATAATATCTTTTGGAGTAACCCTCAGTGCATTCAAAGCTTCTGAAAGATTTCCGATATTTCCTCCCTCTCTTTCGCTGAGAACAATAACAGAAGCTGTTTCCGGAGGGGGAGCAGGTTGACCTGCAGCAGCCGGAGCCGGTCTGATTTGAATGGTAAGGTCTCCATGCGAAATTGCTACCGGCATAATCTTAACATCGCTTCCAACAACAACCGTTCCGGTTCGTTCATTCACAACCACCTTTGCTGATACATCAGGATTAACTCTTACCTGTTCTATAATTGATATAAACTCTATAATCCTGCTGCCATCTAAATATGCTTCCGGAATTTGAATATCTATATCGGCTGCATTCACCGCTGAAGACATCATTTCATCAAAATAGCTGTTAATTCTCTGGGAAACTCTGAATGCTGATGTAAAATCAGGCTGTTTAAGCTTGAAAAGCACATTCCCATTGGATATAAAAGTTAAAGGATGTTCTATTTGAACCTTTATGCCGTTAATAATTTTTCCTACAGATGGAAAATTGTTTCTCTCTGGTCCACCCGGACCGGCGGAATTCAATCCTCCAATAGAAACTGGTCCCTGAGCATACGCGACCAGCTCATTATTTATATCATATAGCGGAGATTGAATCAGAGTTCCCCCAGCGAGGCTTCGTGCATCACCAATAGAAGAAACAGTCGCATCAGCGAGAGTTCCTTTTGATGCAAATGGAGGAATCTCGGCAGTTATCCAGACACCTGCTATGTTCCGCATCCGTAATCTTGCTTCATCGATATTTATATCCATATTTCTCAACAGATTTGCAAGTGAACGAATAGTAAAAAGGGCAAATATTCCGTCACCGGTTCCATTTAATCCGGTAATAAGACCATAACCCGTTACCCTTTTACTTTCCATACCCTGTATATACCCAATATCTTTTAACCTGACCTGGGAACTTAGCTCTTCTGCCAGCAAAATAAACATTAACAATCCGATAATGAATGTAAATTTCTTATTTTTCATGTTTCTCTTAGATTTTAGTACCCTGTTAAATTTCTTATAAATTGAAGTTTCATACCTTTTATGACAACACGCTTCTTAATCTGTGAAATCAGTGGTCAATTTTTGAACTAACAAATTAAAAAATCCAGTTTATAATTCTCGTAAAAAATCCGGGTCTGTGTCCCTGTTCTACAACTCCATTGCCTTTATGAAATATATGTACATCTGCAACCTTTGATGACAATATAGTATTACTCGAAGTAATATCCTGGGGTCTAACCACTCCGGTAAGTTCGGTTACCTGCTTTTCGCCATTTACGTCCATAACTCTTGCTCCTTTTATCAAAAAATTCCCATCCTCAAGAATTTTGAAAATTCTTACTGAAATACTGGCATTAAACTGACCGGATGTCACAATCTGCGAGCTTCCCTGATATTGATTATCTGAAGATGTGCTTGCACTGAATCCGGTCAAAAAATCGATAAATCCGGTACCTGCTTTATTATCTATACCCATTTCATTCTGCTTTGATGTTCTCGTTTCTGCTTTATTTGCGGAGCTTGTCTGCTCATTTACCAAAATTGTCACTACATCACCAATCTTATGAGCTTTCAAATCAGAATATATTGACCTTCTTATTTGGGCTTCCAATCTATTGTTAAAAATAGAAATCAAAAAAATTATCAAAAATGTAATTTTCAATCTACCTATCATCTAATTTCCTCTTACTATTTATGATTTTCGATTTACGATTTTCGATTTACGAATGTAAATGATTTATTGTTTTTAAATATCAGCTATTAAGTAACATTACAATATAGTAAAAAAAGGAATTTTAGAATTCGTAAATCTAAAATCGTAATTCGTAAATTCATATTAAATCATCTTATAATTACCGAAGCACTCCCATCAATCTGAGCAACAATTTGCTCATTTGAAGATAAATTTAAAACCTTTATATAATCATTAAGACTACCATTTTGCATTGCCTTCCCGGGAGTAGTAACTACTATATTCCCCTTAATAACCTTAATCGTAACAAATCTACCCCTCTCAAGCAGCGGAACATCTCTAAGCATATTACTTTTAAATATATCACCCTTTTTAATATTAATTTTTGGCTGCTTGCCAATCGCATCTTCAATTTTATAAATTACATCTTTTCCCGAGGTTGTCGTCTCTCTTCTTTCTATAAGCAAATCATTTTCGCTAATCACATCATCCGGTGAAATGTCTTTATTTGAAAGGACAACATTCTCAAACACCCTTATTTTCAATGGGACACTGACAACTTTATATAATTTTTGCCCGTTATAAATTCCAACACTCAAATGCAATAAACCTTTAAGCATTCCTATCCTACGCTCTATAACATCGATATGAAGTTTGTTTGAAGGAGCATATATACTTTTTATCCTTCTCTTAAAACTAATCTCATGATTTTCAGATTTATAGGAAAGTTGTTTCTTTAGATATTTTTTTGCAACATCATATATCTTTTCTTCCGTAATTTCTTTCACTGTTATCGATACAATGACTTCTTTGCTTCCTGATAGTTTTATTTTATCAACGTTAAACTTTTTATGTTTTAGGCGATTCAATATATATGAATCCTTTATGGCTCTTATCTTCAAAGGAGTTGGACTGTTTGCAATTATCACATCTGATATTTTTTTCTTTAACTCTTCCTCGGAACACCTTATCTCAGCAATATCCCCAATCGTAATAACAGAACTCGACACCATCACCTCATCTTTTAACTTGATATCAATCTGTTCAATTCCGTAAACAGGGAAATAATTGAAAATAATTACAGCAGGGATAAAATTAAATCCGATTATAAACAGCAGAAATTTTAATAATTTTTTTATCTTTTTCATATTTCTGTTTCAAATTTTAAATATTTATTTAATTTATAAATGACAACCCGGCAATAGCTATTAACTGTTAGTTATTTACTATTAGCAATAAGTCATTTACATTCGTAAATCGTAAATCGTAAATCTAAAATCGTCACTATCTCTTCAAACCATTAACAGTATTCATCATATCGTCTGCTGCCTGAACGCCTTTAGAATTTATTTCATAAGACCTCTGGGCAATAATCATATTAACAAGCTCTTCGACTACATCCACATTCGCGCTTTCAAGGTAACCCTGTATAATCTTTCCGAAACCCTCCGTATTAGGAGTACCTATTATCGGTGCTCCGGAAGCTTGAGTCTCTTCATAAAGATTCTGACCAACCGATTTTAAACCGGCAGGATTAAAAAATTTAACCAGTGTCATCTGACCAAGTTCCTGCATTTGCACCTGACCATATATTTCAACCTGAACAAAACCATCTAATCCAATACTGACACTTGTTGCATTTTCAGGTAAGGTAACAAGCGGCTCAAGATCAAGCCCATCAGACGTTACAAGGTTTCCTCGGTCAGAAATCTTAAAAGTGCCGTCTCTCGTATAGGCTATCGTACCATCGGGTCTGTTTATCTGAAAAAATCCATTCCCATCTATTGCAACATCGAGAGGATTGTTCGTGTAATATACATCTCCCTGTTGAAATATCTTTTGATTTGCCACCGGTCTTGAACCGTTTCCTATCTGGAGATGCGTTGGTACAAAAGTACCCTGCAGGTTCGATGAACCTGCTGTACGCATAGTCTGATAAATTAAATCCTGAAATTCAACCTTACTTTTCTTAAATGCAGTAGTATTAACATTAGCAAGATTATTTGCAATATTATCCATAAAAAGCTGCTGGGCTTCCATTCCGGTTGCTGCAGTCCTGATAATTCTGTTCATCTAACCTCCCTTGATTAATATCTAAAATATATTAACTATCTATTATTTTTAATTCTCTATTCTCAATTTACGATTTGTTAAATTAAGCAATACCCTTGAATATCATAAATCGTCATTCGTAAATCCTATCCTCGCATTCTACCTATATCATTAACAGCTCTATCCAGGGTTTGATCCTGTGATAAAATAGCTTTTTGATTAGTTTCAAAATCACGAATAGTACTAATCATTTTCACCATTTCTTCAATAGGACTGGCATTAGATCCCTCGAGTACTCCCTGTCTGATCCGAAATGTATCTGTATTTGGAGTAAATCCGTTTGCCTGCGGAGCATGAAAAAGCCCATCACCCATCTTTAACAAATTATAAGGTTGTGGAAAATCAGTTATCATTAAAGTATTTACAATATTACCATCTACTGTAATTGCCCCATCATCTCCTATAAAAACCTCGCCATCCGGAATTTGTATCGGTAGTCCATCCTGCCCAAGAACCCTGTACCCGTTTGTCGTTACCAGATTATTTCCCCCATCAAGAACAAAATTCCCATTCCTTGTATATCTGACGCCATTCAGCGTCTCAACAGTAAAAAAGCCACTCCCCTCAATCGCAGAATCCATCCAATTTTTAGTTACAATAAACTTACCCTGAGCAAAATCAGTCTTTACTACATCAACCTCATCAAAATTAACGAAATCATTTGCATTCATATTAATTATTTTTTCACTATCCCTAAGAGTTCTTCGAAATGCCCCTTCCTTTTTAAATCCGGTCGTCGATATATTTGCTAAATTATTTGCAATTATTTCCTGCTTTAACTGAAGATACTGCATGCCTGAAGCGGATGTATAAACTCCTTTAATCATTTAACCTCCTAATATTATATTCTACGTATTGCGTTGCAACATTTATACCATTCTGCTACTTAAATTTAATAAAATACATTAATTTAATTTTGTAATTAATAAATCAGGTTGAGCATGGAAAACCTGCACTCCTATTCACTTATTTGAAAATATAAAATCAATAATAAAAAATAATATTTTAAAATTGTTTTTAATACAATATACTGCTTCAAAAAATAAACTATAAGGAAGTATATTCCAAACAACAGGGCATTAATTTCCTTGTAATTTATATTGACTAATTGCCTTTTTTTTCATATTTTATTATATAATAAACCTTAGTTTAAAAATGTGTAAAATAAAATTCATATTATTAATTTTAATCGCTTCATTCTTATTTAAACCTGTAATTCTGACAGCTCAGGAAGACCCGATAATTATGATTGTGCTTGACTGTTCAAGAAGCATGCAGGGAAATATTCACGATAAAAATAAATTCCAATTAGCTAAACTGATTATTACAGATATTTTGGAAAATGTTAACGGTTTTGATTACGGTTTAATAACTTTCGGAAAAAATGATTCAAACAATCCCACCGATATTGAATTAACTGTAATTCCTTACCCTGAAAATAACAGCAAAATCCTTGCCAATCTAAATCAGATTCAACCTAATGGGTTGAGTCCAATTGGTGAATCAATTGATTTTGCTGGAAGTGTTTTAAAAAAAGGGCTTAAAAACTTTATTCTATTGCTTTCAGATGGAATTGAGAACGGCGGCAGTAACGCAATTCAGTCTGTAAAAAATCTTTTAAAGACTGGAAAAATATTGAAACTCCATACAGTCGGATTTGATACCACTCAAACAAAAATTCATTTACTTAAAAATATTGCAGAAGCAGGTAACGGTTCCTATTTTTATTTCAACGACTATAAAGCTCTTCTCCACTCTTTTGAAATCCCAACGTCTTTTGAAAGTAAAGATATGATTTATGATCACAAGACCGAAATGGGTAATATTTCATACAAGAGCTTTCTTGAAAGCGATGGAGGATTTCCTGCATACGGTTCTGAAATAAGTATAATCGATGAAAAGAATGATACAATAAGCAGGCAGTCTCATTGGAAAGGAATAATTGAAAATATCAGCCCGGGAGAATATAATATTATAACTAAACAATCTGATTCCTTACAACAAAAGAAAATCACTGTTTATCCGGGATTAACTGTATATTCAAGTTTTGTTTTTCAAACTGATGTCGGAGACATTTCATACCAAAACTATATTCAAGGAGCAAACGATATCAAGGCTTTCGGAACAATAACAAAATTCGTTCATAGTAACGGTGAAGCCGTTTATATTGGAAACAAATGGGAAGGAACAATAACTCATTTGCCGGTGGGCATATACAAAGCCGAAGCATATAATTCCGGATTTACATTAAGCAAAGACGTTATTGTAGAGAAAGGAACAACCACTCCAATCAGATTCGATTTCCCTTTAAGTACGGGGCAAATTTCATATCAATGTTATTTAGATTCAGCAATGCAAAAACCAGCGTATGGAATAAATTTTAGAATCCTTCGGGCTACTACAGAAGAAACAGTTTATCAGGACGAAGCATCAAGGTATCGCGGAATAACGGACCCAATTCCGGAAGGCAAATATATAGTATCCGGAATGCTGCTCGGAAGGGCTATTAACGAAGAAGTTACTGTCGCCGCAAATACAATCACATATTATAATTTGATTTTCAATATCCAGCAGGTAAGATTGTTATATGAATGTTACCGCTCTCCTAAAAATGAACCAGCTAACGGGGCAGAGATATCTGTCATCGATATTAATGGAACTGAAGTAGGAAATTCCGTAGGATGGAGAGGCTCTTTTACACTGCCTATTGGGAATTATGATATAAATGTGACCTATCAGAATATTCAAAAAAATCAGCGAATCAGCATACTACCAAGCATGAGCAGTGATGTACAGTCCATAAAGATTAATTTATATGAATAAATTCCTGTAAAATGGGTTACTGTCAACTAAACATTCATGCTCTTTCAGAGCACTACGAATTATGAAAATACTGCTAAGATGGACCCCACTTTTGAGGTGTGATCCATCTTGTTTTCGGATATTATTGTTTGGAATTCAGAAATCAGAAGACAGAAAATAGTCTCGCAAAGCAGGATTAGCTGGTTTTCTTATCCTGCATTCTAACTTCTATTTTCTTTCTTCGTGTCTTCGTGGTTAAATTATTAATTAACACTTACAAAGATACTTTATTTTTGAAATAAACAGTCTATGGAATAGCAGCTGACTGAGCAACAGAAATATCCTCAAACATTTTTAAACGTAAATTACCTGCCCATCTTTGCATTAAATCATTCTGAAGTATCTCTTTTTCTAAAGTGGAAAGGTATTTTGTCTTATCTTCTCGTGATGATGGAAATAATGATAAACCTCTCCTAAAACTGTAATCTGCAGAAATAACATCCACATAAGCTAAAGCCCCATCAGAAACATTAATAAGATTAACAGCAACAGTTAAAGTCATCTCAGTCTTGGGTAAACAAAAAAGCTTTGGTAAATAAAATCCTTTCTCACGGTCCATCTGAAAATCAACAACCTCACCTGTCGCAATATAATCAACCCCTAACTGTTTCCCTACTTTCTGAGCTTCAATTATTTCTATCTTCTCTTTTGTATTTAAACCGAAATTCTGTACAACTTTATCAACTTCAATCTGGTCGGTAATTTTGAAAAATTCACTAAAGTCAAATACCGATTTAAAACTTTCAGTTAATTGATTTCCAAAAGAATATTTACCTGTTGTGTTAAAACCTATAACACCAATTGATGTCACCTGAGACAGGTATTGAAAAATTGGCTTTTCTGCAATATCGTTAAAATTCATCTTCGGAATCAATTCACTTCTTTCTGCAAAACTTGCCTCCCTGAAAACAACACCATTTTCTTTCTCAACAAAATTCAGTATATATTCATGCACTCTTTTTCCAGCCTCCTGATTAATAGAAAGATAGTATATATATCTAAAATCATCTCTCTTTATATCATATCTTCTAACCAACCTTGAAATTCTTCGCTCAACATTCACATCTTCTTCCGAATCATCTCTGATATCATCTGTAAACACGATAATTCTTTGAATATGAATTCTGTTATAATCATTCCTTTCAAAGCTCTCTAAAATATTGTATGCCCTATCAAGCCCCCCTGCCAGGTCTTCAACAGTTCCTTCAAACTCTCTATTTTCCAAGCTTTGAACAAATTCAGTAGCATTATCGGGTATATCATTTATTGACCTATTAATTCCTAATCTCTTATCTTCAGTGATAGAATTCCAGGTAAGCGAAGAAGCTTCACTCCCGAATGTAACTACGGCAATATTCGAACCGGTTACGGCAGTGTCGATAAAAGTCTTAATAAAATCCGGTAAATCAGAAAGAATATTGGCACCCTTATCTTCAAGTAATCCATTACCTGTCGTCGATGGAGAAATATCAATTAAAAATACTGTATCGGATACTGGCTTTCTTATTCCTGAAAAATAAACACCACCTCGTGAAAAAAATGGTTTTCTGCCGGGAACTATTGCCGGCTGTTCTTCGCTAATTATAGGAATGGAAACTTCCCTTCTTTTTCGTACTTCAGAAAATAAACCGTTAAATCGCAAGTTGAAGATAATTCCGGTATCAGTTTGATTTTCGCCGAATGGCATAATGTAACCAAGCTTTGCTGTTAATTTTTCCATATTACCAAATATTAATCCAATCGCACCCGAACCCAAATTAACACCGCCGGATTCCTTTGACATTATTCGATTTGATTTATATTCTCCAAAAATATTTAGCCAATTTAATAATCTAAAGTCTGTCCCAAAACCAAAATTAAACTGACTCGAACGAATAATTTCTCCTTGTTCTGTTAACCCAAGTGTTCCGCTAATTGTAGGATACCAGAATGCTGAAAACACATCCGGAAATCTTGAAACTCTACCGCCATTGTCTTGATAGCCTGCATTCACCTTCACTGAAAATCTGTTAAAATTAAAATCAGCATAACCATCTCCACCCCAGGTATTTTTATTTGCTGAAAACCTTCTGATAAGCCTTGAGCCATCATTAAATCCGGTTGAAATCGTATAATATGCATCAAATGCCATATCGATACCTGCGTTCGTTTTACCGGTTCCTAATTTTAATCCAATTCTTGTGTCTCCCGCTCCATACTTATAGCTACTTTGGTTCTGATCAAAATAAGTAACACCGGAAATTGAAAACTCTGCCCATCTCTTGTAACCATACCTCAAACTCCACTCTAAATCCGCAAGAGTACTCCCTCCAACAAGATTGAACGTGTCTTGTGATGCCGAAACAGTAATAATTTCACGGGAAAGACCCTGATATGAGGATTTTATTCTAAAATCTACAGTATTTTCCTTTGCAAGCTTCGCAGTAGAAACGTTATTAAGGTCAATGCCACCACCCTGTCCCAAACACAAATCCCTAAATATTATAATTGATAAAATTATAATATATATCTTTAATCGTTGCATATTCTATCTAACTCCTTTAAAAGGTCTGAAGGAAAACTTTCTGACAATGGATCAAGAGTTAATCCGTTAAGATATTTATTTAATTGATTATAAGACTCTTCAGGATTACCTAAATAAAAATAACTTAATGCCATAATTTTTCTGAGTTCCTTGGCTGAAACTTTTGAATTATGACTAAAGTGATAATCCGTTCCATCCATGTCAAATTCTGCTGAATCCAGTTCAATCGCTTCTAAAGCCCATTTTAATGAACCATTTTCAAGACTGTAATCTTTACCTTCATATAAAGCAAATGAATTTCCAACAAGTAAGTCAAGCATTTGGGGGTCTTTATTAATACCTGTCCTAAACTGTTGAATGGCTTGTGAAATGTCATGAAGTGTAAAGTGTGTCCATCCAAGAGCATTGTAAGCTTCGACATAACTCGGATTTAGTTTCACTGCAGAATTAAATTTAGATAAAGCCGGCTCATATTCTCCCAATTCATAAAGTGCCCACCCATCAGCAACCAACCTTGCTGCCGATCCTGCCGAAGGTCCTGTTAAGTTATCACCCCCACACGCATACACCACTATAACTAAAAATAATATATATCTTAATCTTTTCATTTATACTTTCTTAGTTAAGAGTATAAGAAAGCAGGAATCAGAATAGAAAAAATGATAAACCTATTTTTTCATTCTAAATTCTGTATTCCCAACTCCCAACTCCCAACTCCTAACTCTTAACTCTCAACTCCTGACTTCTGGCTTCTGCCTTCTTTTTTCATTTTAGAAAAATCATTTTAATATAATCTTTAAAGTTTCCCGATTCCATAACACACAGGTAAATTCCGGAGGATGATAAAACACCATAATCATTCTTTCCATCCCATTTTATTGTGTAATTACCTGCGGATTTAAACTCATCTAAAACCGTTCTTATTTTTTGACCCAATATAGAATAAATAACTATATTAACATTTCCGGCTTCCGCAATTTGATATTTGATTGTTGTTTCAGGATTAAATGGATTCGGATAATTTTGTTCAAGTTTATAACTTTTCGGAACATTAATTTCCTCTGTTTCAAATTCAGAACTTACTACTTTCGATATATTTCCTATTTTATCAGAAATTTGGACTTCTATTATATGTTTTCCGTCAGCAAATCGATTCCAGTCAACCGGTATTTCGATATTTTTACTATTGGCATCATAAAAACCGTTAAATTGGATTCCGTCAATCGTTATATTTAAAGTGTTTAAACTTATACCGCTTCCATTCTCTGAGTATTCTGTAATTATTATCAATCTATTACCCTCCGCTCTGATGTCTTTAAAATTTAAAACAGGAGGTTCAATATCAATTGCTACAAAATATCTGCCAAGTTTATCTATTTGTATAGTTTCATTCTTTTCCAATAACTGTGAAATATATTCAACTTTATCACTATAAAAATCTCCTCTGAATATTCCAATTTTATCGATATATTCATTCGGAATATTCTGTAAATTAAATGATAATAAAGCCGGTTTTTCAAGAACTGCTTCTGTTGGACCAAAATTATACCCTACAATAAATCTCATATCATTCTTCAAATCACTTTCGACTTCCTTCTTAGACCAGGCAATATCCTGAAGATTTTCTTTAATCATTACTATAGTCTTTTCACTGCCAAAACTTCCCTTTCTTAAAGACAGAGATACTGTATTATCACCTAAATTCAAAGCAACCTTTGAAGTATAGGTTCCAAAAACTATATTCTTTTTTGCCTCTAAGATCCTTTTATATCTATCTTCAGCATTTACTGTTACTGATGCTGTGCCTGATAAATCTGTAGGAAACTGAAAATCTGTTCTCCATGCATATAAATTTGGAATCCTGCTCAACTCTCTATCATATATAATATCATCGATATTAATTTTAAATGATGGAATTCGCATTAGTGAATCCGTAGAATAAACGATAAAATTTACATATTCCCCTGCTATAGGATTTGGAAATGAATATAATTGAAGTTCAGTCAGAGATATAACATTTACAATTATCGTATCACTATCCGAATAATTCACCGGATCAATTACTTTAATTATTAATATTTCCTTTCCAATAAAATTCGGTTTGCTCTCGATGATTAATCTATGGTCTTTTCCTATTCCCAGTCTCGAATCATCTACTGTTACATTTACATTTCCGGAAACAGACCATGTCATTGACTCTACAGGAGTATCATTATCTCTGACATAAGGATCAAGAAAAATTGAACTGTCAACCGTTCCACTTATAAGAGTTATATCCGGTATATTCCCTAAAACCGGAGTATTACCTCTTAAAACCTCAACCAAAACATTTCTGCTCCCGGACTCATTCGTAACTATATTAGTAGCTGTAAATCTAAATGATACTTCTCCAATATAATTCGGGTCACTACCTATTCCAAACGTTGCAACATTTGTTTGTTGATTAATTTGGACTGTAACCTTATCCATTGAGCCAAAAACTTCCCATTTGATATCTTTCTTGAGGGAATCAGGATAAATCACAAGATATTCATCCAAAATCCTTGTATCTGTAGTGGCTTTTGTTATTTTAACACCTGGAATATTTTTTATAAAAGGTATTCCTTGACCTGGTAGAATATTAACAATAATTACATCCTCTCTGAAATTACCTTCCGGGTCTGTTGCTCTGAATGTAAGATTATTTGTTCCCACAAAATTAAGGTCTGTAGATGAAATAATAACATCGTGAGTGAGAGAATCAATCGAAACGCTTATATTTTGACCACCGGAGTATGACCAGGTTATTTTGTCAATCGGTGTATCTTTATCCCAAACATAATCATCAAGATAAATTGAACTATCACTCTCTCCGACGGGTATGAAAATATCGGGAATTCCCCAAACAGTTGGAATATCACCATTCAATATAACTACGGTGATAGAATCACTACCTTTTGCACCGTCCACATCAGTTGCAGTAAACAATACACTCTGCACACCCCATAGATTTTTATCTGCCAAATTAAAGGTTGCATTTTTATTTTGGTCAATTAATACTTTGGCTATATTATCCCCAAAAACGGTCCACGCTAAAAGTCCAACCGGTTCATCATCGGATACATAATCATTAAGATTCACATAAAAATGAATCAGAGAATCCGTATTAATAACAACATCGGGTAAACCGGATACAACTGGTGGTTCATTTCCTATAGTAATCTTAATTGTATCTGATGCCTGCAAACTTCCATCACTAACAGTAAAAATAATTTCTTCGGTTCCCATAAAACCGGTTGTTGGAGTTAACCTTGCTAAATTATTACCGGGTTCTATATTGACTCCTATTTGGTCATTTCCCGTAAATGACCAATTTAAAGTATAGGTCGAGTTATCAACGTCATATACATAATTATTTAATACTATAAATGTATCAATTTTAGTAGGACGTATAAATATCTTATCGGGCATATCTGTTATAACAGGTGCATCATTAACTGCCGTTACTATTACAGGAACGACCAGCGAATCTTTTGCACCATTAGGGTCCTTGGTAAAAAACATTACACTACCGTTACCAAACCAGTCTTTTTTACCTATTATAGAAATTTTCCTTTCTTCACTAAGTAATTCGACAAACAAATTTTCTGATAGTGAAGAAACATTCCAAATAATTGAATCAGGCGGATCATCGAGGTCATTTACAAGTAAATTTAAATTTAATGTTTCATATTTAGAATCTTCTGGAAAAATAATTTCCTCCGGCAAATTGACAATCTCCGGTGGATCAGTTACAGCCACAGATACACTGTCATATCCATTAATTCCAAAAGGGTCTGTTACAGTAAATATAACATTCGCTCTACCTAACCATCCGGAAATTGAACTATAAGTAACTCTGGAAGTATTTGAATTTATATTTATTATAATACTGTCAGCTGTTGTGGAATAAGTCCATTGTAAGGTAGAAAGATCTTCCGGAGGATTAATTATATAATCATTTAATACTGTTTTGTCATCGGTTTCTCCTGGTAAAAGCAATACATCAGGAATACCCCCAACCCCAATTCCCTCGATACTGACGTCAAAACTATGTCTATAGGTAAATTCTTTCGTGCCTAAGGGATATTCTTGATATCTTGTATCTCTGTGATACCCTCTGTCATAATCAATAGTTATTTTCGTATTTTCTACTTTGTTAATAGCCCTTAGCTGAAATCGGGCAATTTTACCCTGACCTGTAACCCAATTATTACCACGTACGGCACCTCCATCAAGTTGAAAACCGGGAATAACGTTACCTGGGTCTCCATGAGTTTGGTTATTTGAAACCGCTCCTTCAAATAAGCCACCTCTAAAATCAAACGGTTTAATTTCGTCTTCATTCCCTTCGAGATTAATCACTTCAAAATATTTATCATCAAAGGTCAAATAAAAGCTGACACCTGTCACTTGCTCATCGCCAACATTCATCCAAACATACAGATCCAGTAAATCCTCAACCTTAATATCTGCTCTCTTTTTGTTATTAGAATCCCAAAGCCAAATCGATAACGTTTCTCCCTGAGCATACGAATTAGACACAAAAATCATTAAAAGTAAAAAATATATTACAAATACATTTTTTACTAAATTCAAATAACTTTTGTATCCCCATCCCACTTTATTAATTTTACATAGAATTTCTTCCATGAAACATATCACCTAATTACTTATTAGCTATTGGCTATTAGCTATTCCTAAATCGCAAATATTAAAGGGTTTATCTTTTCCTTATATACTATTGAGAGATTTGATTATAATATTCCATATTTTTACTTGCAAACTATATACCAATCAATCATAATAATTCAATCTTTAAATATTTATTTTAAATAATAATTGTAAAACTCATAATATATTGATATTATTGAATATTTTATCCTCAAACCCGGATTTACAGTTATTTTTGGAAAAGAAAAATAAACTAGCAAAAATTGAATTATGGAATATTTTTCTTATTTTATGGAAACCTTTGCCTGTCTTTCCCTCCCTCTCTACGTTTCTGAGGTTATATTCACCGCAATAGTATCATCTTTTTTCTGTCAATAAAATTGTTGGCTTTAATTATATAAATATAAACCCCGCTTCCAACATTCAATCCTACATTATTAGTACCGTCCCATTTTACAGAATGAGAACCTACATCTAAATTCGCATTAATAATAGTCTTAATCTCCCTGCCAAGAATATCGTATATTTTCATCGTAACTTCGGATGGATTTGGGAGTTGAAAACTAATATTGGTTTCAGGATTAAACGGATTAGGAAAATTCTGTAATAGCTTGAAATCATCAGGCATATTAATTATATCATCTTTCTCAGCAGCTGTCTCAATTCCATCAATTTTAGCAGTAAAATCATGCCTAAAATTAAATGGATGAGATGGTGGATCATTAAGAGATATGATATAATGATATCTGGTATCTCTGTGATTCCCACGATCATAATCAATTGTTATTTTGGTACTATCCACTCTGTCAATGGCTTTAAGCTGAAATCTTGCAATTTTACCCTTTCCAGAAACTACATTTTCTCCAAATATTTTCCCCCCATCGAGTTGAAAACCCGGTATTGCATTAAAACTATCAACAAGAGCATCATTGGCTGTTATATTCCCGGGAGGAAATATTCCTCCATCAAAATCAAACGGTTTAAAGACCATATCGTTTCCTTTAAGATTAACAGGTTCAAAATAAGTATCATTAAAGGTTATATAAAAACTTACCCCCTGTATACTTAAACTTCCAACATTCATCCAAATCTCCAATTCAAGTATATCTCCAACATGAATAATTGTATTATTACTCTGATTGGAATTCCATAACCAAATTGACAAATCCTCTTGTTGAGCATACGCCCCTGATATATATACTAATGAAAATATAAAAAGTATCAAAATAATTTTGAAATATTTATAAAAATTTACTCCAATTTGAGTAAAATTATTATACTTCGATATGCTTTCTTTCCTGAAAAAACTCATTTCCTTTACCTCCATTGATTTTCTACAACCGTTAACAATAAATCAATTGCATTTACTTAACGGATATTATTTCCTATCAACCTAATAAATTTAATCATTTGCAAAACATATTCCAACATTAAAAAAAATTATATTATTGTTAAAAATATTTGATTAGAACACCATAAGACCCTGTTATTATTATATATTAAATATTAACAATAATTCTTCAAAAATAAAGAAACATATTTTCAAAATTAACATCTATGAAAATTTTTCTATTATATGGGAAAATTTTAACTACAAAATAAAAAAAAAGCCACAATTCCCCTCTAACATCTTTGCAGCATTAAAATTTACAAAAGTTTTAAAAAAAGAGATGTTAGAGAAAAATTGTGGCAAATTATATAAGAATTAACTCCTTTTAAATTGTTTAAAAATAACAGAAGCCGCAGGTTTTTTACTTTAACCTGCGGCTTCTGTGCTATAACAGCTAAGCTATCGTTCTAATTTATTTCAAGAATACCATCTTCTTACTGTTGATAAAGCCACCAGCTTTCATCCTGTATATATAAACACCACTTGCTACCTTCAAACCGATATTATTGGTACCGTCCCATCTTATCGTGTGATAACCTGCATCAAGATTCTTATTAACAAGCGTCTTTATTTCCTGACCAAGAATATTGTACACTTTCAACGTTACCTGGCTTGCTTCCGGAAGCTGTAATCTGATACTGGTTTCCGGATTAAATGGGTTCGGGAAGTTCTGACGCAGCATGAAATCTTCAGGCATATTAACTGCATCCGCCAGTTTAAATATCTTATTATCAGAATTTCCTACCATTATATCCGTAAGCATAATATTCGGGGTTTCTCCATCAACATTTGATTTGAATCTGAGAGTCAGCAGTTCACCACTGCCTTCGGCACTCTTAACCTTGCCAAGCAAACTCGAAACGTATATTTTACCTTTTCTGTCATCAAGATTGAAGAAGACTGTTCTACTAATACTCGGATCTCCGGACACAAGGAAATCACCTTCAACCTCATCGGTTTGAATTAATGTATATTTATCAGAATTATACTTCACTGTTAATTGATAACCTTTAAGATCACCAACATTGTGCGCCCAAACACTTACGTCAAATTCATCTCCATTGAATACCAAATCAGGAATATTTTCAAGTTTCAGTGTTGCATTATAATTATCTTTTGCTGCTGCCTTGTTGTAAACCGGTGGTACACCTTCTTCAGTATGATTACCGGTTGCAATGAAAAGGTCACTCAAATCAATGACGCCGCTGCCGTTTATGTCACCTAATTCTCCATACCCTGTCGCAGATGTATCAAAATCATAGAACATCTTTAGGAATCCAATATCGTCATCATCTATATAATTATCCGTATATCCGATTGAATCTCCTGAACCAACGTCTCCACCTCTAAGTTCTTGATGATCCACTGTAGAGACAAAGAGTTCTTTTGTAGTATTGATTCCAACCAAATAATCTCCACTAACAATACTTAGACCGTCATAATGACCGGATAGATAATTTACAGTCTTAGCAACGAGATAATAGTCTCCCACAGGGACATCTTTTAATTCATACTTTCCGTCCCTATCAGTGTTAATCTGAATCCCAGCTTCACTCGTATCTGCATCGTTCACATTTTCAAAAGCTGAGTTACTTATTGGCAGCAAGCTTCCATTTTCACGCAATTCAAATGTAATCTCTTTGGAAAAATCTGCATCCCTTCCTTCTAAAGGAACGTTTCCTGTAATTCTTGCCATAGGAGTTGTTCTCACTGTAATAGCAGGGTCAGTTGTTAAAACACCAACATTGGATGTACTATAAGTAAATTTAGTCGGTCTATCAGTAGTATTGATGAAGGAAATAATATTCTGTTCAGAATTAACCATCTCGGTACCCTTAGAAGTAACCTGGAATTGAGCCACTAAAGAATCTGCATTATTAGTATAAATTTCATCGATAGCATATAACTTTAAGTTGAATTCCCAATTACCGGTTGTAGAATTTAAAACAGCACTGCCGCCGCCGTTTAAGGTATCTCCTCCTCCGAATACATCGCTTGCGAAAATATATGGCTGTATTCCATCCATATCATCGTTTCTATCAACTATTGTAAACATTGTATCCGGCAGATCAAAACTTATGAATATACCATTGACTGGATTTCCTTTGGTATTAACTTTAATATCAATTGTTTCTGTTTCGCCTTCATTTATAGAAACATAATTTGGAATAAGTCTAACATTTGGCGGCGTAATTGACATGGTTGTTTCGGAAATATTTATTCTACCACTTGCAATAACTCTTATACTTGTAGCTTTATCTTCAAAATTTCCCACACCAGGTTTGGAATTAGTAGTTACAAAAGCATACAAGTAATAGTCCCCATCCCTATCTACCGACGGTCCAAAATTTTGCATTCTCTCAGTGTACCAATCGTAATAAGTAACATCATTAGTATTTGTGTTAATAACGGTGCCTTCGGAACCATCAGTACTATTAACTATCCAGGCATCTTGAGTAGCACCGGTGAAAGTAAAATCATCATAGTAAGCATTATCCTGCGTTGAAAAAATAAGTCTGATATACTGACCTGTCAGAGCATCAAGGTCTGAAGACTCCCAACTAATTCTTAATACATCACCTCTCTTAATATTAATCTGATCAGCCCCAAGAGCAGAACCACCGAAAGCAGCGGAAGTTTTTGAAAGTGCTCCACCAAGGTTCAATTTGAACTTAAACTTTGGAATATTATCGAAAGAAACATCTCCTCGAGACACTGCGACAGATGTATCAACACCATCTTTGATAAGTGCATAGATTTTCCATTGCCCGCTTGCTATTCTGGTAATTCTTGATGAACTTAAACCTGTAAGGTCTAAGACGTAATTATCATCTTCTCTATCAGGATTCTCGTAAAGAGTATAACCACCGGTTAAATCTATTGGAGTTGAAGAACCGTCATAGAATGTAGATGGAACACCTATGTACTCTGAACCAACCAAACTGCCATGAGACGCATCCAGCGTATCCATAAATAATGCTATAGTAGCATTATCATCTACATCAAAATCGCCGGCAGCTCCCCAGCTTACCGTGAGCTTCCTCTGGGTATTTGTTTCTATTATTTCATTTCCAGCAACCGGTCTGTCAAGGTAACCAATTCCTATATAAGGTTCATGTTTGACTGTGAGTGTACTTTGACTGTGATAAGAATTTGCCTTATTGTTATCATTCGCCACGACATAAACATAGTAAACTCCTGCGTCCATCACAGTAGGCGATGCTATATTAATACTTAATACTGTATCATTTTTACCGTACCACGTACCCTCTGCAAGCTCAATAGAACCGGTGCCAATCGATGCAATCGAATCCCACGGAGAAGTTCCCTTGAACGTAATATCTCCTTTCGTAAGTGTTTTAGAAGTATTAAGAAATACCTTAACTTCAACTGAATCACTATTAAGGTCTCGAGTATGGAACTTTATATCTTCTGTAACAATTCTGCCACTCGATGGTAAACCTCCGGAATTCCGGGTTATATTACCTGCTGCAGTTGTAGGTGTAATTGTCATAGAATCTACAACCGGCTCATGTCTAATGATGATTGGCGTACTTACAGCCCTCACCGAATCATTAGTCGGATGAGTTGCATATAGCCAGTAAGAATCGCCTTCATATAAAAGATTTGCCGCCACTTTTCCTTCAGTTTTTAACGAATCATCACTCGATCCCTCAAGTCCTGCAATTGTCCGAACCTTAGTTCCACCAACTGTAGTGTTCATAACCGGTTCACCACCGGCATCATGAATCCAAATATCCCAGCCTTCATTCAGTGCGAAATAACCTGAATATCCAGACCAGAATATATAGTCGATGGAGTCTCCAAGGGCGCTTGTAGAATCAGCCAAAGCTTCAAAAACAGCTCTTATTACCATACCTACTACATCGAAAGTTGTAGAGCCATAATAAAGAGTGGTGCTCTCGTTAACGTAAACAGTAATAGATTTAGAATTCTCTATATCTCCAGCTTGCAATATAAATTTATAACTTCCGCTGTCGGGGTCAAAAATACCTCCAAGGGGGGTAGGGGGTTCAGGTAGAGGTTGAAGAGTAGTAGCATTAAGTAATCTTGCGTTAGTATTAGTAGTTTTAATGGAATCTATGGTTGCAGTTCCTACATTTGCATCTAAAGTTTCATTAACTCTGTTATAGAACGAATCAACTGCAAATGCAGTTATAGTTAAATATCCATCTGTTGCAATATCGACATTTCCAGCATCTACCTTCCCGTCATTCGCGGTATCCCCTCGAGCGTGAGTTTCCTCGGCATGTAGAACCAGAACCTGGCTGAAAGTATCCGGATAAACTTTAATAGTATCTGAAACATCCTCTGTCAGGGTTATCCCTACGAGGCCCTCAGCCTTGATAGTATGCCACTTTAAATTAGACCTGCCTAAAGAGGCGTTACCATCCGCTGCGGTTAAGAATTTAAGCATATTTTCAGGATTAGTATATTTTGCTGTTCCATTAGCTAAATCAATAAAATCTAATTCCCCTGATAAAGCTTCAACACCCTCATAAACAACATGTTCATCTGTTTCTGAAGTAATTTTTACTGTACCTGCATCTACCCTTTCATCCCTGTTTCCATAATTATCAACCGCAATAACTTTAAAACCTATACTATCATTAACTGTAGTGTCTGTTGGAACTCCCCACATTAAGGAATCCGTCGTACCGGGCGCGTGGTTATTACCAGGGTCAATATGCTGACCACTCATTACTATAATTAACTGGGTTGCACTGCTAGCATTTATCTCCGGCAAGTCTCCTTGATGTCTGCTTATCACACCTCCTCTGTGGTCTTTAAGTTCAATCTTGTAACCATATATAGTTGGATTAGGTGCAGGATTGCGATCTGCATCCCTGATAACTGCCTGAAACGTATCTGAAATAGTTTCATTATTGGTGGCTTCAAACGGAAATCTAATACCGGCAGCTAATTCTATTACAAGTCCGGAATCCGGGTTTAAAGATACAGTATTTAATGAAGTAGAATAATCCAATACTATTTTAGTGGTATCAAAGTAAGTATCAAGCCCAAATGTTGCCTCATATCCGACTTGTTCTGCAGTAAATGTTGCATTAGTTCTTTCTAATATTTCACCGGGTAAACTGTCACAACTTCTAATTACCACATTGTTGGTTTGTTCAATTGTATTAGTAATAACAAAAAACTCATGCATACTGCTGTCTGATCTGTCCATTGTTGGTAAATATATATTAAAACTACCTTTTGGTTCGACAAATCCATAAAACTCACCTCTATCCCATTCTATAGTAAATTCACCTGTCCCGCCTACTGTACCTTCGGTACTATTGTCCAAATAAACAGTCGGTGCATCAACAGCTTTAAGATGCAGGTCAATATCCGTAGTATCTGTAACCGGTGAAGTTTGGTCACTTGTCCACAATGTCACATCTATATCATCCCCTTCACTCTCAACATCTCCTAAAGTATATAACATATTAATTAACTTTAAAGTATCAAAAAAAGCTATAAAGGGACCATCAGCCGGACCCAAAGTATCAAACTCCGCCAGAGTAATTTCTATTGTAGAATCCGTGGGAGCTGTAGCAGTAAAAAGTTTACGACCTACTCCTGCTGTATCTCCCCTAAATTCATAGTTAGAAGTCTTCTCTACACTATCAGAATTAACAAATAATCCTCTGAACTTTAAATAGAGTTTCGAAGAAGAACCGTTTCCGACTAATGGTTGAGCTACTGCAAACGGAATTATAAGAGTATCTACAAATACACCAGCATTGTCTGCAGTACCTAATCCAAATCTTATTGTATCCGCACCTTCACCAAGTGAATTCGATACTACTATGAGCGTATCGCGCAGTTGATCGGGAGTATTTGTTGAATACATTAATCTACTATTAGGGTCAAATATTTCAATTATAGTACTATCAAAGAATGCTTTTCTTCCTTTCGAGCCAGTTTCCGCATACTTTAAAACAGAATCTGCAGGAGCATTTTTTATACCGTATAAAGTACCTGAACCGACGACAATAAGAAGTGTATCTCCTAAAGTTCCCCTTGTGTTCCATAATGAATCTGTCGACGCCAGTTCTATAACAAGAGAATCATTATTATCTCCCAGTATTTCTACTTGAGAGGCAGATATCACCGCAATTTTACCATTACTATGAAAACCAGTAGTTGCCCAACCTCCGCCGCCGCTGCCTCCAAGTTCCACCTCTACCCTCCCGGTAGTTTCATCAGTACCTGATGCAAATGCAAAACCATCTCTCAACTTAATAGCAATCTTTGAACCTCCGGAGGGTATAAAAGGCATATGGACAAAGAAGCTGTCAATCGAAACTTCCCCTGCTATACTATCAGACCGCACTGTACTACGAACGAATGCAGTAGTGTCATTCGCAGCTAAACTATAAACCGTCCGTGATGTATCAGACCAAGTATTCCCGACAGAGCTGCCCGTTCCGGTTAGCTGATGGTTAGTCCAAAATCCTATTTTTACATTATCATTCGCACCTAAAAGCCAGAGCTTACCGGTATCTGCACTCGCTCCTGCAATTCTGATAATAACATCGGTATCAACATTAAGAGTATCGTCAGCATGTCCACGTAATTCAAGCGTATCATTATTAAAAACTAATGTACTACACCAGTTTACATAATTTGCATTTCGAGTACCACCTGAAACTTCAACATCTACTGAATCATTTAAACCGTATGAATAACAATAAAAATCTGATAAATCAAGGAAAAGTGTATCGACATTTTTTTGTAATGCACTGCCAACTCTGAGTCTTATCTCCACACCAATACTGTCTCCGGAGAAAATATTAGTTAGTGTATCCCTTCCAGGTATTGAATCATAAAATGTCCACTGACCCCATGTCGATGTATTGACAAATGCATTTGTAACAATCCTCAAAGGTTTTGAATCATTTGTTCCTTCCTGAATGATAGAGCCGTCATTATATTTTACCCTAACATAAAATTTACCTCTTTCGGGCCCAGAAGATGGGTAGGAACCTGAATCAGTACTGGCTGTTCCATCCGGGTTGTCCCAGGCACCTTTTTCTGCAGTTGAACTGTTTCCAAGCATTATCCTAATATTTGTATATGGATCTAAAGCACCATCCAAAGCTAAATTAAATGTAACATTATACGTTCCAATGGTAGGTGCTGTCATCTTATTTCCAGTTGGAACTGCACTACTTACAGAAGCACAATAAACACCATTAGTGTCTATTCGAACCGAGTCAAGAAGTGGATTTAAAGTAAAGTTAGTAGGCATTACTATCTCAATCTGAGCATCTCGTGGAACTTGTCCATTTGTTATAAATACAAGTGAATCTATGGAGCACTCATTCGCTAAATTTGTATCCGAGCATGCAAAAACAGTAAATATTCCACCGGCATTCGGCAGTACCTCATCAACATCTCTATCAGTTACCCTTGTTGGCTGATGGTTTGTCCATATAGAAACATCTAAATTGGTGTTAGCTCCTTTATTTCTCAAAATACTATCACTAATCACTATTCTTATATCTGTAAAGGCTGTTAAATCACCACCCCTTAAGGGAACTATCTTTATTGTATCCACGCTGACTGTATCTACTTTAAAAAGTGCAGCTGCACTATTAGTAGTTTCCCATGGGGTACCACCACCTACTGTGATTGTATATCTTGAACTGTCAACTACTTTGGCAGCATCAACCTCAAAATCCGATAAATCAATAAATAAAGTATCATAAAATGTTGCTTCACTAACAGTACTTGTATCGAGCGGCACGCCAAGCTGAAAATTCATTGTAAGATTAGTAAGGTTTCCGGCGGTTACATTAGAAAGCTTAAGCCCGCCATCTGTAGTAAAACTCGTATCGGGCCACCAGTTACTCACAATCCTTCGTGTAATAACTGTTCCGGAACCCCCTAGTCCAAGGCTATCTATAAAAATCGTGTCTCCATCTGCGTCCAAGCCTGTAATATTGAAATAATATCCAGTAGAATATTCACTTAAAGAGTCATAGTTCATTATTCCATCTTCGTCATAATCATCTCCATAGATTGTCGGGTTTATTATACCTGTATTTGATCCATCTCCAATCCGAACAGTAAATTGATTACCATCTTCTATTGGACCAGAGTTAACCAAAGTAATTGTAATAGTGGTATCAGAAACATCTACATCTATTTCGTTGGCACTATATGTTTTATCAGTTGCACCTTCTTTTTCTATTAATGTTACATTAGATTCATCAAGTGTTCCGAAAGAAAAATCATTAGGAATGGTTATTTTCAATTCACCATTTACTGGAATCTGCCCTCTTGCTGTATCTACTAAAGTGAAATAAGTAGACTGAGAAGCATTGGAATCAGCTATTGTAAAACCTATAATTGAAGCATTTTGCGGAGCGCTTAGTGAATCATCGGCGTCATAATCCCCGGAAAATACGGGTTGGTCTGAAGACCTGATTTTTACCCTTATATCATCATTTTCTCCCGTAGAAACAGTTCCTCTTCCCTTATTTCTTAAAAGACCGTTTTTGCTGTCAATATAAAGATTTACAGTATCATCAGGCACTAAAGCATTTTCATTAGTCAGTGTAAATCTCAAAGTGTCACCAGTTAACGAAACGGGAGCAACGCCAAAGTCAGTCGTGTCATTATCCATATTGATTACAGCACCTTCCGGTGTTACCGGAGCAGTAAATATATAATTTCTCTGTTTTTGAACTTCAGCTGTCGATTTTATCTGAAAATCAGATAAATCAATCTCCAACCATTGGTCTTTAGTAAGTTGAGCCCCATCTGTAATTATAAAACGTAACAATAGAGAGGTTGTATCACCTGGAGTTTTATTTGATACCCAAACTCCATTTGGGCTGTCAACCCAATTTATACCCTGACCAAAAGTGCCAAAACCAATGGTCAAAATAAATACTAAACTAAATAAAACCAGCTTGATAACAAAATTGGACTTCATTGTGAACTCCTTTTATTTTTAGTTACGGCTATATTGCCTAAATTAACTTTATTTATATATAAAAAAATTATACTTATCTCTAAAGCAAATTTTATAATTATCCCCATATTACAAAATAAATTTTTGTCTTCCAACTTCTCTTTTTTTTCCAATAATTTATGTTAACAACTTGTTTACAATATATTTATAAATCCTTCGATTTTATCTAATTTTTAGAATCATAACTTAGCATCTTTCAATTTTTTATTTTTCATTAGTTTTTTATCGACATAAATTAACAAATCTTTAAAATAATTCACATTTTTTTTAAAAATATTAAATAAAAAAATATTCTGCTTAAGTAAAAATCGCAACATTTGTGCCAATTAGAATTAAACTTTTTCCTCATTGAGCTAAATTGATAATAATCATCATATATTTTTTACTAAGACGACTTCAAAAAAATAATGAATAATCGAATTAAATTCTTATTCTGACTAAAATTATACAGTTCTATAGGAATACTTTAAAATTATTGAAAAACTTGTATCTTGTGAAGAAAATCATCCTTAAAAAAATATTTTTTGTTGATTCTAAAATTGCAAATTGAATTAACGTGGGAAAATAAATTAAACCGGTAAGGAAAATTTTTCCTTTTAGAGCCGGACTACTTATATTTTCATCATTCGTAGTGCCCTGAAAGAGTATGAAGATTTATTTTGGAGATAACAGAAATTTCTCAGCGGATTATTTTATCATTTTTTTCAGCTTAAATAGTTTGTTTAACGCATCTAAAGGCGATAATTTATCAGGCTCAATTTTCTTGAGTTCATTAATTATTAAACTATCATCTATAGAAAATAAATTTATTTGATAGTTTTTTGCTTTTTGTCTTTCATTCTCATTCATAGCCAGTTTAGGATACTCATCCGGTGTCAATTCATTTGCTTCCAAATTATTAAGTATTTCTTTGGCTCTTTCAATTATTTCTTTTGGTATTCCAGCCATTTTTGCCACTTGAATTCCATAAGAATGGTCACATCCCCCCCTTTCAACCTTTCTTATAAATATTATAGAATCCCCCCATTCTTTTACAATTACATTATAATTTTTTATTCTCGGAAATATTCTTTCCATTTCCGTTAATTCATGATAATGTGTTGCAAATAATGTTTTTGCAGCAACCTTTGGACAATCGTGGAGATATTCTGCTGCTGCCCAGGCAATTGACAGCCCGTCAAATGTACTCGTCCCTCTACCTATTTCATCCAATAATATCAGTGACTTAGGGGTAGCATTATTTAATATATTGGCAAGTTCATTCATCTCCACTAAAAAAGTACTTTCACCTCTGGCAACATTGTCGGTTGCTCCTACACGAGTAAATATCCTGTCAACTATACCTATCACTGCAGTTTTAGAAGGAACAAAACTCCCCATCTGAGCCATTAAAACAATTAAACCTACCTGTCTTATGAATGTAGATTTCCCTGCCATATTCGGACCGGTTATTATATGTATTTGTTCTTCATCAAGATCAATACTCAAATCATTCGATACAAACTGTTCACCGGGTGGAAGTAATTTCTCTACAACAGCATGCCTCCCCCCTTCTATATATATTTTACTTTCATTATTAATAGACGGTCTATTGTAATTATTCACATTTGCTGCAGTAGAAAGTGAACAAAAACAATCAAGTATGCCTATTTGTCTTGCATTATTTTGAATTTTTCTTGTTTCGATTGAAATCTTATTTCTAAGTTTTTGAAAAATATCATATTCAAGTGATTTTATTTTCTCCTCTGCATTTAATACTTTTTCTTCATACTCCTTAAGCTCAGGTGTGATAAACCGTTCGGCATTGACAAGTGTTTGTTTTCTAATATAATCAGGAGGAACTTTTGAAAGATTTGTTCTTGTTATCTCAATGTAATAGCCAAACACCCTGTTATAATTTACCTTAAGTGAATTTATTCCCATTCTCTTTCTTTCTTGATTCTGCAAATCGGCAATCCATTTCTTACCGGAAAAAGCAATCTTCCGTAAATCATCAAGCTCATCGTTATATCCATTTTTGATAATTCCCCCATCGGTAATCTGAAGCGGTGGTTCCGGAACGATAGCTCTCTCAATTTCATCAGCTATCTCAGCCAAATCTATTAAATTATCATATATCTCCTTAAAATAACAGAAATTTAATTCTTTAATTACATTTTTAATGGCTGGAATCTTCTTCAATGCATTCAATAAATAAATCAAATCTTTTGCATTCGCTCTTCCTGTACAAATTTTTGTCTGAAGCCGTTCAACATCGCCAATACCTTTCAACTCTGATAATAATCTTCCTCTTATACCCTCTTTAATCGATATCTCTTCGACAGCAGAATGTCTTTTATTTATTTCATCAAGATCCCTTAAAGGATTTAATATCCAGAAATTGAGTGTCCTTCCGCCCATCGGCGTTTCGGTATAATCAAGAACTGATAATAATGTAGTTTCCTTTCCTTTTTCACTCATTGACGATACGATTTCCAGGTTAATTCTTGTTGAATTATCGAGAATCATATACTTGGATGAAAAAATCGGCTGGATTCTATTTATGTGCTCCAGCTTCTTAACTTGAATTTTCATTAAATAATGAAGTACGGCACCTGCAGAACTCAAAGCAAATTTCATATTTTCACATCCAAATCCCTTCAAAGAACTTGTGTTAAAATGATTTATCAGAGTTTCATAAGAATAATCATAAGAAAATATATAATCATCTAATGGCGAAAAAAGTGGAAAAATATTCAGTTTTGATTTAATTTCTATCTCTAAAGATTCAGGTAAGATAACTTCAGAAGGATTAAACATTTCCAACCTTCCCATCATATCCTTCACACTTCCTTCGGCAATTAAAAAATCGCCCGTCGAAATATCGATTGCAGAAATACCGCAACAATTGTCTTTTAAATAAACACTCCCAAGAAAGTTATTTGATTTTTCCTCAAGTATCTTTTCAGAGTAAGTAGTCCCAGGAGAAATCTTTTCTACAATAGCTCTTTTAACAATACCTTTCGCAGTTTTTGGATCTTCAACCTGCTCACATATAGCAACACGGTATCCTGCCTTAAGCATTTTTGACAAATAAACATCAACAGCATGATAAGGAAAACCCGCCAGAGGAACCTTTTCCACATCCTTCCCATGAGCCCTCGAAGTAAGTGTTAAACCGAGAACTTTTGACGCTGTAACCGCATCATCATAAAACATCTCATAAAAATCCCCCATCCGAAAAAACAAAATTGAATCCCGGCTCTTGCTCTTTATTGAATTATACTGTTCCATCAATGGAGTAGTCTTCGCCATATAGTTGCCTTATTGCTTATAATCACCATTAAATAATAATATAATAAAGTAGCAACTTATTTACAAATATTCCATATAATTTTCCATTTAATTTAATACCATCAAAAAATATTTAGCCTGAATAATTCATAAAATTTGAAATAACCGAACTAATTCTAAATATTTCAATATAATAGTCGAGATTTTTGAGAAACAGAGTTTCTCAGACAACTTCGTTCCCAAACTGAGTTTGGGAACGAGATTTTGAATCTGAATGCTGGGGCAGGTTTGAAATCTGTCCTAAATAAGCACCTTAGAGATTCAGGGCGGAATTGAATTCCGCCCCTACAAAAATATGGTTATTAAAGTGAAGCTCCCCGCCTACAAGGCGGGGCATCTTTTAAAATAATTTTAGCTATGTGGGAGTTCTTTCCTGGGTACAATGATATTTAGTCGTTCCTAAAAAATACTGTTTATTTATATCGCTCCTATGCACAGCACACGCGGAGCTCTTCCGCCGGAGGCGGATCCGCCTTTGGCGGAAAATTATTTTGATTTATATGCTATAAACATT